>Ga0209677_100256_pt1 | contig 36093 bp, 31 predicted proteins | sample AraplaCvi_mCL_r2_2_FD_184285 | JGI IMG/M metagenome (GOLD analysis project Ga0209677, IMG submission 184285) | Arabidopsis root microbial communities from North Carolina, USA - plate scrape CL_Cvi_mCL_r2 (SPAdes) (version 2) | ecosystem: Host-associated > Plants > Roots > Endosphere | place: USA... | reverse complement strand
TTGAGCGCGACCGCAAGGTTCTCGAAATATTCGGCCTTGCAGGTACACAGCGACAAGGACGTATCCAGGCCATTGGGATAGCCCGCGTCCGCAAGCAGCTTGCGCGCGCGATCGGGGTCATAGGCGAATGATTGCGGCTGCGGGAAGGTCGCGCCCTGCGGCTGCTCGGGACCACCGAATAATTTATTGCCGCGGCCGAGAAACACACTGCGGAAGATCTCGTCTTGCGGAACTGCGTAGGCGATCGCTTGACGGACGCGGACGTCGTCGAACGGCTTGGCCTGGGTGTTCATGACCAGGAACTCGAACTGGTTTGGCATCGGCACCAGCAGCAGCCGCGCCTGCGCGCGGCGTTCTACGCCCTCGATCGCGTTCGGCGTCAAACCGACAGCCACGTCAGCGGCATGCCGCTCCACCAGAGCTACGCGGGTGGTATCCTCAGGGACCGTCTGGAACACGGCCCATTGCATCGCCGGTTTCGTGCCGTGCCATTTGTCGTTGCGTTGAAGCACGACCTGATCTGGCCGGAAGGCGGTGACCTGATACGCACCGCTGCCGGCCTCATTGCCTTTCAGCCAGTCGGTGCCCCAGGGGTCGCTGTCAGTGACGTGGAGCTTGACCTGCTTGGCATTGATGATCGGCGCAAACGGCGTTGAGAGCGAGAGCAGCAGGTAACGGTTGGGCTTGGGCAGCTTGATCGACACCGTCGTCTCGTCCACCACCTTGATTTGATCATCAGTGGTGAGACCGCCGAGATTGAGCACGAACTTCGTCGTCGGCAGGCTAATTGCGCGCTGGAGCGACCAGCGCACGTCGTCCGCGGTCACTGGCGATCCATCGTGAAACGCGGCGGACTTGCGCAGATGAAACGTATAGATCGAGCCGTCGTCGGAAATGTCCCAGCGCTCGGCGATATCGCCCCGTGGCTGATCCATCCGATACTGCTGGACACCGTCGCGCGGTTGATCAAGCGCGAAGGTGACCAGCCGGTCGTAGACATGCCAGGACACGCCCCAGGTCGACCGCTGCACCCCTGCCCCTGCCGGATCGAGCGAACTGGTCTCAAAGGGCCAGACGACGCGAGCCGTCTCGTTGCGGCTCTGCGCAGCGGCGACCGTAACGCCTAATGCGATTTGAGCGGCAAGAACTGCAACGAAGATCGCACATCGTTTGAAGGCGATGGCTTTTGCCACGAAAGCTCCCATTGTGCGATCTCCTCAAGCGTGGTTCTGGTGAAGCGTTTGGTGCAACGTTCCCGGTTGGTCGCCTCGTAATCGACGGATGCCAGATCGGGCGACAGGACGACCTGATAGACGGTTCGCGCGGCCTCCGCGCTGACGAGTTCGTCCAACACGTCGCGGCGCACGGCTTCCGGGTCCCGCTCGGACGGGTCGCCCCATCCACCACCGCCGGCCGACTCGATCGAGATGTCCATCGGGCCGCAACGCAAGGTGCCGTAGACCGGATTTTGAATCATGCTGCCGTCGGCGCCACGGCAACGGATTGCGCCAACGGCGCCGGCCTGTCCGCCCATGACGCCGAGACCCGACGGCCGCCGGCTCGCCTCGTCGCGGAATGTCGTTTCCGTCGGCACCAGCTGCCGTGCCTCGTAGCGAACGCCCGTGCCGCCGCGCATCCGCCCGGCTCCGCCGCCATCGGTCCGAAACTCCTGGCGCCGAATCTCGACCGGATAGGACAGCTCCAGATCTTCGACATTAGGCAGAACCAGGCCCCCGAGTGTGTTGACGGTGCCAAGCACGTTGAAGCCGTCGCGCTCTGCGACCGCGCCCGCGGCCGGATAGCCGAGCCAGTGATAGAGCACGAACACGCCGCCCTGGCGCGTCGTTCCGGCGGACACCGGATGCAGCGACTTGCCCCAACCGGCGCAACTGCGATCAGGCGCGGCGCCGGCCAGCGCCTGCCAACAGGCCGTGACGATCTCATGCGCCGGATGCGTGGTCGTGAAGCCGACCGGGGCCGGCGGCCGCGCATTCACGATCGAGCCTTCCGGCGCGATGATCTCGATCGCGCGATAGGCGCCCTCGTTCCTGGGCAGCGATTGATCGAAGAACGTGGCCACGGCCAGGTAGACGGCCGATGACGTGTTGGCGAGAGGACTGTTCTTGAAGCCCGCGATTTGCGGTGAAGAGCCGGTGAAATCGAACGAGAGCCGGTCGTCGTCGATCGTCAACGCAACTTGGATTGTGACATTGGTCTCGGCGAAACAGTCATGATCGCTCATGTCGGCGCCGAAATAGCGGCCCGGCTGCAGATTCTGGATCTGCGCGCGCATGCGGCGCTCCGCATAATCGAGCAGATTCGGAAACAGGCGCGACGCCCGCTTGCTGCCGAGGTCGCGGGCAAGCGCAGCCAGCCTTTCGGCCCCGATCTTGGTCGATCCAAGCATGGCGTGCAGATCGCCCACCAGCAGGTCCGGGCAACGCGTGTTGGCAAGCAGAAGCCGCACGATATCGTCGCGCACGACGCCCCTCTCGGCGATGCGCAGAGGTGGAATGCGAACACCCTCGTGGAAGATCTCTCGCGCCGCTGCATTATAGGTACCGGCCACGCCGCCGCCGACATCCGATTGATGCGCGCGGTTGCAGGAGAACCCGAACAGCGCACCATCGACGAAAACGGGCCGCATGATGGTCCAGTCCGCCAGATGGTTGTTGCCCGCCAGATATGGATCGTTGGACAGGAACACGTCGCCATCGGCGATGTCGTGAAACGCGTTCTTCAGTGCGCGAAGCGCAAAGCCGCCGCTGCCGGTATGGATCGGGATGCCGTCGGCCTGCGCTGCAACAGCCCCCTCGGCGTCACCGATGAAGCACGAAAAATCATGCGACTGCGAGAAGATCGGGCTGCGGGCCGTGTTCATCATCACCCATCCCATCTGGCGGGTGATGTGGTCGAGCTGCTTCTGTGTCAGGGCAAGTAACACGGGATCCATGACTTCGCCCCTTACTGAAGCTCGATGATATAGTTGCCGCCGCCGGTCACGCTGAGCCGGTCGCGCGCCCCGACCAGAATTGTGGTCGTGCTCTCCTCGACGATGGCAGGCCCGTCGATCAACATCTGCGGCGCAAGCGATGTCCCCTTGAACACCGGCACTTCGCGCCAGTCGCGCTCCGGATCCACCCAGATTTCGCGGAGCTCGTCCGGCTTTCCAGCGCGGGCCGCGTCGCGGCCATTGATCTGGGACAGCACGCGAGAGAGAATGCCAAAGCCGCTGACCTTGACCGAGACCACCTGATGACGGCTGTCCGGCTGGGTATGACCAAACAACCGTTGGTGCTCGGACTCGAACCGCGCGGTGATTGCGGCGATTGAATCGCCTCGCTCGACGTTAACGGAAATTGCCGATTGCTGGCCGACATAGCGCAGATTCCATTGCGTGATGAAACGGCGCCGTTCGGGACCAAATCCTTCCGCCTCAAGCAGTGCCGTCGCCTCGGCGATCATGGCATCCGCGGCCCGCGTCAGGATCGGAAGATGTTGCTGCTCCAGCGCGATCGGAACGCTCCGCTGCAGATCGCAGCGCAGATCGGTGTTGCACATGCCGAACGCACAGAGAATTCCCGCCAGGCGCGGCACAAATACATTCTGGCAACCCGCGAGCCGCGCGATGCTGCTCGCATGCAGTGCGCCCGCGCCACCGCCGGCAACCAGGGTGAAGCGCCGAGGATCGAGGCCCTTCTCGATGCTGACGTTCTCCACCGCGTGCAACATCGTCTGCTCGGCGAGCCGTATGATTCCGGCTGCGGCCTCGACCGCCTGCAGACCGAGCGGCTCGGCGACATGCCTGCGAATCGCCTCCTCGGCGAGCCAGCGGTTGAGTACGATGCTGCCATTGCCTTGCGCGCCAGGCCGCAGGCGGCCGAGCAGCAATTGTGCGTCGGTCACCGTCGGCTGCACACCGCCGCGCTCGTAGCAGGCCGGTCCGGGATAGGAACCCGCGCCGCGCGGACCGACGGCCAACAAGCCGCCATCATCCACCGTCGCGATCGACCCGCCGCCGGCGCTCACCGTCGTGATCTCGACCGATGGCACCGCAACGCGCAGCCGATCGATGTCGAGCAGATCCGCCATGCCGATCTCGCCGGCCTTGACCATCATGACGTCGCAGCTGGTGCCGCCGACCTCGAGCGAGATCAGATGGTCGCTTTGCGCCTCGCCTTGATAGTGAGCGAGCGCGCCGGCCGCCGCCGCCGGGCCGGAGAGCAGCATCGCTACGGGACGCTTCGCGATCTGTGCGACCGAGACGACGCCGCCATTGCTCTGCACCACCTGCAGCGCGCGCAAGCCCATTTCGCGCAGGTCGCGCTCCAAGCCGTTCAAATAAGGCACGACGCGCGGCGCCACGTAGGCGTTGATGACTGCGGTGGATGCGCGCTCATATTCACCGACGATCGGCGCGAGCTCGCTCGACAGCGTCAGCCACAGATGCGGCGCGTGCTCCGCAACGATATCGCGGCACTTCTGCTCGTGCTCAGGGTTGCGATAGCTGTGCAACAAACAGACGGCAACGGACTCGACACCAAACGACAATAAGCGGTCGAGCGCATGCCGAACGGATGACGGATCGAGCGGAACGATCGGATTTCCCTCGACATCGATCCGCTCGAGAACGGACATGCGGCGATGCCGCGGCACGACGGGATCGGGCCAGGGTGCGCGGTGATCCCATGGATTGTCGCGCCAGCCACGCCGGATCTCGATCGTATCGCGGAAACCGTCCGTTCCAAGCAGGCCGACTACCGCGCCGGTTCGTTCAAGCAGCGTGTTTGTCGCGATCGTCGAGCCGTGCACAAAGAGAGAGGTGCGGGACAACAGAGCGGGAAGGGTCATGTCGAGCTGTGCAGCCGCATGATGAAGCGCCTCAATCACCCCCCTGGCGGGATCGGACGGCACGCTCGGCGACTTCGTCGCATGAACCTCACCGACGGAGTCCACGATGCTGACGTCAGTGAAAGTCCCGCCGATATCGACGCCAATACGAAATGAGCCCGCGACTGTAGAGTTCATGTGTCACCCTTCTTTTTGATGTATCAGACACCAAACATCGCCTGTCAAGGGCTCGTGATGTAGCGCAAAGGCTTTCCGTAGCTTGGATGTCGTGGAAAACACACGCGAGGGATGCAAATGATGCACCAAATTGCGTCAAACGCTTGAAATCAGCCTCGTCCCCACCCACAGTGGACCTATCATGCTGACAGAACCATCCGACCAGGCGCCCAAGCAACCGGCAGAAATGCCGCTTTTGCCCATCGATCGCCAAACCAGCCTTGGCGAACTCGCCTACACATCGCTGAAAGAAGCGATCGTGCGCGGCGAATTCTCTGCCGGAACGAAGTTGACGGTGCGGGCCGTTGCGCAGGCGCTCGGCGTCAGCACCACGCCGGCGCGAGATGCGATCATGCGCCTGATCGGCGAAGGCGCTCTGGTCAATGCCGGCCCCAAGACAGTCATCGTCCCGCCGCTCACAAAGACCGCGCTTGACGAAGTCACCTCGATCCGGCTGGTCCTTGAGGGAATGGCAGCGCGCATCGCCGCGGAAAGCGCGCCAAAGCAGATCGTGGATGATCTCAAAGCGCTGCAATCGCAGATCAATACGGCGCTCGATGCCGGAAATTACTCAGCGGTTCTCAAGGCCAACAAGGCATTCCATTTCACGATCTATGACGCCGCGCGGATGCCGCGGCTCACCGCGATGATCGAGTCGCTATGGGTGCGCATCGGCCCGTCGCTCAACGACTTATATCCGGAGTTTGCGACCTCCCGCGTGGGCGTGAGCAATCACATGGAAGCCATGGCCGGACTGGAGACCAGCGATCCTGCGCGGGTCCAGGCCGCGATCGAGAAAGACATTCGCGATGGATACCGGCGGCTTGTGACGCGGGTCGAATAGGTCTCGTCACGGGCAACAAATTTGTTGCATCAAACATCATAACTGCCTATTGGTGGCGCATCTCAGTCAATCGAGACGCCATGATGACGGTTCAAACAGCCCTGCCCCGGTCAGCTGCCGACCATCCCGAGTCTTTGCCGGTCGGGCCCCGGTCCAGCGAAGCTTTTCGCCGCGCCAGGGACGTATTCCCCGATGGTACGACGCGGGTGACGATCGAACGCGATCCGACCCCGCGCTATGTGAGCCATGGCGCCGGCGCGTATATGTTCGACGCCGACGGCCGCAAGTTTCTGGACCTGAACGGCAACTTCACCACGCTGATCCACGGTCACGCCTTTGGGCCGGTTGTTACCGCTCTTGAGCGACAGCTTCGAAATGGCACCTGCTTTGCCAATCCCACCGAAAAGGAGATCGAGCTTGCGACCCTGATTTGCGACAGGGTCCCCGGCATCGAACGCATCCGCTTCTGCAACACCGGCACCGAAGCGGTGATGTTCGCGATCAAGGCGGCGCGCGCTTTCACCGGGCGGCCGGCAATCGCCAAGATCGAGGGCGCCTATCACGGCGCCTACGACTGGGTTGAAGTCAGCCAGTCCAGCACGCCGGCCAATTGGGGCTCCCCCGACGATCCGGAGTCCGTGCCCTACTACAAGGGCATGCCTGACTCGGTACTCAACGAGGTGGTGCCGCTGCGCTTCAATGATATTCAGGGTGCGGTCACACAGATCACACGACATGCCTCATCCTTGGCGGCTGTTGTGCTCGACCCGATGCCGAGCCGCGCCGGCCTGATCGCCCCGTCCCCTGAATTCATCAGCGCCGTTCAAAACATTGCCCGTGCGCACGGCATCCTCATCATCAGCGACGAGGTATTGAATTTCCGCCAAGGCTTCCACGGTGCGGCGGCCCGTTATGGGCTGGAACCTGACCTCTATACGCTCGGCAAAATCATCGGCGGCGGGCTCCCGATCGGCGCGATCGCGGGCCGCGCATCCGTGATGGCGATGTTCGACGCAGATCAGCGGAAACCTGCCGTGCCGCAAGGAGGAACATTCTCCGCCAATCCGATGTCGATGACGGCTGGCCTCGAGGCGATGCGCCACTTGGACCAGGCGGCATTCGCGCATCTCGAACGACTGGGCGATCGGCTGCGGACACGGCTCGTCGATGCGATCGAACGATGGCAGGTGGCGCTTTGCGTCACCGGCGCGGCGTCGCTGTTCCGCATCCATCCCAAGCGCCGGGCGCCACGGGATTTTCGCGAGGCGTTCTGGTCGCGCAGCGAGGTCATGGTCATGACGGAGCTCACGCGTTTCTTCGCCGAGGAAGGCATCATTCTTCCCAACGGCGCGGCCGCGTGCCTGTCGACTCCGATGGGCGATGCCGAGATCGACCTGATCGGACAAGTGTTCGAGCATTTTCTCTCTCATCGCGCGCAGCGTATGGAATGGGGCCAACCGTGAAGCAGGACGAGAACAAGACTGTCGCTGAGCGCATCGCGCTGGCACTGAAGCGCCACGGCGTCGAGATCATCTTTGCGCAAAGCCTTCCTTCGGCGGTCATCCTTGCCGCAGAAGCGCTCGGGATCAGGCAGGTTGCCTATCGTCAGGAAAACATGGGCGGCGCGATGGCCGATGGTTATGCCCGCGTCTCCGGGCGCATTGCCGTGGTCGCCGCACAGAACGGTCCGGCCGCGACCCTTCTGGTGCCGCCGCTCGCCGAAGCCTACAAGGCCAGCATTCCCGTGGTCGCCCTGGTGCAGGAGGTCGAGCGTCCGCAGGTGGATCGCAATGCCTTTCAGGAGCTCGACCACATCGCGTTGTTTTCGTCCTGCGCCAAATTCGTCCGCCGCATGCTGACCGCCGACCGTGCCGATGATTATGTCGATGCAGCCTTCGTCGCCGCTGGCAGCGGACGTCCGGGACCTGCGGTGCTGCTGCTGCCCGCCGATCTGTTGCGAGAGCCGGCCACGCCGGCTCGCACCCAACGCAATGTTCGCTATGGCAGATGGCCAATCGACCGGACGCGACCGGCTTCCGAAGTCATCGACCGCGCGGCGGACATGATCGCCGCGGCCCGCGCGCCGGTGGTCATGGCCGGCGGCGGCGCCGTCTCGGCCGGCGCGGCTGCAGCCCTATCGCGCCTGCAGGAGACAGCCCACCTGCCTGTCTTCACGACCAACATGGGCAAGGGCAGCGTCGACGAGTCTCACCCGCTGTCGTGTGGCGTTCTGGGCGCGCTGAACGGGCCGCGTTCGCTCGGAAGGCATACGCGCCGGCTTGTCGACGAAGCCGATACGATCCTGCTGGTCGGCACGCGTACCAATCAGAACGGCACCGATAGCTGGCGTTCGATCCCCTCCTCGGCCGAGATCATTCACATCGACATCGATCCCGAGGAGATCGGGCGCAACTACCAGGCCCTGCGTTTGGTCGGCGACGCCGCCACGACGCTGGATGCATTGGCCACGGCGCTCCAGGGCCGCGATCTCGGCAAGCGGCAGCGTCGGCGGGCCGAGCTCGAAAAGGGTATCGCCGATGCGTGGCACCGTTTCAATATCGACCGGGCGCGCCTCGCCGAGGCCAACAGCGCGCCGATCCGCCCCGAACGGATCATGAAGGAGCTGCAGAACCAGCTCACGCCGGAGACGATCGTGGTGGCGGATGCCAGCTATTCCTCGATGTGGATCGTGGGCCAGTTGCGCAGCCTGCGTGCCGGCATGCGCTTCATCACACCCCGCGGCTTGGCCGGGCTCGGCTGGGGATTGCCGTTGGCGATCGGTGCCAAGCTCGCCGAGCCGGACAATCCCGTTATCGCCATCGTCGGCGATGGCGGCTTCGCCCATAGCTGGGCAGAGATCGAGACCATGATCCGCTGCCGGATCCCGGTCGTCGTGATCGTCATCAACAATGGTGTTCTCGGATACCAGAAGGATGCCGAAACCGCGAAGTTCGGCAGCTACACCACCGCCTGTCACTTCAGCCCGGTTTCGCATGCCGACATCGCTCGCGCCTGCGGCTGCGACTCGGTCCGCATCGATGCGCCCGGCGATATTGCGCGGGCACTGGAGACTGCAATCGCATCCGGCCGTCCCTGGCTGATCGATGTCATGAGCTCGCCGGACGCGCATCCGCCGATCTCGCTCTATGACGGAACGCTCGACAAGCCGGAATTGGCGGAGGCGGCGATCTGACCAATGACATCAGGCGGCGAATTCACCGCCCGTGATGTCGATGGTTGCGCCGGTCAGGAACGCCGCCGCTGGCGAGGTGGCAAGAAAGGCAACGAGATCCGCAATCTCATCGGCCGTCCCAAAACGGCCGACGGGGATGCGGGCAAGAGCGGCGCGGTTCACCGGCGTGTCCGCTGGACCGGTCATCTCGCTGAGGATACGGCCGGGCGCGACGCAATTCACGGTGATGCCGAACGGCGCAAGGTCGCGTGCGGCGGCACGCGTCAGGCCTACGAGGCCCGCCTTGGATGCCGCATAATGCGGTCCCGCGATCTGCGGCATTGCGCGTCCCGCGAGCGATCCGATGTTGACGATGCGGCCGCTGCGCCGCGCGATCATTGCCGGTGCGACCAGCCGCGTCAGCGTGAACGGGCCGTTGAGATTGACATCGAGCACGTCCCGCCATTCCTGCAGCGATGTCTGCTCGAGCCAAGGTGCGCTGATATCCTTGCGCTTGGGCGAAATTCCCGCATTGTTGACCAGGATCGTGACATCGTCCCAGTGCCTGCGCACACGATCGACGAACCCCTGAATCCCGTCTTCACATGTCACATCGACGGCGCCGGCCATCACGCGATCGTCGTCGTATCCGAGACCGTCGAGCGCCCAGGTCACGTGCTCCTCACGTCTGGCGACGAACGCGACGCGGTGCCCGTCGGCAAGAAACCGGCGAACGATCGCAAGGCCGATGCCACTGGCACCGCCGGTAACGAACGCAACAGGACGACGATCCAAGTCAAGCTGCGATCCTGACATGTCAGACCGTCGCAACCGGAGTGACGGGCGAGCCGACGGCCCCGGGCAGACGCAAGGGCGGAGCGGTGAGCAGGAAATAGCGGCGGCTGTGTCGCCTCATCCAGGCCGCGAGCTCGGTGAGATACCAGAGCTCGCCGAGCGCGATGCCGACCTTGAACAGGCAAAATTCATGAAGCGGCAATGATGCCGCCCGCTCTGCATCCGTGGGCCGCGCGGGCAGCGCTTCGACACCAATATTGTCCGAGATGAGGGCTGCGAGTCCGGTCGAGTCGATCCATTGCAGCAGCCGCTGATCCCGGCCGTCCAGCTCCGCGCAGCGGGCCGGATGAGCATCTGCCGGATCAAGCGCCCCGGATGACGATACGACCATGTCGCCGAAGCCCGAATAGAAGCAGACGAGATCGCCTCGCTCCACCTCGATGCGATCAGCCTCGAGGATCCGCATCACATCGTCATAGCCGACCAGGTGGCGGTCGCGGCCGAGGTGATGGCAGAGATCTATCAGGACGCCCCGCCCTTGCAGGCAGGTGCGCGCCATGGTGTCGACACCGAGCCGGCGCGTGCGCGCCGCTCCCGTATCCGGATCGGGCGCGACGACATCGTAACCCGCGCGCCAGCCATTGTAGTAAAGCAGCTCCCGGACGCCGTCGCCGTCGGCGTCGAAGCTCTGGCCGACATGGGCGAAGGTGTCCCAATGCGTCGAATACTGCGTCGCCAGAGTCACGACGTCGTCGCTGACGACATCCGTCGCCTGGGCCTGCTCCTTGGCGAGCGGATAGTTGTAATTGAGCCGCCCCTCTTCATCGCGCGGCAGCGCCGCGAGCCGCGGCGGATGCCGCAGCCGATGAATGACGGTGCCGCCAGGAAGATTCAACGGAAGGCTCAGGCAGAATGTGAGCCCCTCGTGGACGTAGCCCATCGCCCGCTTGCGCACGTCGGGGGTAAGATAGTTGAGCCGGCCCAGCTCGTCGTCGTCGCCAAAGTCGCCCCAGTTCGAGCCGGCCGGCCTTTGCCGCCAACGCCTCGTACCCACGTCTTGCGGCGTCCGATGCAAGGATTTCAACTCGGCAGCGCTAGACATGATCGGCTCCGGACTGAACATAGTTCCGTGACTTGCGGTCTGGCGCGGCAGGACCGGGTACGAGCGGCGGTGCGGGCATTTCCCGGTTTGTCGAACAAGGCTGCCAATTCATTCCAGCCTTGATCTCAGCGGCCACGGCGGCGTGCGCGTGTTCGCGATCGCGCTGTCCGATAGCACTGACGATCTCACCGAGCAGGAATGCAAGCTGGCGCCTGACGTCGCTGTTGGCCGCCCGTTGCGTGAAGGTCGGCCCAAGCCGGCACCAGATCCTGTCAGCGAACATCGATAACATGCTGGAACGGGTGAGCCCAAGGATGGCGACCCGGAGCGCCCACGCAGCGGCTGCGAACCGCACGGGGTCATCGCTTTCGACCACGCGACTCAGATCTGCATGGAGCAGCTTGAAACAGCGCCAGTCCGCCTTGCGGTGAAGCATGGCGGCGTTTGTGAATGCCGTTCCTTCGATCGCAAGACGAAGCCGAAGCAGTTCGTCCAGCTCGGCGCGATTCAAGACCGGCACGATGATGCCGATCTCTCGGCTGTGCCGAAGCGCGTCCGCCGCAGCAAGACGAGACAGGGCATCGCGGACGGGGGTCATGCTGGTGCCGAGCTGATACGCCAATGCTCCGAGCGTAATCCGCTGGCCGGGGATGACCTGGCCAACGATCAGAGCGTAGCGCAGCCGCGCGTAAGCACGCTCGGCAAGCGACTCGGCCGGCGCAGCTTGAGCCGCAATGGCCTGCGCACCAGTCAAGTCCGCGCATGGACCGGAGATCGGCCATCCCGCACCTGTCCCGCCGGCTTCAAACGGCGCAGCACTTGCGTTGTTCTGCCATCGCATGGGCTTTCTCCAGAGGCGGATCGCTTTTCGGGATGCTCAGTTGCTAGCGCTCAGGCCAGTGCGGCTTCGGGTTCGCGCGCGGCCTCGGGCTTCCTGGCGATGATGCAACGACAGAGACGCTCGATATCGCTGACGTCGTGGTCGGCGGTCAGGCAGACCCGGATTCCAGCCTTGCCCTGTGCAACCGTCGGGAAGAAGGTCACAGAGGTGTAGAACCCGTCATTGAGCAGCTCGCGCGCCAATGCGATCGCCGCGGACTCGGAGCCGACCGTGATCATCCGGATCGGCAGCGAATTGCTGCTGTCCGCCGTCGCCACGCGGCGGTCGAACAGGTTGATGCGTTGCGCCAGCCGCCGCTGCCGCTGGCCGAGCTCGGCGGATTGATGGATCTTGCAGGATCCGAGCGCGGCGCCGACCGCCGCCAGATTGGCCGCCGCCGAGAAGGCGTGCGGAAGCGCATAGCGGCGGAACAGCGCCTCCTGCTCGGCCGTGCCCAGCATCAGTACGCCGCCTGACGCACCGAATCCCTTGCCCAGCGAGGCGGCGATGATAGTGCGCTCGCCGAGTTCGTCGGGAAATTGGGAGCGCGCAAATCCCTGGCCGACCTTGCCGAACAACGACACCCCATGCGCATCGTCGATATAGAGGAAGAGACCATATTTCTCTTGCAGCCGGCGCAGCTCCGGGATGAGGGCATGCCCGCCCATCGAGTAGACGCCGTCACAGACATAGGCTACCACCGGCTCCTGCTGACATAGCCGTTCCAGCGCTTCGATATCGTTATGCGCGATAGTCTCGACCCGCGTCTCGTCGGCGACGACCGGCTTGTGATAGGCGAGCGAGATGTGAGCAAGCCGGTCGAATGCGACGACAGGCTTTTTGCCATTTGTCAGCAGGCCCGAGGCCAGGATCGGCATCGCTCCCAGATTCCCCAGCATGACCGTCGAGAAAGCGATCACGCGGGCGCCGAACATCGCGGACATGGTCGCTTCCAGTTCGGCCATCAGGTCGAAGTTGAGGCGGGTACGTGCACAGGACCAATGCAGCGACCGATGAGCCTCGATGGCTTCGATCGCGCCGGCAACGATCACCGGATGATTGTCAAGGCCAAGATAGGAGCATCGCACGAAGTCGACCGCCTGCGCTCGATCCTCGATTGGGCCGGTGCCGAGCGCAAAGGTCCGCCCCTGCATCGAGCGTCCGTAAACCGCCATCAATCCGGCGGCGTGTGCCGCGTCGAAATGAACCCGGCTCTCATTGATCACGTAGGCAGTATTGCGAAAATGTCCCATGGGGCGTCCCTCGCCGGACAAACTTGTCGATTGATGCACGTTGCTGCTCCAACTCATTGCTGCCGCCGGGTAGCCCTCCCGGGACGTAGAGTTCTTCGGCTAACTTCGATGCACCGGACGGGGTCGAGCTTCCGTAACTCTTGGTGCGATCGGCTCCAATTACTAGAGCACCGAGCTTGTCACCTGTGCAGCTACTAACCTTGGTAGTTTTGACGCGCGCGTTGCTCTCTTGGGAAGCCTCTCAGACGAACGTACGTGGTGGCGACACGGGTCATTGCCGCTCCGTTCAACGTCCGTGACTGTCTAACGGAAGTGAATTCGCCCGCTTCGAGATCCGCCAGCCGCTTGGGCCGACCACCAGATTGCGGGCCGGCTGACCGTGGACCATGGAACTTGCGGGTGAGCCCTGCAGGACACTAAACTACGACAACCATAGTATTTCTGATATGGCTGGACGGCTTCCGCAATGGCGATCCGGTTACGACGCAAGAGTCGTGCAAATAGGCAAGCCCCGCCCTGCCATCTACGCCGGCTTCTATGATTCGTGACGTCCCGGGAGCTCGATCAGATTGAGTCGTAATGCCTGGACGACGGCCACAGTCCGGCTCGTCGTGCCGAACTTTCGCATCGCCTTCTGGATGTGGAAATTGACCGTGTTATCGCTGATGTTCAGGATCATGCCGATATCCCACGACGATTTTCCTTCAGCGCTCCATTGCAGGCAATCGCGCTCGCGGTCCGACAGCTCGATCTTACGTTTCGCCTGCTCTGCGGGCCGAGCAATATCGGCAAAGGCGACGTGGAATTGCCAGGCCAGCACGTTGAGGTGACCCATATGCCGAAAGGGATCGGCCTCATCGGATAGGGATGCAAAGGACAATACGGATACTCGGCCTGATGGCCCAAACAGCGGCACACTAACGCCGTGTTTTAGACCCGCTTCCCTGCTCTCCTCTATGACCAATCGTTCGTTAGGGCTGAGCTGCTCGCTTCTGAGGAGATGATCCCACACGAAGGGTTTCGAAAGCATGGGCGTTCGCCGAACCACCGGATCGACTTCGTAATATTTGCGTTCGAAGTAGCGCTCGCGCCAATGCGATGGAAAATTCATCGCGATCGCCGGCATCGGATGCTCCGGCAGACGGACCGGTTCATCGTGCGTCAAGGCTCCGTAAGCGACCGCGCTGAAGCCTTCTTCCGTCGCGCAATTGACGAGAAGTTCGAACAGCTCTGAAAGCGATTGCGACCGATTTGAACAATCGATGAAGCTGAAGAGGTCCATTTCCACCTCGACACGCGGCATGCTGCACAACGACTGGTCGGCCTGATCTTGGGAACCAGCCTTGCCGCGACGTTCCGGCTGCTAAGAGCATCCGTAGACCCACCCAACCTTAGGTGGAGGATATCACCTCGCCAATTCTCGTGCAATTGAGGATCGTGAGCAGTCACTGCAAAGGATCTATGTTTATTGGGCACCACGTCGGGAAACCACCGATTGTCCCCGGAGAAAGCGCCTATGCATGGCAGAGCCCCTGAAGCCTTGCTTATGAGCCGATGCGATGCTGATGCCCATGAGCGGATTTTTTGCTCGCCGGGTCAACGAACAAATATCAACGGATGCCGGTGCCAAAGTGGGGCCAGCGTGTGATCAGAGAAATTAGGGAGATACACAACCATTGATTGCAAGCGCGCCTGACCTTTTGGTGGCACAATGTTGAAATTGTGGAGAACGTGTTTGGTTTTCCGATAGTGGAGCTGGCCTCGCCCGCAACGTGCGCCCGCTCAGCTCCTGCGGAGACGGGAGTTACAATCACGTCGCTTCGATGAGCCAACCGAAGAGCCATGCGTATCGTCGAGCGAGCTCGAGTGGCGAACCGTAGTGATCTTCGTCTTCCCCCTGACGCGAATCGATTTCTCGCGATCGACTCCGTCACGTTAGCGACCGCATCGAGCAGCATGTCGGGAGCCGAACTTCACCGTTAGGGCACGAAGCGAACGCCGCGGTCGTGCTTGGTGCGCCTCCGAAACGTGCAATGACAAGTTCGGACAGGCACCGATGCTCAGCCACTACCTGACTCACTAGCTACCGCTTCCTGGGGGCGGTCGGGTATCATGGCCGCCAGCCTCTCAGCTCGGACCGTGTTATGCGTACCATTGCAGTTAACTGGGAAACAGCTCATCAGCATGGCGAAGCTTGGATTTCGCACCACCGGCTGCGATACAGGATGTTCGTCGAGAGACAAAGATGGGACATACCGAACTATCGAGGGCTCGAATATGACGAGTTCGATACACCTGCCGCGACTTACATTCTGGCGGTCGACGATCAGCATCGTGCACTCGGAGTTGCGCGCCTGATACCGACTACACGGCCATACATGGTCCGGTCATTGTGGCCCCATCTGGTCGACGGCGATCTCCCTAACAGCGATTTGATATGGGAGGCCTCGCGCTTTGGTTGCGACCGTGGTCTGGAGGCCGGCACGCGGCGCCGTGTCATCGCTCAATTGATCCTGGGATGCCAGGAATTCGGATTGACACATGGGATCGGATGCTACCTTGGCGTGATGCCGGTGTGGATATTCAAGCGCGTGATCGCGGCAAATGGCTGTCCTGTGACCTGTCTCGGGCCAACATTGCGACTGCAAGGTCAGGAGATCGCCGCAGCCTACATCGGAGTCTCCCACTCGGTGCTGGAAGCGGCTCGGAACCGGACGGGCGTCCGGCAGGCCGTGCTCACTCAATATCCTCTTGTTTCTCGGACCCCTGGTCCGCCTCCAGATGTGCCGCCCTATCACCCGACTGTGCCGCTCGCTTCGGTCGAGATCGATCTCGATAGCCATTACGCTGGAGACTCGGCAGCGTGCCGTTGAGGAAACTCATGCCAGTGAATAGTTGCTGGCGGTATCGTCCGAAATAGAGATTCAGTAGGGCAGCTCATGACGGGTCGTGCCTTGCTGTTTCGCTCGAACTTGATGCCCGGCAGTGCTGCCGCGGCAGGTCGCGTAGCGAATAACGAACACCGCCGAAGCCCTGCAAGTTCCGGCGCCGCTGTTGTTCACGCGCGATAGGCGACGCAGTCGATTTCCACCTTGCAGTCCACGACCATGCTCGACACCACGCACGCCCGCGCCGGCGGATGGGCGCCGAAGTATTCGGCAAAGACCTTATTGAAGCTTTGAAAATCGCGCGGATCGTCGAGCCAGACGCCGCAACGCACGACATCCTTGGTCTCGTAGCCGGCCTCGGCCAGGATAGCGAGCAGGTTGCGGATCGCCTTGTGCGATTGCGGGATGATACCGCCCTCAATCACTTCGCCGTTCTCCATGGGCGTCTGCCCCGAGACGTAGAGCCAGCCGTCGGCCTCCACCGCGCGGGCAAAAGGAAGGTGCTGCCCGCCCGTGCCGGTGCCGCCGGCCGCGCCATGTCGTTTCAGCGTCATTGCATATCGTCCTCTGTGCGATGATTTGGATCAGAACCTGCGGCACGTATTGTTGTCCGGACATTCGCTTTGCCGCGAGTGCCTCAGGCGAACTTCGGATTCGGCCTATCGGAGAGTCAAACCATTGGCGACGGTGCCGGCATTCCGGCGATCAGGGCCCGACCCGAACGCACGAAGGTGCTGCGTCCGTCGGCGACCACGGCCTCGCCCGCGACGAACACCGAATGGATGCCTGCGGGCATTTCCGTCGGCGCCTCGAACGTCGCTCTGTCCATGATGGTATTGTCGAACAGAGTGAGGTCCGCGATCATGCCCGGCCGCAGGATGCCGCGGTCGGTAAGACCGAAGCGCTGAGCGGGCATCGCGGTCATCCGCCGCACAGCATCTTCCAAGGTCAGCCAGCCTTGCTCACGCGTCAGCCGGCCGGCGACGCGCGGGAAACTGCCATAGGCACGCGGATGCGGCTTGGTGCCCGGGCGCGGAATGCCGTCGGAGCCGACCATGTGCAGGCGATGGGTGAAGGCCGCGCGCAGGTCGGCCTCATCGAGCTGGAACATGATGATGCCGGTCTGGCCCTGGTCTTCCTCGATGCACCGAACCATGAGATCGAACGGCGAAATGCCGAGCTCGCGCGCGGCGTCGACCATCGACTTGCCCTCGAGCGGCTTCAGCGCGGGATTGCCGGTGCCGGAAATGCGCACGTTATGCCAGCCGATCAGCACGATCTTGGACTGCGCTGCATGGGGATCGGCATCGCCCTCCTCCACCAGCACGCGAAGCGCCGCACGCTTCGCCGGATCGCGCAGCCGCGCGCGCAGGGCGTCGATGCCGCCCTCGAGCGCAGCCGGCGGCAATAATTGCAGCATGTAGGAACTGCCGGCAGGATACGGATACATGTCGAAGGAGACATCGATCCCTTCCGCTCGCGCGGCCTCGAGCCGGTCGAGCGCTCTGGGAATGGCGCCCCAGTTCGGCTTTCCCGCCGACTGCAGATGCGACAGCAGCCCCGCCGCGCGCGAGACGCGCAAGATCGCGATGAACTCGTCGATGGATTTCAGCAGGTCCGCTTCGTAGCTGCGGATATGCGCCGTGAGCAGCTTGCCATGAGCGCGAACGGTCGCTGCCAGCGCGCAAAGTTCGTTGGTGTCGGCATAGGCGCTCGGCGGATAGACGAGGCCGAGCGACAGGCCGGCGGCGCCCTGGCTGAGCTGCTGCGCAAGCAGCGCCTGCATGGCCGCGACCTCCTGGTCCGTCGCCGCGCGGCGTTCGTAACCAAGAACGGCGAGCCGGATTGCGGCATGCCCGACCAGGGAGACGAGATTGAGCGCTATGCCCGGCCCTTCCAAGGCCAGCCGGTAGCCATCGAAACTGTCGAACACTTCGTTCGCCCGGGTCTCACCGGCGAGTCCGGAGAAGTGCATGCGCAACATCTCTGCGGAGCTTGCGGTTGCCGGATAGAGCGAGAAGCAGCAATTGCCGACCACGAGCGTGGTCACGCCTTGCAGCACCTTCTCGGGCCGGTCCGGTTCCCGCAGGCAGATCAGGTCGTCATGGCAGTGGGCGTCGATGAAGCCCGGCGCGAGATAGCACCCACGCGCGTCGATGACCTCGGCCTCGTCCGCAGGCAAGGAGGCGCCGATCGCCGCAATGCGGCTGCCGCTGATGCGCAGGTCGGCCTCGAACCACGGCGCGCCCGTGCCGTCGATCAGCCGCGCATTGCGGATGAGAGTATCCCTGCTTCTGCCTAGGCCCGGATCTTGGCTTGGACTTTGGGGCATGCCCCTCTCCTCAGTGGACGACCACGGCGTCTGGCAGCGGTGCCTCTGCGAAATCTGGAATCGATTCGATCCGTCCCAGCACCACGACATAGAAGAAGATGCCGATCAGCAGCACGACGCCGGCGATCAAGAAGGCGCCGGCAAACGATTGCGTCCAGTCGACCACGACGCCGGTCACGATCGGCGCGAGAACGCCCATCATGTTGTTGGTGAAATTCAGAATGCCGCCGACCGTTCCCGCGCCGCCCTTGGGCGCGATCAGCGACACGATCGAGGACCCGACGGGCGCCGCGGCGGACAGCCCCGAGATCGCGATCGAGAGCCAGAGTAGCGCCCAGCCCGGCTTCACGGTGAACGCCGCGCCGATCACGGCGAGCCCCATCAGCATGCCGACGATGATCACCGACTGGCGAACCCTCGTGCTGTCGTAGCCGCGGGCAATGAGGTGATCCACCAGGAACCCGCCGATCAGGAGATCCGACAACGTCGCGAAAATCCAGGGAATCGTCGAATAGCCCGCGGCCGACATCAGATTCATATGCATGGTCTGGGCAAGATAGCCCGGAAGCCAGGTGAGGAAGAGATAGAAGGTGTAGCCATAGGCCGAGAATCCGATGGTCAGCCCCCAGACCTTTCGGTTGCGCAAGAGGTAGCCGAGCATGCGGCTCTGTCCTGCCGTGGCCGGGCCTTCCGGCGTGCCGCCGCCGGAGACGATGTAGTCATGCTCCGCCCTGGAGAGCTTCGGATCCTCGCTCGGATTTCGATAGATGACGTAGTAGGCAGCGAAATACAGCAAGCTCAGCAACGCCGTGACGCCGAAGCCCCAGCGCCAGCCGTAGAGAAAGATCACATAGGCGACCAGCGGCACGCCGATCACGTTGGAGAATTTGGCAGCAGAATCGAAGATCGCGGTCGAACGCGCGCGCTCGTCGAGCGGAAACCAGTGGCCGGTCGCTTTTTGACTTGCCGGAAACGCCGGCGCTTCCGCGACCCCGAGCAAAAGACGCGCGGCGGCGATACCGTAAAGTCCGCTGGCGAGCGCGGTGATCGTGGCGGCGACCGCCCAAAGGAAGCTGCTGGCACGGCCGACTGTGGTGACGCCGAAGCGGTCGAGCACCATGCCGCCGGGGACTTGCAGCAGCGAATAGGTCCAGAAGAACGCGCTGCCGAGCAGGCCGATATCGGTGGCGGTGAGGCCAAACTCCTTGGTGAGCTCGGGCGTCGCGGCAGAGAGCCCGACGCGATCGATGTAGTTGATGAGGATTCCGACGCCGAGCAGACAACCGATGAGCCAGCGCCGCCCCGGTACTTGTTGGCTTGCCTTCATTTGGAATCCCCCCTGAAACCCAAGGTCATGTCCTTCGGACCGCGCAAATACGGAGCCGACGGAACGCCGCCTTACATTGTCTCTTATAGTGTACATGTTTATCTTATAGCGTCACGTTAGATATTTCGACGCTGCGATGTCAAGCCCGGACACAGGCCGCTTCACCGGAATGCAGCACGCACGTGACAAGGCTCGCGCGAGGACGGCGGACGAACGATGCGGACGCATCGCGCGCGCTGCCCGTCGGGTCGGTTCAGTGACGATCTGAGAGTTCAGTTGCGGTGGCAACGAGGTCGTCGAGCAGCGCGGTCCTGCGCTCCTTCAACGAGTCGGCGGGAACGACGAAGCAAAGCGTCGCGACTGCGACCCCCCTCTTGTCGCGGATGGGCGCGGCAAGACAGGACGTAAACCGGTCGGACAGCGCCGTCGTCACGCATCTGCCTTCGCGCCTCGCACGTGCAATGTCCTTGATGAAATCATCGACATCGAGCAGGCGTCCGTCCGGAAGGCGAAAATCCTCTTTCGGAACGAACGCACGAATCTCCGAAGGGCTCATGTGGTCCAGCAGCAACCTGCCGGATGCGGTCCACGGCAGCGGCACCTCGACGCCGACGTCCGTGGTGATCCGGAACAGGCCAGACCCGTCCCTTGTATCGACGACCACATATTTGCGGCCCCGCAGCGCGCAGAGTTGCGCGGTCGCGCTATGCTGGGTCGCCAGCCGGTCGAGGGCTTCGCGGCATCGGCGATGCAGCGGATTGGCCTCCGCATAGGCCCGACCGTAGAGATGCACCGCCTTGCCGAAATAGACCTGACCGCCCTCGCCAACGCTCTCCAGCAGATCCGCCTCGATCAGGCGGTTGGCGATGGCATAGACGGTCGACCGCGGCGCGCCCATCTGCTTCGCGATGTCGCTGAGCTTGGAGGGCGCGCGCAAATGCAGCAGCGCCTCCAGGAGATCGATGGTTCGATCAATCCCGTTCTGGCGTTCCGCGGGCTCGGCGCCCTTTTTGGATGCGGCCAAACTTCGCATGCCCCTCGTCAGCTTCGCGCCTCCGGTTTTGGCATAAACTGCCCCGGCAGTATAGCGTACTCGCCTACAGAATCGGTTTGTCAATCGAGGTTGGATCGGGAATCTGGATCGACATCCAAAAGGGAGCAGGCCGCATTCCAGTTTCAGCACCTCGATCAAGCGATGAAAGCAAAGCCCTGCACAATGGAAGCGACATTCATCGCAGGATCGATCGCGCCGAGATGGCGCATAACGCACTCCAACATCTTTAAAGGCGTCTATTTGCGACGGTTGGCCTGAACTTGGGCGCATCGCACCGTATTCTTTGTGACTACACGGCCTAGTCGCTTTACCGCGTGCGCGACCACTGCAAAAGCTGTCCCAGTGTCGCCCGGGCGAACTGACTCGATTGTTGCATTCAGCGCCAGCCACGCGGGACGTGGGCACCTGGCAGGTTGATGCGGAGTCGGCGCATTCGTAGACTCCAAGCATTGGTTCACGGAGCAAACCAATGCTTGAATCCGATCGACGCGATCCCTGCGCGCCCGCGCGTCGGCGCATGTATCTCTGCTTCAACTCTTCCGGGTCGGGCTCGCTGCGCTCGTACCTCAAGGTGAACTGCAAAGGACGTCGGATCGGAGTTGCTGAAATATACGGAACGCCAGCGTTCGACGCGGCTACCGTGCCCAAGGTCCGGATTAGGGCCGAGTTCGGCACGCCTGACTTCGAGAAAAGATTAATGCAGCGATTGCCGCGCAGATCGCGCTTTGTGGCAACGCGAGCGATTACATCAATGCAGAAACAATGAGCCCCGACCACCTACGCTCCACGCCGCCCAAGCCCGGCACCTTGCGCAGGCTACGGGCCAAGCGACCAGATCTCAGCGCCCGCCATGAGGGCGATCACTGGATGACTTCCTGCTGCCAACAGAAGCGAACAAGACAGGAACCAGCTCCGGAAAAGGAGTGGAAACATTCCCGGGCAACATCCGCAAAAAGTGTAAGGATTTTAATCCCAAACCAGGGCTTATGGTGCGCTCGGAGCGCCCACAACTACCCAGCCATCATTTGATATTACTACACCTTTTAGGGCGCACCGCGAAGCATGTATCCCAGTTTGTATCTCAAATTGTATCACGCCAACCATCGATGGCGCCCCCGCAAATGCGGCGGGCAAATCCGCCGTGCCTCGGTTCAACGCATCGCTGCGGAAAACGAAACCAGCACAGAATTTCCAAATGAGCGGGATGTCGAATTTCAAATGCGCCGAGAGCACCACGGGTGCATACGAATTTGTGCAACAAAATTAAAGGAATAAACTGGCTAAGGCGGGAGGGATCGAACCCTGCAATAATCCGTTGCCGCACAAGGATTTTTCCATTCCGGCCAGCCGGTTTGATTCTGTCTTTGATTCCGAAAGCAAAAGCCCTCGTCGAAACGACCGACGACGAGGCGGCCCATCGAGGCCAAGGGCTGGAAAGCGAGCGTCGTTCCCGATCCGAGCATCATCCACCACATCGCGAACTTCTGTGGATCAAACGCCGGGAGCTTTGAGGTCTGCCATGCCCGACGCCGACTTCCTGCAGAATGTGCACCTACGTCCGCTGCTCGGGGGTAATGCGGACGCGTTTTGCTCAGCCCGAGCTTTTCCGAGTCTGACCAATGCTGTGGAAAAGTCTTTTTGCATCGCGGAAGGCAAATTTTCCGAGCTGCGGGTGCGGCGATCCTACGGTTCTACGTCAATTTCCCCGGGGCCGTGGCCGAGATCCCTATCAGCGTTCACACGGGGGGTCCAAGGTTCGATCCCTTGTGCGCCCACCATCAAATCCAAACTTAATCAAACACTTACTGGATATATTCCCCTCTCCTTTTCCCCGGCTTTTTCCTGGGGAAACGCGGGGGAAATGGAGGATGATCCTAGAATGCCCGGCTATGGCCTTGAACGGGGCGAGGATCGCCCCCTGGCCGCTGCGAATGTCCGGCCTCAAGAGCTAAAGCTGACGCGGCGCCGTCGTCGGCGAAACGCCGCTTTCATGAGCGTCACTGCTGAACTGGATACTCCGAAATTTTGCGCTTCGGATCGTTGATCTCAAGCCATTCTTGCGCGCTCTCTTTCGAGGCAAAGAGCTGGATCCAAGCCGGATCCCCAATCGCCCGTGACGCCGGGTCGGGCGAGCAGACCCAAACCGATCGTTGGGCTCGTCCACCTACTACTTCATGTTCCCAGGCGACGCCTTCCGGGTCGTGTTGCGCGAGCCATCGATCGGCGGCGTCGGCCGATGCAAACACCTTGATCCAGTCAGGGTTACCTAATGTGCGGGATTTGCCATTCTCGTGGTCGTCGAGGTAGAGCCATACGGCTCTGCCCTCGCGGCGAGCTTCATTACGCCTGCGCACTGCCTCGTTCACTTTGTGCCGGTCTGAGCGGTCGAGTTCTGACAACGACATCACCGCGGAGTAGAGATGGGCGGGAATGCTGCGTCTGTCCCCGCGAGACTTGCGGCGCCATTGCACCCATTGATCGAATGCGTCGGACATCTGTCTCACCTCCTCGACTTCGAGCGAAATGGACTCTCGATAGTGAAGGCATCCGGCGCGATCCCGTTCTCGATCCGCTTCCAGCTCACGGGCGCTGCAATCGGAAAGCCTTCACGTGCCCGCGGCGAATACGTCCCGATCGCGGTGGTCCCGCGACCATTACGCAAATAATCGAGAAAGATCCGGCCGCGCCGCTTGGCTTGGGCCGAAAGCAGGTACCTGTCAGGACTACGCGCCGCGAGCGCAGAGACCAGCTGCTTGGCCGTCCGATGTGCTTTGTCGTGCAGCACCGGCCGATCCAACGGCGCCATCAGGTGAATACCTTTGCCGCCGGTGAGCTTGGGCCAGGTCTCAAAGCCCTCTGCCGTCATCAGTCTGCGGAGATCGAGCGCGGTCTCGACCACCGCATCCCACCCGATGCCCTCGCCCGGATCGAGATCGATCACGATGCGGTCGGCATGCTCGAAATCTTCAACAAGAGAGTTCCAGGGGTGCAGCTCGACAGCGCCGATCTCGACAAGACCTAGGAATCCTTCAAGGCAGTCCACCCACAGCCGGGTGCCTTCGCCACCCTCTCGCTTCCTGATCCGCAGCTGGTGCACCGCGGGTGGAATGTCCTTAGGCAGCGGCCCCTTGTGATAGAAGGTCGTGCCGTGCACGTGCCGCACCAGCTTGAGTGGACGGTGGCCGAGATGCGGCAGCGCCTTCCTCCAGACCCGGGTCCAATAGTCGCTGAGTTCGTCCTTTGAGGGAGCGACCGCACCGGGAAGAAGCTGAAGTATGTTCTGTTTGGGGACACCCAACTTCGGCCGGCCAGCGCCGGAAGGCACCAGCCGCGGGGCCTTCACCTTGCGCAAGGCGAGATCGTCGCGAAAACCCTTGAACACGGCTTCGCGGAGCAGGCCGTCATCGGTCAGCGCGCCATATTCGATTTCGGCTTGCATGGACGGCTCAACCCAGGTCGCCTTCGGCTTTTTCATGGGCACGTCGAGGGGAGAACTCTTCCTAGTCAGGGGATCAAGCCGCTCACGCAATTCGCGGGCGGTCGCTTCCGTGTAGCCGGTTCGAACCTTGCCGGCGTACAGCAGCTGCCCGTTCTCGTGCCTGCCGACGTAGAGAGAGGCCACTTTGCGCGGATGCGCGCCCAGCTTCTCGACGAAGGCGATGATCGGAAAGGTTTCGCTCTTCTTGCACTTGAGCTTTAGCCAGGTCTCCTGACGGCCCGAGCGATAGGGAGCATCGAGACGCTTGGCGACCAGCCCCTCGAGGCCAAGCTTGCACGCATTGCGAAGAATCTCTTCGCGCTCGGCCGCGACGTGCTCGACATAGATGAAGGTCTCTGGCGTATCCTTCAGCAGTTGTTCAAGGAGACGTTTGCGGTCCACGTAAGCCGCGCCGCGTAGATCATATCCATCGAGATACAACAGATCGAAGGCATGGTAGCGGATGCGGTCGCTCCTTTTCGAGCCGAGTTCGCGCCTGAGCTGCTGGAAATCGGGCAGCCCACTCTGGCCGTAGACCACGGCTTCACCATCGATGACTGCGCTCTTCGCCTTTAATTTTCCGGCCGCGGCCACGATAGACGAGAATTGCTCGGTCCAATCATAACCGGTACGCGAATAGGCTTTCGCTTGTCCATGGTGCAGGTGTAGTTGAGCGCGGTAGCCGTCGGCCTTGATTTCGTAGACCCACCCTTTGCCCTCGGGCGGACGCTCGCGGAGCGTGGGGTCGCAGGGCTCGATGTAACCAGGAATAGAAGTTCTGCGGGCGCCAGCGAGGCGCGATACTCCCGAATGAGACTGACGCAACGCCACCGCACACATGCGGATTCAACGCGTTCGCACTGATTCGTTCCTGCGCCCACCGCGCGTGCACTGCATTACCGCCTCGACACGGTAAGAATGGATTGACGACGAGATGAGAAAAATTGTCGAACAATTCATGCTCGACCTCGCCGACAAGTCGCTGGTCAGGTCGACAAGAACCTTTGATCGGGCCTTCAGCCTCAGCCGCGCGCAAGGTCGAAGCGACGCAAGCCCCAAGCGACGGCGCTAGAGTACGTTCGATGCGCAATTCGAGGCACGGCAGATAAGCTTTCAATGATCGGTTTTGTGCGGAGTAATTGCGTATGGGCTCACCCTCGATTGTGCCCGAGACCTCGGAGCACGACATCTATCTTGTGCTGGACGATTTCGGCGCGCTGGGCCGCGCGTGGTGCGAGACGGCGGAGCAAGACACCGAGCGCGCGGTTCTGATGCGGCATTTGATGGAGGGGCAATATGGGAATCCTGTCCGCGTCGTGGCCTTCAACACCGCTGCCGGGTGGTCGCGCGACGTGACCAAGGAGATCGCCCGTGAGCTGCGGCAGCGCTGCGGCGGTCAAGACGAGTTACCGGAGTCTGTGCAGGCGTTCTTGCAACAGCATGGCCGATAGGGCTGGCCCTCTGTCAGCCTGTAACTCGGAAGAGCAATTGCAGCCCCACGCCAACGATGCCGATAACGCCGGCTGCCGCGAAAAACAGAAACATCAGCTCTGGTGCTGTAATACCGGGTCGAGTAGTCATCTGGCCCCCGAATCAACTTCAGTGAGTGTCTGCCGATGGCCGCGCCGGGGAATTGCATATGTTAGGATTCGCGATTCGCTTTTTCCGCACATAGTTCGGGCTTATGCCCGCAGCATCTTACCTGCCCTGCCTGCCTACAGCCGCCAAGATCGTCCCCAACCGGGACCTCTGGCTGCATGAGGTGAAGTACGACGGTTATCGCCTCATCGTCGTGCGTGAGGACAAGCGCGTGAGGCTGTTCACGAAGGGCGGCAATGACTGGGCCAGCCGCTATCCCTGGATCGTCGAACCCGCGCTGAAGAATCGCCGCAAGCATTTCGTGATCGATGGCGAGGCTGTGATCCTCGGCGTCGATGGCCTGCCGGACTTCAACGCATTGCACTCCCGCAAGTACGATGCCGAGGTGCAGCTCTATGCCTTTGACTGCCTCGCGCTCGACGGCGAGGACCTCCGCGAGCTGCCGCTCTCCATGCGCAAGGCCAACCTCGCGCGGCTGCTCGCGCGCAGGCCGGAGGGCATCTTCGTAGCTGACTTTGAACGCGGCGAGATCGGGCCGGACCTGTTCCGGAAGGCCTGCGAGTTCGGCCTTGAGGGGATCGTCTCGAAGCGATCCGACCGTCCCTATCGCGCCGGCCGCTCAAAGGATTGGGTCAAGGTCAAGAACCGGACGCATCCGGCAATGGACCGAGTGATGGATGCACTCGGGTCATAACATTATCTATCAGATCCTGTCCGGTAACGGCGCGCCGCAATAGCAATCGCGCTTGCTGCATCGCGACTGCGACAATCCGTGCACGGAACGGCGCGTTTGTTCCTGAGTTCCTTCTTCAAATGAGGAGGTTGTCATCATGAACCTGAAGACATGTCTCGCTGCTGCACTTGTGGTGGCAGCGCCCGTCTCGGCATTGGCCGCACCGGGCTTGGTCCGCAATTCAGCCACGCTGCGTGCCGGACCCGGGTTCGGCTTTCCAGCCGTCGATCGCATTCCTGCCGGCGCCCGCGTCAACATTCATGGCTGCATCCGTGGCGGCGCGTGGTGCGATGTGAGCTATGCGGGTGAGCGCGGCTGGGTCGCCGCCACCAGGCTCGCTTATCTCTATCGCCATCGCTACGTCTATCTGCCTGACTATGCTGATGACGTTCCGATCGTACCGTTCGTGCTGTCCAGCTATTGGGACAGCTATTATGTCGGCCGTCCCTGGTATCACCGCCACGCTTATTGGGACCGCTACTGGCATCAGCATCCGCCTGCAGTGGCATATGGCTCGCGCCCGCATGCGCGTTTCGCCGGGCGACCCGACGTTGGTGTTGCGCCAGGACCGGGCGTGGTCGGCCGCGGATGGCATCGGCAAGGGCCGGGCGGTTTTGCGCAGCATGAGCGCGGCCCGAGCGCTCCGATCGCGATCGGGCACCAGGCCGGCCCACATCGCTTTGGCGGCATGCAGCCAGGCGCCGGCGCCCATGTTGGCGCGCGCTTCGCGCCCGGCCCCGTGGCCCGTCCGAATCTGACGCCACACAATGTGGCGCCACACATGGCGCAACCCAATTTCGCGCGGCCGAGCGGGCCTCCGATGGCAGCCCACGCGCAGATCGGCGGCGCCTCGCGCGGCCCGATCGGTGGTGCCCCGCACATGGGTGGCGCGCCGCACGTCGGCAGTGCCCCGATGGGTGCCGCACCTCATATGGGTGGCGGAGGTGGTGGTGGCCCGCGGGGCGGTGGCCCCGGTCATCCACATTGATCTCGCCCGGCTTATCAATCAGGCAAGGAGCTCGGCATCGCGCCGGGATCGGCTGGATCGAAGGCACCAATTGCGTATGGGTGGACGCCCCGGCGTCGAGTGGATCGATCCAGTTCTTTGATAAGACGTCGAGCTGAACTTCTTCGGCGGCGAGGATATTGCGCAGCGCCTGGCTCGCACCTGCCAGCGCGAAGCGCGCGTCCTCGCTCAATCGTTCATCCTGGAGAGTGTTTTCTATCTCCAGCAGATCGGCCTAGATCATCGCTCGATCCATGATGGCACGACCACGGCATCGCACTCAATGAGCTTCGATCAAACCAGCAAAAAATGGCCCCGCGCAAGGCGCGGGGTTGGTCTGCGCGGGACCTACTTCAACGCTGTTTGTCCCCAGTTGCAGAGGACGAATGGCTGACGTCTCGCGATTACGTTCGTTCCGAACGCGCACATCAAGCGAACAGGTCTTTGCCTGCCTCCGTGAAGCGGTAATATGAACCGCTCTCGTGTTTCCAGAGCCAACCTTTCTCGACGGCGTACTCGATTCCTGCGCGCCACTCGGCGGTCAAGGCCCCGAACTCCGTTAGCATCGGCCAATTGAGCTTCTCGACGAAGAGCCGTCCAGACGTCCCCTAAGCCATGGGCGATCTCCATGATCTTGCGGGCGGCAGCTTCTGGGTTGGCATAGGGCCGGGACTCAACAAATTTACTCATGGTGGCTCCCATACCGCCTATGAGCGCTGGCGTGAAGAACGCACCTAACCGAGTTTGCACTGTCAGGAGGGATATCTCGACAGAATGGCCAAAGCGTCGAAATTGGTCGCTACCAAGCGCGGCAAAGTGCTGCTGGTGCTGCGCCGCCACGACAGTCTTTGGATGTTTCCTGGAGGGCGCCGGCGGCCGAGCGAGACCGAGAAGGACTGCCTGAGGCGCGAGATCAAGGAGGAGCTACCAAATCTCAAGCTCGGTCGCCTGAGCCTCTGGCGCGAGGTGAAGAAGAAGAATCCAAGAACCGGGCGCAAGATGAGCGATGCAATCTACATCGCCAAGCACGCCAAAGGACGCCTTACGATCGGCGACAAGAATGAGCTGGTCAAAGCAGCTTGGAAAAAGCCGCATGACGTTCCGCTTACTGCGACGTCCCGATACATTCGCGATCAGCTGTTTCCCAAGGAAGGCAAATAGGCAGCTTACCGCTCAGTCCTGCAACATTGCGCGCCTCGCTTACCCGCCGACCAGCCTGGGAAAAAAGACGGTCTCTTCCGCGAGCGGGTCGAAGGATCGAATCTGCGAGACCTGGCCTGGACCGGTCCGGATGGCGGCGGTGAAGCCTTCATTCGTCAGTTCCCGGAAGCGCTGCTCCGCCTTCGCCAGCTCCTGTGCGTCGTTCCGGTCGAAACGGTGCCGGCTGTCGCCGGTGCGGTCCATCACGATCTGGATTGCCATGGTAGTCCTCCTCGGATTGCCGATACTCAAGGACCCGGACCGATAATTCGGCCGAAGCCGCGAAGTTTCAAGAGGGGAAGATTCCGGCGTGATCCAGCCGTTGTCTGGTGGGAGAGCTCGCGGCCTGTCGGCTCAGCCTCGGAACGAGAGCTGCGCGAGGTGCTAGCTCACCCAGAACTTGGTTCACAGAGACCGGCTGCGGACCAATTCTCGGCTTGGCAAAATCCTGTTGGCTATCTTTAACGCGCTGCCCTCATCCGTCTCCAAGGCAATCTTTTGAACAAGAATGACATCCCCTGCCACCAGGCGGCCAACAGGCATGAAACACAAACCCATCTTGAGGCGGCCCGCATCATCGATCTCATAAACGTTCGGCGGACCCATCCCATGATAGATGCGGTATCGTTTTCCGCTGTCGCAACCGACGACGTCGAAATAGCCTGAATTGTCGAACTGCTCCCGTTGGTCTGGCGATAGCCAGTCCCGCATAAGCAGCAAGCCGCGCGCTTCACTCGATTTTTCCCGATACAGTTTTCGCAGAGCCTTGATGCGCGACCAAGCCGCCACTGGCTGGGAGGTTATGTGAAACAGCCCGATCCTCTTTGCACGCGACTGGTTGAACATCCGGATCGCCTCTGGTGTTGGCTTCAACAAGACCTCGCAGCCCTTTTTGTTGAAATAGGCTTCGGCCTCCGACGATAGGCGCACGTTATCCATCTCACCCGAGGCAATGACGATCTGGTCGCCGCCTTTCTCGAACAGAAATTTTGCCTCGTCTTTTGAAAGCACGTGCGATGTACCATAGAGCTTCCTTGATAACTTCTTTTTGCGCTTCACGACCTCGCCGGAAAGGCGAATGACCACGTCGTGCTCATAAGTCTTTCCATTAATCGTAATCGCGCCAAATGAGGTGCTCTCAATCCGCATCGCGACCTCCTCTTAACCAGATTTGGTCAGCACATCAGCAGCTTTCCAGTCATCTCGCGTCCCTTCATCGTGATCTGATCTTCAATCAGGCCGGCATTTATCAGGTCGGCGCTTAATCGCAGTCCTGCCCCATCTTTTGCCGGGATGGTGCTTGCTGCGCCTCACCGGCAGTCATTTTCTTCGACCGTTCGGTGGGCGCGGGACGGGTCTGCTCGACCGTGCCTGCCGTCCGATCCGGTGCCTGCGCGGAGGGTGCGGGCTCGATCTTCTTTGATTGCTCGGCAGCGGTGGGCCGGTTCTGCATCTGGCGCTGCGCGTCTTCCGACGACGTTGCGGTATGCTCGGAGGCTTTGTTCATCGAAGACGTCGGCGGATGCTGCGTGGAATCAGCTGCGGTAGAACCGGTGGTTTGTCCGGTATAGCCCGGCACATTCCCTGATCCGGCATCGCGGCTCGCTGTGTTGCAGGGACCGGCATACACGGAGTGGGTGCTGAAGGCGAGCGCCGCACCCAAGATCATAAGTCTGTTAGCGATCATAGCCCTTCTCCTTGAGCTCTCTGGACGATTGAACAAAAGTATGGGGCCTTCCGTTCCGGGCGCGCGTGAGCGGCGCCAAAATTGACGTTGGCTGAGTTCACCGGGGCGTAAAAGGTGGGCGGCCTCTTCCTCTTCATCATTGTCTATGCTTGCTTCGCGTGCCACCAGAAGCGAATGAGGCTCGACCAACGCACCTCAAGGGCAACTGGGCCAGCTAGATTGAATGGACACCGGCAACTTCTGATGCGGGTTGTTCGCTAGGGGACGACGCCAGCCGCGGCCAGCTCCTAATCGCGGCCGCCATACCTACCGCTGAGGCCTGGCCCTGCTCCTCCTTCCACATGAAGCGCCGATAGGCGAGGGATAAGGCCAGGGCAATGCTGCCGCAGGCCGGGCGCGTCGCCTACTGCTGTGTCCGCGGCGGACACTTCGTCCGATACAGGCGCATTGTCTTTGAATGGTAGCCGCGCTTCACTGCTCGCTTCGCGGCATACCACCAAACCTCACGTTCGCCGCCGTTTCGCGTGATGATCCGAAAACCCTTACCGGTGATCTCGACCTCGACGCCGCCGATCGTTAGGGGAAGATGTTTCCGGGCCATCGTACTGTTCTTTCCCATCGGCCTTGAAGGGAACGATCCTGATGCTGGGGCTCTGCTTTAATGAAGGTACATCACCCTCCTCCTCGTCAAGTAGTTTACAACGGCCCACCCCGTGGCGTACGCGAAAAAACTCGACGACAGCCGGCCAAAAGCGGCCGCCCATAAGCTCGTCTATTCGAGGCAGCCCGTATTTTTCCTCAAGATAACGGGCTTTTTCTGACCAATCCTTGGCCCGCCTGGCACCCATGACTTCGATCGCAATACTCTCTTCGTCCGGAAACAATGGAATATGCTCGCCGGACCTTTTCATAGAGGGGCCTTCACGCTGCCTGAAATACCAGACGAATCCAGGAGGGGCCGCCATTTCCTCGCAGTGATCGCCACAGACCGAGCGTTTTACGTTCCTGAAATGCACTTCGAAAACCGATAAATGCTCCCGACGAAAAGTAGCGCGCAACATCGCAGAAAATCGAAGGGGGCCCTTCTCAATTCGCCGTGCAGCGCACTCCGAGAGCTCGCTTCAATCTAGTTCGTGCTGACGAGGAGATTGAAACGAACCGGTTAAGCAAGGATCTGCAAGATGACATTCGCGGATAGCAGTGCGCAACGGTCAGCCGGCGCTGGCATAACGACGCAAGAACTCGCTGGGCTGCCCATCACGTTTCGGACAGAACCGCGACTGTCACGCCGGCGCGCTCCAAGCGTTCGCCATAGACCCGGACACATCTTCGACTGCGATTAGCAGCAAACCACTTCCGATGCGGAATGCAGTGGCGGCCAGGCCCCCTCCTGTCCGAGTGCCGATGAGCTCTTGAAGCCATAGGCAAGGACCTCCCTGCCGCGCATGCCGGTCGCTTTTCAGAATGAACCGGCTCAAAAAGTCCAATAAGCTTATGAAATCAAAACTCGGTCGGACTGTTCTATCGCCCTCGACCCCACCTTCCGGCAGGCATTGGGTAACAGCTTGGTTGGGGCAATGACTACAAGTTCCAACAACGTAGGAAATTCCGGGCGGAATGGTTTAACAATGCTCGTCGATTCTCCGCATCGCCGCAAACAAAGTAACGGTGGTACGCACGGGGACTGGGGAGCAATCTACGCCTTGAAACTTTAGGAAGTCGCGTGCGCACTTTGGGAGCGGTACCCAGAGGTTGAGCAGTCCCGACTTCGTTGAGATCGCAGCGCTGGTGCCTCCTGTTGCCGAGCTGACCAAGGAAGAGCAGAAGCGGTTGTCAGGATGGCACCTGACCGCGATAGCCAAAGTAAAGAAGGGCAAGCCGAGATCGAAATCCTCAAAAGTAAGCTCGCAACATTAACCTGAAATTGCTCATCAGGTTTATTGCCGTATCGATGGGATGGCTGCGTAGAGCGACGATGACCATGATTTGTGCATTAGCTATAACGCAATGCAGCATGCCCCACCTCAATCCCGGTCGTGCTGCCTGACGGGACTATCTAGGCAGTTCACCCAGGTTACTCTTCCGGCACAAGCGCACGAAGTGCGCGTAGCTCCAGGGGAGACTGTTGAGGTCATCGCCGACGAGCCCGCAGCACGGTAGCAAAGAAAAAGGCGCCAACTGGGCGCCTTTCTGCTGCATTACCGTTGGTGTCCTAACCCGATACCGAGCGAGAGCGCCTTCTGGCGTAGAGACCCTTCGGTACGCTTCATTTCTTTGGCTATCTTCGTTACCGGCGTGCGCGCCTTTGAGTGGGCTTTCAGACTGCGCAGATCGTCTTTGGTGTACGGCTTGCGTGCAACTGTCTTCTTGTTCGCTTTCTTCATTACAGCTCCTATGATTCGGAGCGCCTTCATACTAGTCACTTATCCCCACGTCAACTCGCAGGGAGCGCTTGCGAGCGTATCGTATACTTCAAGCAAACCTCTCCATGCCAAAACCGCTTCATACGGTCATTGAACAACAGATCGAGAACTACACCACGGATGAAGAGACGATTACCGACGCCTATAGGTAGCCACTGATCTGAGATGACGCCATCTCCGGATGAGAAACGGCTGCAAGCTAAGGCGCTGCAGCGAATTGATGAACTGTTCTATATGCCCTCAACGGCCGCTTCGACGATTATGTGTCGTCTTGTTCAGCAGGCTTTTCAATACTACTTGATGCCGGATTCCAATGCCGTGGAGGCAACGCTGACCTACCAAAGGTAAGCGCCTCCATCTCAGGGATTGTTGGCAGAACGCAATTTCTATTTCTGTGTGCTAGATATTCTGGCAACTTCACAGGTCCAACGAAGTGCGCCGTCGTTCCGATCTTGTTCTTACTCGTTTGCGCATCTACTGGTCTTTTCGCTTTGATTTTGCGCGAGAATTTGTGTTCCGGACTACCTTGACATGGTAGGGGTCACAGGTTCGATCCCTGTCGTGCCCACCACAACTCACCATTTCTCAGCATCTACCGCTTTAGCCCTTTGTCCGAGCCTGATCTTTCAGTAACCGATATCCACTTTTCCGGATTATGCCCTAGTTGGCTTCGAACTCTCCAACAAATGGTTGGGCAAGCAATCGCGTGGCTAGCTCGGCATCTGGTCGGTAAAGGCCTCGGCTTCCAGGCGCGGCCATCGGCTTCTCCAACCGCAGCGGGCTTGTGATCACCCAACCAAAGACGTTTGCTGGGCAGTCGCCCAGATCCAGGTGCGTCGAGCGCCACATGTCCCAACGCTCGCGATCGAGCGGCACGACATCGCGTAGACGGAACGCGCCGACAAATCCGCCTGTGAACAGCGAGGTGAACCCAAACCGGCCGTAGTTGGCCTCGTCAAAGGTCTTTCCGGTGTGAAGCCAGATCCATCCGCGGTGCTGAGTGGACCATTGACGTAGCTCCACTTTCTTCCGTTCAAGTAAGATCAGCTCCGCCCAGGGCTGACGGATGCTGAGACATGGTGCATCCGCCAGCAGGCGCCGCGCCTCGCCAAAATCGTTAAACCCTCTGTTCACGTGTAAGTCCTGGTCCACTCTTTGGCAAAACGGCGATAAAGGGCGAACGCCTCTGCAGGCGTCATCTCACCACCGTCCCTGAGCGCGATCCGAGTCGCGGCAGGAACGGATTCCATGAAGTCGTAGACGTCGAGGCCCTTCTCCAGCAATCGTTCTGCAAAGGCCGAGTAGGACTCGTAGTGCACTCTAACGACAGGATCACGTGTCACCCGTCCACCTCCATTGCTAAAATCGATGGCCGCGGCGGTGTCGTGTGCCCCCAGCGCCGCCTTGCGGACCAGACACGGAACACAGGCGCCACAGGGTTCGCCGTTTTTCTTGCGAGGTTGGCCAGCCACGATGATCTTCGAGTTGAGGTACCAGCAAGATTCAGTCAGAGCGATGATGCTCCTGAATTGGTCCCTTGTAAGTCTACTTCTCAATAGTTTAACGGCTTCCCCCTTTGTCGTGTTCAGGAACGGATTGCTCAGGTTGATGGTGCGCCCCGTCAGAATCTTGAACAGACCCGCAAGATGCCGATGCACGAGCGGATGAGCGTGTCGTGTGATCCTGTACAGATCAAGAGGTTCGACGGCCAACGCCAGCGGCCCGTTTTCGAACTGAAACAGAGACTTAGCGCGGGTAACATCTGCAAAGAGGAGCGCAAGCGCCAGAAACAGGAAGGAGCGATACATGAACTGCCCGCCAACGCGGGGAGCCGTTTCCGAGACAGTCCAATTGCTAGCGATCTGAACCAGCCGACGAAATCCCATTTCTTTGGCAATGTTCTGCTGTTTCGTCCTGTTTCGCGCATAGTAAGCGACAAGAAGAGTTTTGTCGGCCTGCTCCATCAAGGTCGCCAATCCGGCGGTACTGTCGAGCCCGCCCGAGAAGAGCATCACATTTTCGACGGATTGACCTTGCTTGGTTGTCTTCTTCGGCCTCGCCTTCTCTAGCTCGCCACGGGCGAATACGAGATCGGCGGACGTTGCCTTGGCTGTCCGCTTCGTGAAATCGAATACCCACTCGGCGTTGCCCTGAACCCGCAATACCGCGCTCAGCTCACTTGTCGCGGCCGACGTCCACAGCGTGGGCTCCCGTAGCGACATCGTAACATGCACCTGCCTGACCCTGACCCCCGTGGTACGTTTTGGCTGCCGGCGGTCGAATTCATGCACGGTGCGCGCGATTTCCAGCAGGTCGAGCAAAGCTGGATGGGGCCGTCCTAGTCCGCCAAGGTTGTGCGCAGACCACGTGAGGGTTGCCAAGTCCAACTTGAGTGTCTTTTGCGGGTCTCGCGGCAACCGCATAGTGGCGACGATATCAACGGGAAGCTTTCGCCTGATCATTTTCCGCCCCCTGCATAAACAGAGAAGTCGTCCGCAATCGTCTGCATGATCTCACGGAAGGACACACCCTTCTTGCGGCTACGGTCACTGAATTTATCCGTCCAACTCACCGCGATCTGGTTGCTTGCATCACCGATAACAGCACGCGCTTCCGCGCTCAGTTTCAGCAAGTCGCCGCGCACTGCATTGGCGATGAGTCCGCCGAGGAAAAAGCCGGCTGTATTCGCCAAGGGCTGCGCATTCAACCTGGCCCCAAGATTTCTGATAGGCGTCTCATAATAGAGGTCGTGTCCATTGCTGACAGTTCGCATGAGAACGTCCGTGACTGCGCGCCGCACGATGCGCTCGACGCGTTCATCCGTGTCGGGACTTTGACCGGCATGGCAGATGGCATCGGCCAGGTCGGCCAGAGTGCTCTCGGCCGTCAGACCAAGTTTCTGAACCGCTGCGCCCGGGGCTGCCCCACCGCTCAAATCGGCCTCGAGCGAGAGCAGGCACTGATAGGAAGCTGTGAGCATCGGATCCGACAACATGGCGCGCATGAAAGCCGAGCGGGTGCGGTCCTGCAGCATCTCGTAGATCTGTTTGCTTATCTTGGCTATTTCCGGGTTGGCGTTGACGGCACTCGTCAGCTTGTTGAGCTTCAAGATGCGCTCATGCGCGGAGTCGCCTTTGCTGCCACCATCGCCGCCAGAGCCTCCGCCTCCTCCGCCTCCTCCCGATTTGCCCCCCCCACCACCACCCCCGGAGCCACCTCCTCCAAAGGATCCGCTGCCGCCGCCGAACGACCC
>Ga0209677_100255_pt1 | contig 36256 bp, 40 predicted proteins | sample AraplaCvi_mCL_r2_2_FD_184285 | JGI IMG/M metagenome (GOLD analysis project Ga0209677, IMG submission 184285) | Arabidopsis root microbial communities from North Carolina, USA - plate scrape CL_Cvi_mCL_r2 (SPAdes) (version 2) | ecosystem: Host-associated > Plants > Roots > Endosphere | place: USA... | reverse complement strand
AGACGTTTTCGTGTGTGGGCTCCATGAAAGGATGGGCCAACACCTGCCACGGCAATTCGTCGTGCTCTTCGTACTCTGAGAAGGACACTTTCTGCCCGCTTTTGAGCAGGCGCAAAGCGAATTTCAGCGCCGCATCTTCAGTGGGGAAAATGATGGCAAAATCAATTTCACGCGGCACTGAAAGATCATCGCCTTGTTCAGCCATCTGCCGCAGCACCTGACCGTTCTCGTCATCAGGAAAACCAGTTTCACTGTTCATTGCTCACCCCCTCATTTTGCCCGTTATTTGGCCGGACTTTAGGTCCGCTTGGGTCGAAAACGGGCATAGCATGTCACAGTTAAAAGCCGTGTAATTCGCGCAATCGGTCGTAACACGCACCACATAGAAGCTTTATACCAGCGAATTCTTCTGATCTTTGATTCCAATCACCTGTAGTATCGCCCTCCAGAATGCGCACCGCTTCGCAAGCCGAACACCAGGCGTCACCTCGCGACTCACCTGACCAAAAGAAGCCGACTTTTTCACCCGTTTGAAGCGCTCTAACCAGATGCTGGCAAACATAGGTCTTTTGTTGTTCACCGTGTAGTTGGCAATGCATAAAATCTCAATCCTCGCCTCAGCAACGCCCGCTTCGGGTCGCAAGCAGACATCACTCTACTGAAAGCCATTTCAGAAATCTTTCCGCAGTTTCAGAATTCAGCTCCATAGCCGCCTCCGCGACAACCGCTTGTCCCTTAGCCGCGGCAATGGCGCCAAGAGCACATTGCAGGAAGCCCTCATCCCACGGTCGTTTACTGGCGTCGGCAACAAGTCGAGGGAGCTGAGACAGGGCCAGCTTGTAATCCCAGATTAAATCGTTCGGGATTGGCACTTCCTTTTTTATGCGGCAACACTCGACCCATGCCAGAAAATGAAAGTAGGTTGAATCAGCTTTGATCGGATCCGTGGCCAATGCGGCGATGACATGAGGCACGGCTGCAAACGAAGCCGAGTAAACGTCCCCCTGATGAGCGAGGGCGCTCCATAGCGAAAACCAGGGCTCCGCATTTCCATCCGCCGCGGGCAATGTGGATAGTTGCTTGAGCAGCTCAGGTATATCCGAAGCGTTGCCATAGGCGTGCTCCAACTCATTCCATCGAGAATCATTCAAGCTGAGCATTGCTCCCCCGGTCTAGCTCGCGTTGCGATCCATTATGTCCGCTCAGGGTCGGAAGCGGACTCTACCGCAAAGCAGCCCGGAGACTGGCCGCCAACTCCATCCGCTCCTCGGTGGTGTAGGGCAATTTCTGTCCCCCATGCAGTCCGTCATTTGAGTAGCGAGGAAATACATGGAGATGGTAGTGCCACACATCTTGATTGCCGGCTGGCCCGTTGTGTTGGCGAGTAGAGATTCCTTCACACCCGAATGCATTCCGCATAGCATGCGCTAAGCGACGCGTGGCACGAAAGAAGTCGCCGCCAAGGTTGTCCGGGATGTCCAACACGTTCTCATAGTGACTCCGAGGTATCACCAAGCAGTTGCCTTTTATACCAGCGTAGTGGTGAGTCGGAACCAAAGCGAACACGTTGGCATCCACTAAGACAACGGCTGATTCTGGAGCAGGCGATGGAAGCGTCTCGGCAATACCGCAGAACGGACACTCGTATCCGGGTGGAGCATTCTTCATAAGGCCTACTTACTCGATGTCACCACCGATTGCTGTGATTGGCTATTGGCGATCGACATGGTTTGTTCAATTGCATCGGTCACAATTTCGGGTCGATCATATTGGATGTAATGACCCGATCGCGGCACGATTTCATTAACACCGTGGGTCGACATGGCCGCGACCTCGTTGTGCATGTCTTCCCATACCAGCGTATGCCGGTCTTGCAGCGCCTGTGTCCAATCTTTGGGCCACGGATGCGGCGCGTGCGTTAGCACGATGATGGGCATGTCCCCGAAATCTTTACGGGTGGCGCGCGTCTCATCCGCGCTAGCGTCGAAGACGCTCTTTTTCTCGGAGGCGTTGGCCAGTTGCCATTTGAGCGTTGCCGCGTATTTCAAAACGGCATCTCTGATGGTCTGGCTATAACGCGGCTCGAGAGCTTCGTCTAACACGCACTTCTTGTAGGCCGGATCGTTTTTGGCGATCGCTCCGTTTTTGGCCGCATCCAAGCAACTCGTATCTTTCAGGCCACCTTCCCATTTCGCCTTATTGAAAGGTCCGATGGCCTCTTCACGCCTGGATTGGTCCTCGTGGGAGCCGTCGACGATGACCATACCGACTACTTCGTCACGATAGCGATCGGCGAAAACGCGCACCGCCATCCCACCGGCGGAGTGACCAACCAGAATATAGGGTGGAGCGACGTGAGCGGCTTGCAATAACGCATGCAGATCCTCAGCGTCGCTTTTCGCATCGTTGGGCCGTTTAGCGGCATCGCTGAAAGCAAGGCCAGCGCGGTCGTACGAACACGCACGCGTCTTCTTGGCGATCGCTGGCTGGACAAGCGCCCATGCAACTGACGAGTCGCCCAGGCCAGAATCGAACACCACGGTAGGAGAGCCTTCACCGCGGCAATATAAATTGAGGCGACGGCCGCCACCGACGTCCACAAGTTGCTGAGGTTTGGTGTAGACCGGGTCGTCGACGATTAACGGCTTTGTCGGCGTTTTTTGCGCGGCGACTGGCACAGCAAGCGACAAGCCCGTCGCGACCAACGCCGCAAAAGCAGTTGCTTTCATTATGGACTCCCCTTGATTTCTTAAGGCACTTTCTTACAAAGCTACCTTTAGCGCAAGACGAATCAAATGCAACGCGTGCCTTAGTTTTGATCGGTGTTTGGGAATGTCAGCTTCGGAAGCGGACATTAGACGATAGACGCGTTCACGGACATCTACGTGCAATGCACGGGACCAAAGTCACAAACCGGACAACGCGCGCTCTTTTCGGAACACACGACCGTCGCTCGGCAATTGGAACACCTGCCCTCCTCACACAAAAGTGTTCTTTCCGCGCCGGGCAAGGATGACATTGGAACTGCCACCAGTACGATGGATGGGTCGTCAAGATTCACGCCTGAATCCGCACCATGGGTCACGTGTGCCAGGCAATAACGCATGGTATTCCACGAGCCCCCATCGGATCGCTCATCCTGAGTTCGTGAAGAAAGCGCAGCATTCATGAAGCGAGCTAGCTCGCTATCGGTAAGGCTTCGGATGTAGTCAATGCATTCTTGTTTCGATGCGCTCATATATTTTTCTCTTCTGAGCGTCCGCTCAGGGTTGAAAACGGACGTTAGCTTGAGGTTCGTTTACTCGCAGACTGATCTATCAGCATTTTTGGCATCTCCCCTCAATTCATCTACCGAGTAACTCATGCTTCGGAGTTTGTTTAGTTTGACAGCCTCATGCTCGGTCCACATGATTTCGGCGCCATCTTCTAGCGGCTCATAGATCGGGATTAGATCGCTGATTCCTTCAAAGACCCATTGAACGGGAACCCCTTCTAAACCTCCTTTGTAGGGTTCTGTATCCAATTTTGCCTGAGTTTCAACTTTCTTATAGGCCTCATCAAAACTTTCAGCGCGCACGATGATTGTGTTTTCCCAGACTAGGAATTCACCTTCGGGATCATCGTTGCCTGTGGCATTTAACTCAATGAAACGAATCAGGTATGACTCTACATACCAACCTACCGGCGACATATCTCTTGAAAACTTGGTCATGGCTGCTGCTCCTTCTTTGGCTGCGTCCGTTACGAGTCGAAAGCGGGTCTATTCGCCTCGAGCTCGTCCACGCCAGCGCTTCACTTCCACTAGTTCGCTGTGTACAACCTTCGGGTCAGGGCGACCAAACGTCACGAGTTCATCCCCTGCCGAGAATCCATCCAGAATCTTGTCGATCCCCTGCCTTATCCAATCCGGCAACGAACGCCATAGTTCATCCCGCTGATCACTACCTACTAGCGCGTCAATCGAGCGCGCGACCGTTTCACTACGGGTGTACAAGCCGGACTCGTATTCATCCAAGATTTCCTGAACGGTAAGCACCGATTCCTCCTGCCCCAGTTCCATCCCCGTGCCACGTCTGCTTTGGGTCGGAAGCAGACTTTACGGTTTAGCCGTCCAGATTGACCAGTTGACCCCGTACCCATTCTCTAAAGGCGTTCTCGTCCACTGGGCTCGGGGAATGACCCCACTCATTCCAGCGTCGATCGATCATCGCTACCCAATCGTGGGTAGCCCGAACCAATACCGGATGACCATGCCAGAACTTGGACGCGTCAAGACACTGGACGGCCAAACCATTCAATTCCTGGATCGAGCAGGCGCTATCAAGATAGCGTCGCCCACCATCGAGCAACCGGCGAAATTCGATGATCTGGACCGACACAAGCATCCCCTTTCATTACTCTTAGCTTAGGTCCGCTACGGGTTGCGGAAGCGGACAGCTCAGTAAAAGCCAATCACCCTGAGTTTCGCTGCCACATCGAGCACGGGCAAGAGTTTTCTATCAAGACGCTTAAACCAGTCCGCTTCCTGCCAATGCCCGTCTTCTGTCCTCTAAAGCGGGGGCATACAGTCTTTATGCCGAAGAAATACGTCTGGAATGGGGACTTAACAGGAGTTGAAGATGGGACGAATATTGAAAACTGGGAAAATATTGCTTGTGAGTGCGATTCTGGCAGTGTTATGCATCAGTGCTTACGGATATGCACGTGTGTCATCCATGATGAGCTACATGCACTTACATCCTCCAGTTGACCTGTATGCCACCGATGTTGGATTTCAAATAGTCGCGTTTCTGTATGTAAAGGGCGTCGGACTATGCTCGGTTGCCGCAATTCTTCTTTTCATTGATATGGAATGCTCAGGTGGGTTGCTAAAAGGCTTGACAGGTGCGAAGGACCGGCGCGCTAGCCATGTCCGCTTTGGCCCTCGAACATCGCTATTTGCGGGTACCGGATCGAATGCATCACGAGACCGATCGGCGACGACCAGTCCACCGGCCAGCATGGCCAGCTATAGGTTTACGTCGACCGGCGGAAACCGACCCGTTGCAGCCGGTCGCTCTAAGAGGAAATCAACGACCGCTACCAAGATACAACGGTTGCTCGTAAGCTCAAATATCAAGACGGATGCTCAGCCTTTGTTGACGTAGGGACCCGCTCGGTTCTATGTCAGCAGGGCGGCGAATTGCTGTCAGTGCCGCCACTAACGGACCGCAATATGGACGCTTGGCGTGATCGATCGATTTAGCACCTTCGTCAAGAACGATTGGGCTCTGCGTTCTTGGCCATCGTTAGGTCACCGAAAAGTGCATGTGTAATCATACTATTCTTATTTTTTAGCTAAGTGAGAGACAGCTATGCAGCCCAGAGATCCATTAGTTGAACTCCATGAGACGAAGCTGTATTGCTATCTTCAATCGCTCGACGAGGATTACGCCAAGAGAATAACGACTTTTGTTGGCGAGATTGCCCCGCTGATGGCGACAATCAAGAACTATTTCCCTTATTACACGCGCCACGATGCTCACCACGGTTACCAGGTCGTTCGCAGAATTGAGCAATGCTTACTGCCAGCGTGTCTTGAGTCCGTGCTGCCAGAGGCGTTGAGCGCAGCGGAGATTTTTCTGTTGATCGCCGCCGCCTATGCGCACGATCTTGGCATGGCCATATTTCCGGGCGAAGAGCAGGAGTTGGCATCAAAACTCGGCTTGCCCTTGGAACCAGGTTGGGAAAGAAGCGCGTTACTTCAAGGGTACCTGAGGAAAGAACACTCAAGTAGAGGAGGCACCTATATTGATAAGAACGCCGAGAATCTTGGTGTTCCTCGTAATCTTGTTGTGCCTCTCGATCTCCTCATGAAGGCGCACAATTATTCAATTCCTGAATTGGAAAGGGTGCTTAATAAGCCCTTCGCAGCTGGTCAGAAGGAAATCGATTTAGCTCAGTTAGCTTCGATCGTGTGTGTAGCTGACGCAATTGAGTTCAGCGATACCCGAGTTGTCGATGGCGTTCTCGACAGTCTTGGAGGTGACGAAAGCCCATCAGCAAGAATTTCCTATGCCGAAAACATGAAGCATGTCTGCACGGGAGATAGCCTTGCTGTTACCGAAGACGGTCGCGTTGTTGTTAGCGGCAGTTTCGCAGAGGCCGACGTACTCGCTCTTGCGCATCGGACCTTAGATCAGATGGAAGAATGGCTTCAGGGCTATAGCGATATCGACCATCGTTGCAAGCATCGAAGGTTGAGAGTCAGTGGTGAACCATTCCAGCGCAACCTTGCATTCACTAAAGGGAATTTTCACCGTCTAGGTGTTCGACTAAACAAGCGTAGCGTGATCGACCTGATAGCGTCCAACGCTATATGGAGAACGCATCAAGGCATTGCGCTACGGGAATTGATTCAGAACGCAGTTGAGGCCTGTCGCTATCGGACGCATCATTCCTCCGCGTCGGATGAGTATCAACCACACGTTCGTGTCGCGTTTGATCGGGAACATCACTCTGTGACAGTCAGCGATAACGGATGTGGGATGTCCGAGCGAACCATCCTCAATAATTTCCTAACCGTCGGCAGTAGTCGCTCACGTGAAATTTCGTATACGGAGAGCAACTATGCTCCGATAGCCCGGTTCGGGATCGGCTTCTGGTCTGTCTTCACAATTTCAGATAAAGCGACAGTATCGACTGCCGCCTTCGAAGATTATCGAGGGCGGCCGAAGGAGGCCCAACGAGCGGGAGGCCTCGCCTTCAGTGTCCAACTCGATGAACTAAAGGACTTCACGGTTTTCTCTGCTGTCGAGCGTCCATGTGGCACCGACATCGTGTTGAAGCTCAAGCCAGAGGTCCTTATGGACGAGGTTTACACGAGCACCAAATCCCAACTGCTCTGCTCGATGGTGCCTACAACGTTAGTGATGGATGGTGAAGAGAAGTATTTGGGACAAGATGTGCCCGACGTAACCGAAGATAGTCTGTTCAGCGTGCGACGGCAGGCGGCGGAGGCTCTCGGAGTCAAACTTTTCAAGTACAAGGGCAGCACTCGCCGGATCGAAATGAATTTCGGTCTTGCATACCGAATCCAAAATGGTCGGGCAACTTTTACGTCAAAGCCAGGGCTTCCCATGCTCAACGTGATCGATCACATCGGGTTTCAACGGTCAGCCGTGTGTGGGTTTACGGTAGCTATGCCGCCAACGCCTTTGTGCATAGATTTGCCTCGAGTCGGCCTCGGTTTCGTAAACGCCATCAGCCCCGCCGGTTTCGAGTTCTCAATTGATAGACTGCACCTGAACAGCAACGAGGCTTCAAACAAATACGTGGATGATCTAAGGCAGATCTTCCACGATGGGTATCGGAGTTTTCTTAAGGAAACGAATTCGTATCGCCCGGAAATTATCCATGCGTTGCAGCAGGAAGCTGCTTTGAGTGGGGGTAACGTCTACGACACGTTTACAGGTAGCGAATTAGCCGTAGCCAAATCAAGGCACCCTGACTTGATCTGTACAAAGCTTATCCCTGTCACGCAAGGGCTACCATTCGATCAAGCCAATAGGAGCTCGAAATTTCTTGATTTGAATGAACTGCAGGGGATAGATGGAGTGCTTTTCTGTTTGCAGGCAACTCGTTCTCCGTTGCTTTACGAGCCATCGATGTACCTGAATCTAGAGGATCTGAGAACGCTTTCGCTCGCGTATTCAATTGTGCAGAAATGCTCGCAGCGATTTCCTGGGCTGCCCGTGTATCTCGCCCAGCCGGATCGCACGTTTTCTATGCTATTCGATAACACGCCGTCCGCGAAGGTGGTCGTTCTATGCAAACAGGGACTGCCAGATCTGTGCATGCTAATCGTAAATTTTCGAGAAACTGATTACACCGGTACGGCTACCGATGTCGTTTCCAGCGTTCAAGGTCGCTGGACAGGCACCGTATACTCGCGAGAATTTCAGACTCCTGATGATAAGCCATACCTGTTCTTGGGAAGGCATCGGGTTCTGGTCAAACCGGGTTCCCGACTGGAGTTGCATTTCAAGTCCCTCGCAAACGAAAAAAAATTCTCAACTATTGCTACAGAAGTTCATCTGCTGCAGGAAGATGCTGCAGGTCACAAACCGCCACAATTGGCGGCTTTTCTCTGACACTCCATATAAGTACGATTAAAGTCCGGCCAACCTTGCAGTACATGGCTGGACACACCTGGGGTGACAGGCGGGGTAAGGTCACTGTCTGCAAAGGCCGATAAACGAGCGCTCACATTGACAATCCGATGGCCGGTTGCGAAGCAGGGCGATGCCTGAGCGGCCTGCCGGTGACGCATATGACCGATCAGGTTGTGGCGGCTTCCGGCCGGTGGTCTCACACTGATCAGGATGCCGGCGCGCTGATCATGATCGATTGGTTCTACTGATCAACTTCGTCGGTATGCGCAGCTATTCGGCGAGGATCTCTTTTCAGGGGTTTCCCGGTTCGACATTCATACAAGGCCACTCCTATGAGTTGCAGGATGTGAGCTATAACGAAAGCAGCGGAGTGGATATGCGTCTGGCGTTCTATTCGATCGTGGTCGCCACCTTACTAGTTGCTTCCACAACCTCAGCGTTTGGTACTGAGGCTGTCCCAGTCAGTGTTTGCGAGATCAACGCTGACCCTTGGAAATTTGAAGGCATCGAAGTATCGGTCCACGGTGCGATCTACGTCGGCGTGGATGTGACGAACATCAGCGACCCTGCGTGTCCCGGCGTTGCAATCCAGTTATCCGTGAGCGATGAAGCCTATCGCAACAAGGACATCCGTACTTTCGAGCGTGAGGTTCGGAAATATGATATGCGTGCAATGGCTACTGTATATGGGCAGTTTCACGCCAAGGCCTCTGTTCTGCCGTACCCCATGCCTGTCATTGATCTGCACGCCATCAAGGAAGTCATTTTTGAAGCCAAGTGACTATCAGGATAGGTCCGCTTCCAACGTGATAGAGGACACTCAAAAAAAAATTGCCGTCTATTTGTGCACTGCGTTACTCGTGTCCGTTAGTAGCACGTCAATTTGGTTTGGCGTAAGCTTTTTTAGATCTTCGAAGGCAGAATCAGTCAATTTCTTGTTGCCGTTGCCTTCGCCGTACAGGTGATATCGGCTCTGCGAGTAAAGATAGAAAAAAACAAATGGAGTTGCCGGACTATTCGGTGCTGTTACAAATACCAGTGATTTCTTGTCATTACAGCCATAGACCAACCAAACTGAACCGCCGTACTGTCTAGTAACGGGGCCGATATCGCATTTTTGCTCAGTTTTTTGAGGTGTTTGGTCCGCGATTGCGAGCGACGGACTACATGCGATTACGAACAGCGGTAACCATTTGAACCCGATCATGTCGCCTCCCCAACTTTTCTTCAATGGTCTCTGCTCTTTTCCTACAAATACCCCGTAAGTTCGTACAATTCCGTGTTTTATGCTAAATGCTGGCTCTGGTGTAACGCGGACATCCGTCCAACGGCTATTCCACCATGGGAGTGGCGTCGTATCTATCAATGATCTTCACACACTCGGCGAGCAACACTCGGCGAAACTTCGCCTCGACCCGAGCCAACCTATCATCGGTTTCAAGCATCGCTTCAGAACGCCACAGAAGCCGGGCGCCCCCTAGGGGTATATCCGATGGAATGTTCGCAATAAAAAATGCGAACAAAGAATGTTCACGCTCATAGGCCTCACCTAGCCACGAGAGCACGTTTTGAATTCGAGACGCACCAACTGCAAGCCCAACTTGTAACGAAAGCAAAGCTTTCGCCGCAGAAACTAGCCTTTTTCGCCTAGACATTTCTTGCTCTGGTGTCATGGAGCTACCGATGCCGATCATTGTTACGTGGCTGCCCAGTAGGGGTGGAGAGAGCATCCCGCTATTTGTCAAAAAACCATTCTAAAAATTTTTCGGCGGTTTCCGAATTAAGCTCCATGACCGCTTCCGCGACGGAAGCTTGTCCCTTGGCCGCAGCAATAGCGCCAAAAGCACACTGTAGGAAACCTTCATCCCATGGTCGTGTACTAGCCTTCGCAACAAGATAAGGGAGTTGGGAAAGCGCCTCTTTGTAATCCCACATCAAGTCATCCGGGATTGGTACGCCCTTATTTGCGCGACAGCACTCAACCCATGCCGGAAACTGAAAGTAGGTCGAATCAGCTTTCATTGGGTTTTCCGCTAAGGCAGCGATGACGTGGGGTACAGCTGCAAACGAAGCAGAATATACGTCTCCCTGATGAGCGAGGGAGCTCCACAGCGAAAACCAGGGTTCCACCTCGCCAATCGCGGCAGGTAGCGTGGACAGTTGTTTGAGCAGCTCGGGAATATCCGACGCGTTTCCATATGCGTGCTTCAACTCGCCCCACCGAGCATCGTCTAAACTAAGCATTGTTCCCCCTAGCCTGCTTCCGCGACGGCTCATTATGTCTGGCTCGGCCCAGAAGCGGAACTAACACGAAACTCTGTAAATTATCGGCCCCTGGTGTGCAAACTGGCCCCATTGGCATCGACACTCAACACAGGCGTGCGTTCAATCTCCTCCCACGGACTGACTCGATCGTCGAGCTCGGTCGCGACGTAATCGCGGCTGCAGGTCTTCCAGCTGGTGCATGTGCAGCGATTCGGCACCTCGTTCCACGGAACCGGTGCCCTGGCTTGCAATTCGTGGATCGCCGCGTCGGAACTTTGGAACTGGCCCTGCCACTTAGCGTGGAATTCATCTTCAATTACAAAAATGGTCATACTAAAGCGTCTGAAATCCATGTTCAGTGCTCAACCTCGCAAAGTCCGCTTCGGGCCGGAAGCGGACCTTCCATAGGCTGCCTTATTGGCTGACGATGCGCACACATACTGATTGACTGACCCTTAAACGTCGCCGCAAATAGTTCGTCCCCGACTTTTGTTCAGCAATGTTTTGAATGGTGGTGCTAGAAACGCTAAATTTTGCCGAGTCGATCGATTTCCAATCCCACATGATTGAGACAAAGAACGAGTGGTCTGGATCCCTCACGCTGAACACCTGCGGGTCCGTATCAGATACCCGTACATGGAGATCAAAACCATTTCGCAGACGCGGCTCCTCTCGTAGAGCCCCTGCGAGTTCCGCTATTTCTAGCGGGTGCTCATCTACCGAAGCCTCTTCTTGGGGGTATATCTCCTTGATGGTCTTCCCGACATGCGAACTTGCGGGGATGTCCTGGAATTGAATCTCCACTTCGTCCAATTCCGACAGCTCGTGATCATTCACCCAAATTAAATGCTTAGTTTCTTCGGGGCCACCGTAATAGCCACCAGTCACATCAAGGACGGCGATCTCAGGCGAAAGCACGTCGCCATGAATGCGTACCGAGAGAATGTTGAAATTCTCAGAAGACACCGCAGCGACGACCTCGTTGTTGACGCGCACGACTAAGCCTGGATGGAGTCTCATTGGGCCCTACTGTTTTGTTAGGAGCTTGTACTACTGCGGCTTGCGACTAAGACGGCGTCTGCTATGGGTGGCGGATTCAGCCGTCGGAAGCGGACCTAACGAGACTTAACCACATTCAGAACTCGTCGCCGCCAATGACGGAATAGACGGCAATAATTCGGTAAAGGCCAGGCTCTGGTCACTTCAAGGCTGAGGAAGCAGCGACGCAAGCCAAACACAACTAGTATCCCTTCGGCATAACCTCTTCAGTTTGAAGATCCGCCAGTACGTTCTTGTCGCCAACCACAACCGACTTGTGTCTACGCCACTGCTCTTGGTTTATGGCCCAAACCTCAAACGGCGCTGCTGTCTTGCGCGTAATCGTTGCGTCCTTGTCTGGATCGCAATGGGCAACAATGGCGACCGATAGTGATAGCGGGACTGTGAAACCACCACGGGCACCCCATTGAGGCATGGGAGTATCGCCGAGCACATAAGAGTATCCGAAGGGGGCGTCGAGAATCTCGATCTGGTATGTGATGAAGTCTAGGAATACCTCTGTCCACGCAGTAAGGGCATATACATCTGGAAGCCTCGCGTCTTGGGGAGACATTGCCTCTATGTCACTGACCTGCGCCATCAGATTTGACTGAGGCTCTTGTAGCCACGCGTCGTAGATCTGCCCCAAGAAATCCTCTGAGGCAAGCCTACACTTGAAGCGGTCTGTGAACTCCGACCTCGACATCTCATGAGCTAACGCCGCTGTCTCGGCAGAGTCCAAAATGAGCTGCCGCGACCTCGCCATAACATCAGGATGACGCACAGCTTGTAGAGCAAGCACATTACATATATGGATCAAGTCACCCTCGGTAGGTAAACATCCAGGAACGATGATCTTTTCAATGAATCGAGATTGACGACCTTCCTCAACAGACAATGCATCTTCTATTGCATCGGATGGCTCAAAGCGCTCATTGAACGATGTATAGGTATCACGTTCCGTCATTGTCGAACTTGTACCTCGCTCTTCGATTTTTGGTCCTTCCCTTACCCACAACCGATTCCTAGCGTCCCGGAATCGGCGCTGCCAGTGTTGCGGCACGTAGTGATCGTTGCTCTTCTTGTAATGTGGAAACAGAGTCGACAAGGCCATCTTTCCTCTTAGTGATGCATCTGAGCCGCAGCGGACGTCAAGATATTTCTTCACCGCGGCTTCGTTGCTCTATAGGCTCCCTCACCTACGATTGCCAACCGCGACCGCAAGTCAGCAGAAAGTGCGTCAGGTTCCACTGGCAAGGCGACACCGCAGCGCCTCTTCGTAAGCTTCATTGAAAAATCGTGTCAGGGGTCGCCGTTCGTACCGCTCATGCTCGGAAACAATGGAGAAATGATCGCTATCGTTCAGATGACGCTTGAAGTGAAGGTAGCCGTACAATTTTGGTGTTGTCTCGACTTTAAGGCCGAGTCTCTCTTCTGAATGCCGCCGGGCTAACTTCTCGTCAGTCATCAAAGCCACAGATCCATCGCGATATGCGGCCGCGATACACGATAGCTCGCCGGCACCTAGCCTCATGGGGGCAGTTGCGGTAACCGCCAGGAGATCCTCAATCGAACAGGTTTTCAGTTCGAAGCGCCCGCGGTTACGCTCCCTCAGAAGCCTAGAGTGGAGTTCTTTCTGCTCTTGCGATAACTCACTTCTCTGCTTCTGAAAACATTCGTAAAGCACGGCTTGTGTCATCAGAAACTTCAATCCAGCGCGCACGGCAGCGTTGTTGAATCGATCTGATGAAAGCATGTGCCAAATCGAGCAGGTGTCAGAGATCTCCCGCACTTCCCGGTGAGTAGCCAACATGAGTTCGCAAAGGCGCCCCATAGTCACCGCACCACTGTAGTGAGCTTCAAAACAAAGCCCCACGTAGTAGTCCGAAAGCCCCCTCTCAAGCAGCTCCGTTCGGCGCCCCTTTTGCAAATCGGTCAGGCCGGCGGGAGCTTCTGGATCAATCTTCTGGGATCCAGAAACACGATATCTCCGAATACGCTTAGCGTTCAAGTCATCAATGATCTTAGCGTCAAGGAGGGCGTACGACAGAGCTTCAGTGCTAACTTTGAGGCGCTTCGCCCAATCTACGGCAGCTTCCTCCGTCCAGCTCTGTCCCTTGGGAAGGATCTCAGGTGGAAGCAAGAAATTGGACGCAAAGACGTTTGCTCTGATCTCAGTTAGATCTTTGCGGTCATATCGCGCGCTCGTGCGTTGGAAGGATATCGCCGGGTCGGAGCTGGAATCGAATATCGAGTGGCCCAATTCATGGCACGCAGAAAATCGCTGACGATAGATGTCCTCGTCAAAGTTCACCAGCACACAATGGCCTGCCAACGGATGATTGATATAGAGGCCTGATATGTCCGGATTCGAAAGTCTTCGACGAAAGACATGTACACCGAGGCGTCGAAAATCACCGTATACGTCCAAACCAACTTCGTTAGACTTGTAACCCAAAGCTCTTCGGAGTTCCGCGGCAGCCTTGACGGCGTGCACTTTGTGCATCTCGTGAGGCGAAGGTCTGAATAAAAATGACGTTGACTCCACCTTCATCAGTTCCCGAAGCTCCTGCTCACAGATGCACAGATATATGAACTCCTGGATAGCTCTTCGGTCATCAGCCCTTAAATCAGTACTGTTACTTCGAAACAGGATGTCGGTCTTGGCATACGGCGTCGGCCTTGACTCATCAATAAAGTCTCGAAAGTCTCGGGCGTAGTAGTTTGCCAAGATAAGAATCTCGTCCCCAGTAGGCATCGCGCCGGCAAGCTCGATCTGCTCTAGCCGATCATGGGCAATGCTGGTGTCCTGGGAAACCTTGCCTAACGTCAACTGCAGTAGTTCTCGAGTACCGCGCAGGCGGTCAGCTACCACAGCCAGGTTGATTGCTCGCACGTCCTACTCCGAGACATAGAGGTAACTTACAGTTGAGCCCAGTGCCGCCCCGCCTACCTAACTTCAAAAGAAAGCGTGAAGGTCCGCTATTGAAGCGTCTTCAGTATGCCAATGAAGGAGCGAAGATTGAAAAGAGCTTACCTTAACGAAGGTATGCCTGATGTCTGCTTTGGAAGCGGACCATTCCCCGCTCACGAGACAGCATTCATAACCGAAGACACCACGTGCCATCCGGTCGCGTCATGCACCATCACGGCCGTGTACCAGCCCGCGCAGAGGGGGCCGCAGTAGTAGCTATAGGGGACGTCGTAGTTGCCATCCGGACGTCGAACCGGAAGGCCCACGGCAAAGCGCATGGCCATAGAGCCGTTTGTCACACCCAGCGTCCAGGTGCTTCCCGGGAAGGCTTCAATATTGTCCTTCCGAAGATCGGCCAGGTACTCCGGCGGAAGGTCCACTTGCCCTCCGGTATCCGGCGACGGAATGCTCACGAAATAACGTGTCTTTGGTGCGGCGGTGTTCTTGGGCCGATCCGCATTCACCTGATATCGCAGGCTGACTTCCGCCAATTGCTGCAAGTCAGGCGCGGGGTATTTCCCGGCCAGCGCTAGTGCTTCCGCCTTCTGACGTGCTCCGTCCATCTGTGGATGGATATCTTCTTTGGCAACGCAACCCGCCGCGGGCGGCGCCTCAAGGCACGCAAGGGTGGTGGATTCGTTGACTCGCGCTACGAAGTGCTTCGTGGTCTGGGAATCGAGTAACGCGTCGATCTGGATCACCCACTCGCGGGTCGCCTGGTCAAAATAAATACCTGGGACGGAAAAGTTATGGCTACCCGTCACGCGGCCAGCCAGCAGTATCGCGATGTTGCTGGCAGACTGGCCATCGATTAGCGGCTCGACCTGCGCTTCGGTGGCCTGCACCAGCGGACTCGCCAACCATGCGATCAAGAAACCGATGAACATCCCCAAACGATCATGTAACGTCATGATCCATCCTCCTGATGGCGACATCCGCTACTCAGTATGTGGCCCGACTCTATCATCACGCCCACTTTGGGTCGAAAACAGACATTACGGATCCACGGATAGAAGCTTCAGTAGCTGCTTCGCTCGCTCTGGATTGAGCTGTTGCGTCAACTCGGGATTCGCCAGCTCAAAGATAGTGTCTCCTTCCAACGAGCTCGGCTCGTAGGCGATATCGTCTCGGCATTCGATGGCATTTGCCCACACTTCAATCTGCGAAGCCGATAGCTCCGCACGGATATAGCGATGCAGTGCGTAGCAGATGTGTGATGCCTTCAAGTCGGCAAGCGGCTCATCGCAATCCCAGCCATACGCAACCAGTCCGGCTAGGACTTCCGGCATTGAGTCCCGGTAGCACAGCAATTCTTCGATAAGCTCTGCACGATCCATCGGTTTACTCCAATTCGATCATTGTAGTGCCGGCTTAGGGTTAGAAGCGGACCTTCCTTATGTTCGACTTTTTGAGCGCCAACGAAGCCACACAGGCCCTTATTTCACAATAGAACAGTTCCACCCATCATATTCGCCATTGTGCTACAGCGTGGCTCTATGCAGAGCAATCGTGACGTCATCCATTTGGGATGGGCGATCGATCCTTTCAAAGGCAACCTCGAATTGTTCGTCGGATGCTCCGGTCGTTTGCGATATAGCGTAGCCATTGGAGTGAAGATATAAAACAAACCCTTCGCGGTCATCTCGCGGTCACAAGTTGCTGGGGTGGTGTATCAACGTACTTGCGGGGCATCAGGGAAAGCAAGGCGACCGCCGGAAGGCTGGTGAGACCGATGAAGAGGAAGAAGACACCATAGGCGTCTAGACGACCACCGCCCTGCCCAAGGTGGGCGATGGCCAAACCGGACAACCCACTTAGAAGCTTGCCAAACAGGGAGTAGACGCATGTCAGCGCAGCATACTGAGAGGCCGCCCGCCCGGCACTGATGAATTGCGACATGTACAGGACAAGTGCCACGCCCGTGAAGCTGGATGCAATGTTTTCAAACGAACCCGATAACACCGCAACCGTCCGATTTCCGTTGGAGAAGGCGAGGATGGCGAAGGTCAGAACTGCAATGAATTGAAGCATGGCTCCGACCTTCATGGTTTTGACCAAACCCAGTCGGAGGGCGGATGCCCCTGCAGCGACGATTCCAAAGAACGAAGAAATTACGCCGACGCCGAGGTGGATGACGGCCAAGAAGTCCTTGCTGATGCCGGCGTCGTGATACAGGGGATTTATCATCGGGTAAATGATGACGTCGGGCATTCTATAGAACGCGACGACCGAAAAGATGAGGCCCCATGCCCATTTGCTTGGTCTCGTTTGCGAGGGTTCTAAATCGACGCTCTTTTGTGTGGTGCAGGCTTGGTCGTCAGACTTGCTTTGCCTGCTTGGAATGAAGGGGGGCTCCACGGCCTTGTAAGCGGCAAGGATAGGAAGCAACATCAATATCGTCATGGATGCATAAGACGCTGGCCATCCAATGTGCGTTGCCAACAAGAAGACAATGCCATCGCTCAGAAGAAGGGCGATGCGGTAGCCAAATTGGTAATACGTCAAGGCTTCGCTTGGGTTGGAGAACGCCATCGCCGACTCGATACGAAAGGCGTCTACAGAAATGTCTTGGCTGGCCCCAGCGAACGCAGCGATGATGCAGAAACACGCCATTATCATTACATTTTTGAAGTACCCAGCCATCATCAAGCCGACGAGTGAAATCATCACCAGGACTTGAGCCAGGACTATCCAGCCCGTTCGGCGTCGATGGGTGTGCTGAAAGAAAAAAGGTTTTTGGGTGTCCAAATACCTCGCCCACAAAATCTTGAGTGAGTAAGGCAGCATGGCCCATGAAAAGAGACCGATGACGGCCAATGGCGTTGATAGCTCACTGAGCCAAAAGCCGAGTGTGCTTCCGATAAGGGGGTACGGTAGACCACTGCCAAAACCTAGGCCGAGCATGGCTATCCCATTTGGGGATTTCAGTGCGGTCTTGACGTCAAACAGGAAAGAGCCGAATTTCGCGAACATCATGTTGCTTTACCTCGATATCCTTATGTGAAGAACTATTCGGTGGCACGTCTCTTGGCGGCCAGGAGGGGGTCGACCACCCATTGCAAAAGAGTGCGATGGTCGGTGATGACATCAGCCTTTAAGGTCATGCCTGGTTGAAGCGCACGCGCTTTTCCATATGCCTCAACGTTTTCTTTGGACAGGCGCACCTTGACGACGTACGTGGCCTCTTTAAAGACAATGGGAGAAGCGATTTGATTGGGCATCACAGCTGCTTTGCTCACCCCTATGACGGTTCCGCGGATAGCGCCATAACGCTGAAAAGGGTAAGCGTCGACCATCACTCTGACCGTTTGCCCGACTTCAACAAACCCCGCCCGTTCTGTGGGCACCAAGATCTCTGCGATAAGCGCGCCAGAGAGGGGCGAAATGGCAAACAAAGGCGTGTTGGGGACGGCTGCTTGACCAACCGAGAGACTGACGTAGGAGATGCGCCCTGGGATGGGGGCGCTGAGGATGTTCGAACCTTGAGCACTTGCCTCAGCGAGGGACTGAGTTAGGGCATACCGGTCGACACGAAGCTTGGAGGCATTGCTCTCCGTCGATTGTTCGGTCGTCTGTATTTGAACGCTGGCTTCTTGGGCCTCTTCCATCTTAGACGCAATCTGCCTATCGATATCGGCCAAAGACTGCTCTCTCCCTAGCAAGGAGTCTTTGCGTCGGTCGTTTTCATCTTGTGAGACATAACCTTTGTCCAGCACGGATTTAATGCGGTCAATTTGGACTTTGGCAATCTCGACCTGTTCCTTTTCCAACGACTGTTGGAGCTTCAGGTTTTCGGCTTCGGACCGAAGTGCATCGGCGTGTTGTTTTAATCTCGCTACCTCAAGGGCGCCACTTTTTGCGTTCTCTAAAATTTGGGCATCAAGCTCAGCAATCCTCGCCGTAATATGGGTTTTCTCCTCAGTCGCGAGGCTCCCATTGGGGCCAGTGATGTCCGTGTTGAGGATGGCCAAGGTCTGACCCTGTTTGACCACTTGGCCAAGTTGGACCTGCACGGACGTGGCGATGCCACCTTTGGAGGAGTAGACCTGGGCAAGACCGACATCGGGGGTGAGCCATCCACTGACGGTTTCCTTTTGGGGAATAGGCGTTGTACAGAGAAGGATGAAGACGACGACCGTAATCACCGCCACCAAAACCGTAAGCCAGAGCAATGATGGGGGTTGATGGATGGTTACCACGCCATAAAGCTGTCTACGCCTGCCTTCTAGTGCTTCGGTCCGAAACAATGTCATAAGGCTTCCAGCGCTGGCGTGGTAGGTGTTTCGAGGGCGATGGTTGTGACCTGGCCCTGGCCGACTTCAAAAATGCGGTCAGCACCTTCGATGGCGGCTTCTCTGTGCGCAATCACAATGCGTGTGATAGGGAGGCTACGAATGACCTCCATCACAGTCTGCTCATTTTGTGGGTCGAGATTGGATGTGCCTTCGTCCAGGAAGAGGATCTTTGGTTTTCGATAGAGCGCACGGGCAATCAAAATGCGCTGGCGTTGTCCGCCCGAGAGTGACGAACCCAGATCACCCACCAAGGTCATGTAGCCCATAGGCATTTGGGTGATTTCATGGTGAATCTGCGCCGCCATGGCCGCCCTTTCGATGTCCTCTTGTGGGGCATCTGCTTCAAAGAAGCAAACATTCTCCGCAATGGTGCCGTTAAACAGTTGGTCGTCTTGAAGAACAGCACCAATCTGCGTTCGGATGTTTCGAATGCCAAGCCTACGCATCTCCACTGCGTCGTAAGACACCCTGCCTTCGATAGGCTCATCGAACCCAAGAAGAAGCTTGAGAAGTGTGGTTTTCCCTTGACCCGATAGACCTGTAAAGCACACGAACTCTCCCGCCTTGATGTCGAGGGACACGTCTCGCAAAACCCAAGGCTCGTGTTCGGCGTAGCGAAATGACAGGCCTTGGATGGAGACATCGCCTCTCAGGCGGTGGCCGAACTCCCCTTCGTGGTCGATACCACGCTCTGGTTCAGCCTGGACGATGTCACTCAGACGCTCAAGATGGATTCGAGCAGTTTTGATAGCGAAAAACTGCCCGATGAGTGCGCTGGTCGCGGCACTGAATTGCTCCGTGTATGCCCGAAACGCTAAAAGCATCCCAAGCGTTAGGTTTCCATGGATGACGAAGCGGGCGCCGAGGAACCACACGATGACGTTTTGCATGCCACTGAGCACCGAGGTGCCAAAGCCTCCCCACAAGGCAAAGCGTGATAGCTCAACCGTGGTGTTAATGGCTTTGGCCTGTTCGTTTTGCCAGGCGGTTGTCCGCTCTTGTTCGCGCCCAAAGAGCTTGAACGTTCGAGCTCCTCGGATGGTCTCCAGAAACAGCGTTTGGACCTGTGCTGAGCGGTGCAAATTCTCTTGGGACTTATGGCGAAAGTATGGAAACAGTGCGAGCCTGATTCCAAAGAAGAAGAAGACGGTTCCGATTTCAACAGAGGTCAGAAGTGGAGAGTAGATGAGCATCATCGCCATGGAGGAAAGCACCATCATGGCATTGAGAAGAATATTGGAGGCCGAGCCTTTTAGGACGTTTTGGACTTCTGGAAGCGAAGAGAAGCGAGAAATGATGTCGCCAATGTGTCGTCGCTCAAACCAAGAAACAGGTAGTCGAAGCAGATGCCTTAGGAGATTTGACTGAAGTTGAAACGACAGTTGTGTTCCAACGTAGAGATCAATGACACCTTGCAATAGCCGAACGAAGGCCGTGATGAGAACAAGAAGTCCCATGCCGACTGCAATGACCGTTAGAAGGTTGAGGTTTCCCTGCGAGATGGCATTGTCGACGATGATCTGATTCAGGATAGGAGAGAGAGCCCCGAAGGCCTGAAGAACAACGGAGAGCAGAAAAATCTGGGCGACAGGTGGAATCAGCCCGTAGACTCGGCTAAGAAAGTCACGAAATCGAACGGTCTCTGCCTGGGGTTTCGTGACGAAGGATGCTGTTGGGGTCAGCTCCAAAGCGACCCCCGTAAAGCTACGGCTGACCTCCTCATAGGGCAAAACTCGTATCCCTTGAGACGGGTCATGGATGGTGATGGTTCGTCGACCAACTGCTTTCAGAACGACGTAATGATTCATCTCCCAATGCAAAATGGCCGGGCGTTGCAAGTTGGCGAGTTCTGATAACTCTAGCCTTACGGGCCTGGAAGAAAGGCCCATGCGGTCTGCCAAATCCACGATAGCTTTGAGGGTCGTTCCCTTGGTGGATACGGAAAAGCGACGTCGCAATTCGCTAAGCGATACGTGCTGACCAAAATAGTTGGCCACCATGGCCAAGCAAGCTATAGCACACTCGGCCGCTTCCGCTTGTTGAATGATGGGAAGCTTGGATGTGCGAAATAGCCTGTAAAAGTCACGTAGTGACCCTTCCGTTCCATCGAAGGTCTTTATAGTCACGAGGTCATGCCTTCTCTATCGACAACACTGGGTTAAGGCTCTGTCCAAATAGGCGTGTTAGCGGCAAGTTGCGCCTGCCAGAAGGTTTTTGGCACATTCAAGGGGCGCATCGCGTTCACGCCGTATGTCAGCCAAGGTGTTCTGTTCAACGATGTCTGGGGTGACTCCCACACGCTCAAGGTTGACGCCAGAGGGGTCAAGCACCGTGGCGACAGGTATTTGCAAAATTGACTCATCGCGAAACGTGACACTGCCTGCGCTCATCACATCCCCCGCCGTCGGTAGGCCGACCAGTTTGGCTCGGCCGTAATGCTTTAAAACAGATGCTGTTACTTCAGAAGCACTGCTTGACGCGGGACCAATCAGCACAACCAGTTGTGATCCAACCGGTTTAGCATCTGGAGGAACGAGGAGATGTGTTTGTCCGTGTGCGTTTTTGAGGGTGGCGATGAGTGTTCCAGATGGTAGGAACTCGGCAAGGATCTTTTGCATGGCCACTTGAGAGCCTCCCGAGTTGTGACGCAAATCGAGAACAACGGCGGAAGATGGATGCTGGCGCAACTTTTCATCGATCCATCTCGCGTTGTCATCATCGAACTGGTTGAACCTCAAGAGGAGGATAGGTCCCTCCATCATGGAGAACCGCTCTTCGCTAAATGGCTTGGATACCGCCTGGAGGTCTCCCTCGTAGGTGGTATCCAACGTCTTCTTGACGCCATTGGGGAGGATGGCTTGCAGCTTGAGGTGCGTTTTTCTCAAGGCGGGACGTTCGGTTTGTAATGCAACAATCGACGAGCCTGGCTCGATGCCGGCCTGATCGGCAGGTGAGCCCTTTACCACGTCGATAACGGTCGATGCCTTTCCAGGAAAGGGAATGGACGTCGTCAGCCCGCACGGAAGATAGGCCACCGAGTAGTGCGTGACAGACGGATCGTTGAAGAGTTTTTGCAAGGAGCCGATGGATGCGTCGTCGAGGCGACTAACGATGATTTGCTGGGTGGCCTTGTCCGTGTACGGAAGAGGGGCGTCGGGTGAACCAACGGGAATTTCCGTGTTCAACGTGCGAACTGTTCCATCTGGCATCGACGCTCTGTAGGTGATACTCACCCGATGGGTCACAGATGAGGTGACTTCGGAGGCCGCCGAGACGTCAATATCAATGGGTAGCCCAGGTCGGATGCCTTGCTTGTCAAGGAACGAACCTGGTTCGACGTTCAACAACACAGCCTTTGTTGGGGGCTTGGCGTCGATCAATATCAAGCCCGTCATCTCTCGAAGCTCCGGAAGAACTATTCCGAGACGAGCTTGAGTGGACTTTTGAATGGGTTTTGCCAGCCAAGCGGGTACGTACACTAGATGAGAGGTTTCCAGCAACGGAAACAGTTGGTTGTTGAGGAGATCCGTAAGAACGGTCTCGTTCGGATCTTCACTTGGAACCTTGGCGCGAAAGGTTCTTCCAACGGCTTTCCATTTATAGCCCCGAAAAGTCTGGTCGTAGTACGTGTTGCTCAGTGCTTTAAACACCAAGTCGAACTTTTCGTTCGGAGTGATAGGGGATTGTCGTCCGTAGAAATAAACTGCTCCAAGGAACGCTCCTGAAAGCAGCAGCAGTGTTGCGATGGCGGTGATGAGCCATTTTACCCATCGCAAGCGAGGAGTTGCCTTGACGTTAGCCATGGACTCAGATGCTCGTAGCAAGGCGCAGTGTACGAATTCCAATGATGTTCCCATCAGAATTACGTCGAACGTGCCGAGCTTCTTTGAAGTCACGAGATAGTCGACTCCGCAACTGGCTGGCCAAGGAGCGGGCGTGACCTAACGGTGCGACGAAATCCAGTATCCAAAGTTGATCCCCCTCGTTCCAGTCACTGATATGAAGGAAGGAAGGATCGGTTTTTACGAATGTCATTGCAGATTCAGGGGTGAAGTAGGCCCAGGTTGCATAGCCAGTCCACACACCACTCCGACCTGTGGTGCAAACGATCTGGTTCAGTCGTACTGCGGGCCAAAGCCAGAGGTAAGCAGAGGCGATGCTGTATTTTCGACGGTCTGTCTTAAAGAGAAGCTGCATCGCTTGCCCCAACTGTGCAAAGCGGTGGTCATTGGTGGCTTTAGTCAGTCGCTCTTCCTCGAGTGATCGTTCAGCGGCGCTCATGCCCATAAGCCTATTAACCACGAGTCTTGCCTCCGCATTGTCCGATTTTCGAAGCGGCAGTTAGACCATCTGTAAAGGTGACCATCGGCGATGGGATCTCTATCATCTTTCCGAAAACCGACACGGATTGGTGACTGCTTAACCCGCAGGGTTGGTAACGGGAGGCTACCTCTATCTCTCGCGTTTCTTTGAAAGCATCATTTCCCACCGCAACCGCAGTGCCGAACAAGCGAAGGGTGCCATTGAGCTGGATGCCAGAAAGGATGGCGGTATAGGCGTTTTCTGCGGTGTCGTAGGTAAAAACAACAGACGACGCGACATCTGTAGCAAAGCCAAGAATGATGTGGTGCGGGGCAAGTTTTGGCCATATTCGACGGCTCATGGCAATTTCGCTGGAGATGTAGCGCGATAGAACATCCTTTGCTACAGAACCAGCTTTGGCGATTTGCGCTACCACGCGCTTGGCGTGATGCCTAGATACATGGTAATTCTGCTGATGCCTCGGAGCAGTCCAACGTCGGGCTGCTGCATAAGAGATCAATCCATCACGGCTTCGTCCACTGCCCAAGAGAAGACGTCGAATCGCTTGACCATAGGTCTTATCAGTGTGTCTAGCCTGGGGCTTGTCAGCCAACGGTCCCATCTCATAGTAGAGCCAATCCTTCCTCCTCCAAGTGGGTGAAGGCTCACAGAGAAGGTAGGCACTTCGTTGCTGCAATTGATAGTACGAAGAAACGAGGTCGGAAAGCGTGGAGGCGTTGGACTCTCCTGTGGCGAGCGCACAGGCGGATATGCACATTGACCTAAAAGCCCCATCAAGCCTATCTCGAATCGCCCTCGTCAATTGCACAGGGATGAGCCTAGGGTCCGGCGCAGAATGCTTGATGAAGAAGTGAGCTAGGGAGGCGACGGCATTTTCAATGTCCTGCATTTCCGCGCCAAAAACCTGTCCGCGACTGTCGTCGGCACGTTTCCAGTTGGGAAGTGAGCGGAAATTGCCAAAGTCCAGAAAAGCACCATCGATGGTGACGTTATCGGTCGTTGGACGACCCGCCCACAGCCGATATGCTCTGGACGCGGCAACCTGTTCGGCAAGCTTCGTCAACATCTCAGGCAGTCGAAACGACGTTTCGCGCGTGATGGTACCAATCGCCTCTTTTACCCGAAGACTATCCTGATATTGATCAGAGCCTTTGAAGCCAGCAGTACCAAAGAAGACACTACGCTCGAAGTGCGCAAGTCGAATAAAGTTCGGGCGCACGAGTATGGCACAAGGTTCAGGCGCACTGTTCTCATCGGGACGAAGGGAAAAGCCTGCATCAATGATGGCGATAACACTCGTTGCACCATGAGGCATCTCAGCATTAGCGATTTCGCTGGCTATTGCCTCGCGAATGGCCTCAAAGAGATACAAACAACCATGAGAGTGAGCCCAGTCAACGTTTGGTGACACCAGCGCTGTCGGGCCGATTCCTTTGGCATTGAAAAGCCCAAGGTGCCCACAGCGTCCACTTCCACCGTGGGACGCGCCCCAGCTCGCACCGTAGCGGTCGGCACCCAGTCTGGTGGTTCCAAAAGATCCAGAGCTACAAAGCTTTTGAACTGATGAAACAGCGAAGGTGGATAGCAACCATTGGCTGATTTGCTGTTCAATGGAAGGATCGTCGAGGTTTATCCCTGCTGAAAAAAACCATCGTTTGTTCAACCATACAATTTGGGCGTTTGGCAGGGATCCTGTATCGAAATCCACGAGCATGTTCGGGCTCATTAGTTCGATATCAATGATTTTTTTCCGCCCAAAATCCTTGTAGAGAGAGCTCATTATCATCCCTAAATTGCAGGTTCTAGCGAACCAAGTACTTCGAGTGAACACGGACAGCAGGGTAACTTAGATGGAATTCAAGGCGACAAACGATCATGTCACGCGTTTGCGTCGTGCGATGTTATGCAAAGTGTATGCTCGCTTGAGCAGCTCGCCATGGTTGGCGAGCTGCAAAACTAGAGCACGAGTGTGCTTAGTGAGAGGGCATGGTGCAGGTCAGTCTCATGAACTGAACACTGCCAGAGGCGTCGACGAGTTTGACATTGCCACTAGCCTGGCCAGACGCTGTGACCAGGGAAGCATTTCCACCGGCTTGGACACAGGCTTTGACGAACGAATTCATGGTGTCCGAGGAAACCTGCGGGGGAGGGGTGTTGTTGCTGCTTGAGTTGTTTTCAAAGATGCTGTCGTAGATGTTGCGGAAAAAATCTGACAGGTGTCCATCAAACCAAGCGTTCGTTTCGTATGCGGGGTTGTAGTCCAGGCCACCAGACACGCCGCTCAATTCTTCTACGGTCAAATCACGCATTTCATTTCTCCATGTGAAGATAAGAACTCACTTTGCTCATCCACCACGATCATCAGTGGAAGGCGAGCTTTTGTAGTATGAAATGCTAATAGGCGTCAATAAGTAATTGTGCGTCCATTTGTGTTGCGCGAAAGTTTTTGAAACCTTGTCATCGTGCGCCGCGCTTGTGTGTTTTGAGGACGCTGACGTTGTGTGATCGAGGTACGCGAACCTACCTAAGACGGATTGCATTGATGAAACCCTACCAATCGAATCGAAATGCATCGAAGTAGAGATGACATTGACGAAGGTCAATGCCAACAAATGCTTGTCCGCTCGCGTGTACAACGTTGTCATGCAGTTGTTCACGTCGCTTCCTGAGTGTCGGAGCCTCTTGATAAAAACATAACAAGCAAGGTCGTTATTGATAATTGACAGAAGGACTGTCATACGGCAAGACGTGTTTCTTCCTGCGACGTGGCTATAAAACAGCGGTCGAAGAATCGCGAGCTATAGTGAACTTGGCAAGTGCATCGCCAGCTAGTCACGACGCCAGTGAGGTAACACACCTGAGTCATAGACAAGGATGTCAAACTTTGAAGTCCTTCAAGTTCGCTATGACACTTATCGACGATAGATAGGTAGTACTGCCCTTATCCGCGCTACCCAAGTTATGTTCCTAATCCAACCTTCGCGTTCAAAAGATGTAGATGCCGGGCTTGTGGAGGGGTGGGTGTAACTCGGTTGCTTCAACCTCGATAAACCCGCACCGATACCACTTGGCCATCGCTGCCAAATCGGGCTGTGAATCTCATACTTAAGGGGCATGGCATTGGTACGCCCCCGCTTTCGTAGACGGTTAGGAACTCGTTCCTCCAAGCTCAATCCTTCGGTGAAAAGGCCGCTTTGGGTGGCGGACACTCCGCGCAACAGTGATCGACTTGAGAGTCTGCTGAAAATCACTGGCGAAAAGCGCATCACTTGACAGGGCAATCAACGCGGTTGTCTTGAACAGCAATGATTTGCCAGCGCCCTTTGCGGCGCAACCACATGTCACTCCACACGAGACAGCGCCGTTCGTGTTTTCCATCCGGAAGTGCAACCGTCTTCGACTCGGCGCCGTATACCACCGCAGCGTCGGCAGAGAAGAACCGCACGTCTGCTTCATCCAGGTGGCAGTCGGTTGACCATTGTGTCTTCGGGTCGTAGGCCGGCGCGCTTTTCGGCTTGCCATAGCGCACGCCTTTTGGAGCGGTGCCCTGAAAATCGTCGGCAAGAATCTCAGTGGCTACCCATTCGCCTCCGCACGCCATGTTCGCCCAACCTCTCTCTTTTTCGATCATCCATTTGGCTGTCGCGCCGTCTTTGGGTGGAATGTCTGCAGCCAAGACATGTCCGGCGAATATTGCGAGAGAAAAGGAGATAAGAATCACGCTGAATCCGAGGCGCATCGGCGGATTCAGCCGGTCGATGCAACACCCTGAAGACTGCGCGAGCAGCAGGAGTGTTGCAAGATGGCCCGACGACCTCGAACCCGTTACACCGAAAGCCAGAAAGCGCTGATGTGGGACCGCTGGCAGCGTGGCGAGTCGCTTCATCAGATTGCTCAGCTGTTTGATCGGCACCTTTCTTCCGTTCGTCGGGTTTTGGCAGAAACGGGGGGTATGCGGCCGACCGAACGGCATCGCGCCGAACGGTGCCTGTCAATGGCCGAGCGTGAGGAAATTTCACGAGCCTTAGTTGCCCACGAGTCGATCCGCTCCATCGCCACCCGACTGCAGCGGGCTCCTTCCACGGTCAGCCGAGAGATCCAACGGAACAAGTATGTCCGGTTCGGGTCGGAAGCGGACCTTCCTACAAGGCGAATATATGCCATACGGCAACCGCGGTATCTACGCCCTACGTTGGCTCACAGTTATTTGATCTAACCGCCCATCGACTGCGGAAAATTGAAAGATCAACATGTAAGTGTCGCGCTCATATTTTAGGGTCTCGCCACGGTCGCCTAGCACTGGTATTTCGCCTTTGCGGCATTGAGCAATCCGGCGCCCCGAATTCCGCTTCTACATCGCCCCTTGAGACGCCCAGCACCACGCTTCCGGCCAATGAAAAGGGAAAAGCTGCGAATCCTTCGTGTCCTTCCCGCTTCAAAAAGATGTCGAGAATTTCCCCGGACGGCGCCAACCGGGCTTCAAACCCAGCGTTCACATCTCGAATGAAGTTTTCCCTCGTGTCGGTCCCGTTAGCGGAAAGATCTAGGGACGATGCGACAAGCGCTTTAAACCCAGCGAGGGTCGCCGCAGCCGCACGCTCGTCGGGTCGGTATCCGAGAAGACTGACAATCGTAGATAGATCCATCTTCATCCCTATGGAATTTATGGCCACCGCTTAGGTCCGCTTCGGAAGCGGACCTTGCGTATCAAATGTCGAAAGGTTTGCTTAGATCGCGCGCCCGTGTATCCGGAAAGTGATATTCGGCAGCCGTAACCACATCGCGCCAATCCTTCCTGGCCAGTTCGATGTACTGGTTCACGCGGCTTGCATCGCCATCAGCCGCGGCAACGATGCAGCGCAGAACGCGATCAGTAGCGAAGGAAGCATGGTCGGCCCGAAAGCTGGACAAGGCGTCCAATACAACCTGCGCATGCTCTCTATAAACCGTGCGCACCCACACCGAGACGTCCTCGGGCACGTCCGCTTCAGTAGCCATAAGCCCCCTCTGTCTGGCCCATTAGCGCATCCTAGCTAATGTCCGCTCTGGGTCGGAAGCGGACCTTTCCGACCCGCCTAGAAGCTACTGCATCTGCACCGTCATGCGTCCGCGAGCTTGACCCTCTTCATCTTGTGAAACGGCACACCGACAATCACACAAAAGACCGAAGACACCATTAGCGCCGCCACGCCGCCAAGCAGCGCAAAGAACCCATACTCCGGGTCGCCCCCTTGGTAGGCGTAGAACGCTACGGTCGCGGCCGATCCTATGACCGCAGCTAGTGCAACGCAAAGTATGAATGTCAGTCGCCGAGTAGTCAGTAGACAGGCAATCAACGGCACTCCCAGCGTATAACTAGCTGCATAGCTGACGACAGCAATAGCAGAGACTCCTAGGAAGAATTTTTCTAGATGCCCTGGCGCGCCAAACGGATACCCCGAAAACATGAGCGACAAAACCATATAGGTCACTGGTAAAACAGATGGCGCTAGAACTGCACCCAAAATAAAGCGGGATATCTTCATCGCTCAAAGGGGGCGTTGGAAACCCTTCCGGCAAATCTGTCTAGTCATTTCTTTGCCTCTGATCTTTACAGACACCGCAGCCAGTATGGTGTCGATTTAGTCTTTTTTGCGGCCCCTATAATGTCTGCCTCGGGTCGAGAACGGACCTAATTTTTCAGGTATGCCGATGACCTGTCCTTCTTGCGGCAGCTAAAGGCGAGCACCGCTATTGGGGTCAAAAGTCGCCCTGCTGCCGTCAACACGCTCCACCACTAAATGGCCCGAAGAATCCAAATAGACTGCTTGTTCCCACTCATAGTGGGAGACCGTCTCCGTCATCTCGGCCGTACTTCGGTAAAGGTCACCTAGCGTGACGGACTTAATCAAACCTGATGGGCCATAGAAGAGCAGGACGGGAGTGCTAAGCGTCACCCCTTTCGAAACTAAATTTAGGCCGCCATAGCCAACGATGACACGCTGTCCATCGTCCGTGACGATGAGCCACCGCTGCCATCCGGGGATTACCCACTGCGGATTGGCCTCACCATGGCGCGTGATGCTCGTTACCTGCGTACCTGGGTCGGACGCCGCGCAGAATTCGCCCGAGCGCGAGCACACAACGGATCTTGTTGGCGGCGGCAAGGGCGAGTCGGCCATAGCCGTGCCCGCGAAGCACGCCAGAACGATGAAAAGGGCCTTCCTGTTCACATATCCTCCGGATCTCAGCATGTCCGCTTCGGGTCGGAAGCGGACATTACCTTTGTTAGCTTGCCCTCACACCAATTCTGGCGAGGGCCAAGACAATCCAGTCGGCAACAAGGGACCGAAGAGAAAGTGAAGGACACGCCGCGGCGACGGGGAGAGTGGCTTACCGGATGAGTGGATCAGCAAAGGTCGCATGACCAATACACCGCCCCGCGGCACCACACACTTGATCCTGTGCTCCGCATGCTGGCTGACCGACGCACTGGCGAGACGCCCCAGCATATGACTTCCAGGAACAACCTCGAGCGGCCCTGTCTCAGACGCATTCGAATCTAATTGAAGTCGCGCGGCTATCAGGTTTTCAAGGAATGCAGTGGGAGGTTGAGCAAACCATACGTTCTCCTTCCTGGACCAACCGCCCCACTCAGGAACGTCAACACGGTTGGCTACGGGAACGCTCAGGTCCTGATGTGGCGTCACCGACCAGCTTATGCCATCTCCTTTTGCAAACAGGGAACACTGCACGGGACGATGCTGCTCACCGAGCAATCCCAGACCAAGGAGTCGCTCACGCAGTACGTTCGCCGTGTGGGCAATCACCTTGTTACCGAGAAGGCCACGCGATCCGGCTTTGCCCGTATCTCTACTTGAAATGGTCGCTATCAACTCATCGCATGCCACGTGCGATATGGCGTCTGGAAGGATGGTGAAGCCGTTCTTTTGAAACTTCACGTTTTCTCCTTGAATCGCCTATGAGTTCAGCCAATGCAGCGCCAGAAGCAAAATGTCTGCTATGGGTTGGAAGCTGACGCTGTGCATATCATTGATTACTTCGGGCGACCTTTCGGCGATCATCGTCAGTTGTCAATTTGTTTTAAGTCCCAGCCACAAAAGCTATCTCCTTGGCGTTTGAAAAAAATCTTCCTTAAGGATACGTTCCAACACCATCAACCAGCCTCAATGACAAATCAAGCTGTCGCGTGTCTTGAGCATCTCACCCTGGAACCGGCCATAGCTGCCACCGCTAGCGACGAAGATCAATGTACATGCGTTCTTGTCACCCAGCACCAGCGAATACGATTCATGGACGTCTTCGTTTCCGTTGGACATATGGACGTCTTCGCTCAATGACGGCACGCCTCCGATGTATCCCGGAACAGGCTGTTCTGTCTGAAACTTTCTTCCACTGCGTTCAGCCAGTTCCTGCGCGTAGTCAATCGAACGCTTCAAAGTGTCCTGTAACGTGCTTACGGATCCGTTCTTCTCCGCCACCATCAGCTCGAAGACGGCTACTGGCGCGCCTTGTTCAAGCTTGATGACCTTAACGGTTTCGCCGTTGAGATTTTCTTCTGGCGGAATCGGAGCCTTTTCGACCTGCCATCCATCGGGCCAGTGGATTTCATACAGCGACTGGGATTGGGAAAGGTCGTCACCTTGGGCCGTTGCCAGATTTTCTGTCGGTGCATGTAATGACTGGAGATCACCCGCCAGAAGGAGACCGACTAGCGCGAACTGGGCAAGCGCCATAGTGAGCCTAAAACGAAATCCACTGACACGATGCAGCAACCCTGCGATTCCGGCGGCCATCAGGGCAGGAGCAAGCGCATAGCCTTGGGCTTTGGCAACATCGCTACCCATGCGATCCATGGTGACAGCAAAACTTGCTATCAGCAGCAAGGCGCACGACAAACTCCAGGCGAACCACGGGATGTCAATCCGATGAGATGACTTCTGTTTTGTGAGATGCGGTGGCACAGTCTGCACATCTGTCTGATGACCACACCCCGGGCATACCCCCTTCAAGCCCAACTCAGTATCGCAATGACTGCACTGCATCCTTTCCCCCTGGTCGCTGGTGTAGGTGACAATACGCCTGATCAAGTCCGATTCGGGTCGAAAGCGGACAGCGCGTTTTTCACAGTTACCCATTGCAAACGTTCATCGTGACTCTCACTCAGCCATCCGGAAAACCCGTCCATCGTGTTCAATGACGAAGCTGTTCACGGAAATCTATCAAGCTGAGCAGGATTTTGTCGAAGTACAGCTTCGTTGACGCGATGACAGCTTTTCCGCCGGGGTTGCCTGAGGCGGCACGATCCCCATTTCGGAAGCTTCGCGCCCTGTCACGCGCCTTCACGATATCCCCGTGCCGCCTCAGTCAGCCCCTCCCGCTCCACCAAAGGAACTCGCTCGCAGCTTTTTGGGCGTGTTCCGTTACAGCGGGCGCGCGCTGGAACTAGTCTGGAGCACCAGCCGCACTCTGACCATCGCGCTAGCCCTGATCACCCTGATCGCCGGCCTGCTGCCGGCTGGCATTGCCTACGTCGGCGCGCACATCGTCGATGCCGTGGTCGGCGCCAGCAAGTTGTGGGCAGCGCACGGAACGGCGCCACTGCGATCGGTATTCGAATGGGTGGTGCTGGAAGGCGTGCTGGTAGCGGCGATGGCTGGTGCGCAGCGCGGCCTATCGCTGTGCCAGTCGCTGCTGCGTGCGCAACTGGGCCAACGCGTCAATGTGTTGATCCTGGAAAAAGCGCTGACGCTCGAACTGGCGCACTTCGAGAACTCGGAGTTCTACGACAAGCTTACCCGTGCACGCCGTGAGGCATCGAGTCGACCGCTGTCGCTGGTCACCCGCACCTTCGGGCTGGGCCAGAACATGATCTCGCTGCTCAGCTACGGCAGCCTGCTGTTCCAGTTCTCGCCGTGGGCGGTAGCGGTGCTGCTGCTGGCCGGCCTGCCCTCGTTCTTCGCCGAGACCAAGTTCTCCGGCGACGCGTTCCGGCTGTTCCGCTGGCGTTCGCCTGAAACACGCATGCAGCTATATCTGGAAACCGTGCTGGCGCGCGAGGACCACGCCAAAGAAGTGAAGCTGTTCGGCCTTGGCCCATTGCTGCTGCAGCGCTATCGCGACATCTTCCACATGTTGTATCGCGCCGATCGCGAGCTGGCCGTGCGGCGCGATAGCTGGGGCTTCGGCCTGGGCCTGCTCGCCACGTTGGCGCTATACGGCGCCTATGCGTGGATCGCCGCTAGCACGGTGATGGCACGCATCACTCTGGGCCAGATGACGATGTATCTGTCGCTGTTCCGCCAGGGCCAGTCGGCGGTTTCCGCGATGCTGTCGGCAATCGGCGGCATGTACGAAGACAACTTGTATCTGTCCACGCTGTACGAGTATCTGGAAACAACGGTACCTGCAGCCAGTGGTACCGCGCAGCACGGTGCCAAACCGGAAGACGGTATCCGCTTTGAGCAGATCAGCTTCACCTACCCCGACGCCAGCGAACCGGCACTGCGCGACATCGACCTGCACATTCGCCCCGGCGAATCGCTAGCCCTGGTCGGCCAGAACGGCTCCGGCAAAACCACCCTGATCAAACTGCTCACGCGGCTGTACGCACCCGACAGCGGCCGCATCCTGCTCGACGGCACCGATCTGCGCGAGTGGGATGAAGCGGTGCTGCTGCAGCGCATCGGAGTGATCTTTCAGGACTTCGCGCGCTACCAGATGCGCGTGGGCGAGAACGTCGGCGCCGGCGACGTCACCCACTTCGACGACGAGGCGCGCTGGCGCGACGCCAGCGACAAGGGCATGGCCAGCGATTTCATCGACACCTTGCCAGCCGGTTTCCAGACCCCGTTGGGCAAGTGGTTCAACGATGGTCGCGAACTCTCCGGCGGGCAGTGGCAGAAGATCGCCCTTGCACGTGCCTTCATGCGCTCACGCGCCGACATCCTGGTGCTGGACGAACCCACCGCCGTGATGGACGCACAAGCTGAAGCGACCATCTTCGAACACTTCCGCGAACTCTCCGGTGGCCGCATCGCCATCCTGATCTCGCACCGCTTCTCGACCGTGCGCATGGCTGACCAGATCATTGTGATCCAGGACGGACGCATCATTGAACGCGGCAGCCATGAGCAACTGATGGTGAAGGACGGGCACTACGCACATCTGTTTTCGCTGCAGGCGCAGGGATATCGGTGAGCCGTCAGAGCTTCATCGAGGCATGCTCAATCGTAGTAACCCACCGCAAACAACAGCACACTTTCCGCGCTCGCTTTCAGATCCTCTGCTGCTTCGGTGTGTGCTGCGCCATCCCCAAGGCCTGCATGACTGCCTTGGCCACCGCGTCCGGCTGATCGATCTGGATGTCATGCGAGGTATCCGGAACGTGCACCATCGTGCTGAGGGAGGAGGTGGCAGCGATCTGCGCCTGCGTGTGAGCCCGAGCTTCTTCCAGCCCTTTGCGATCACGCGGCAACGCATCGGCATAGGTATTGGCGGCAGACAACACGATCAGGGGTGTCGAGCCGTGTGTTTCCTGCTTTGACACAGGCTGCTTGAATACCTCGACATTGTTTTGGAGTACCGACAGCACGGTGTGCCAATACGCAGGCTTCGACATGAGGGCCAGGTTCACCGCATTGAGCTTGGCGCTGGCGAGCGGATCGGCCCCACCGAGACACTGGCTCAGTTCCGGATCGGCAGACGGCAGTTCGTGCTTTTCGGCGGCAGCCTTACACCGACGAAGAAACGCGAACCGCTGTATCGAGAGGCTGTCCTCATCCTTCTGCCAACCGGGGGCAAACCGGCCGATGTCCTGCGCGGGCGGATCAAGCAAGACCATCGCGCTCACGTCGGCCGGGTAGCGGATCGCGTACTGCCGAACGATGTTGCTGCCAAGCGAATGCCCCACCATCACCAGCGGGATCGCAAGACCAGCGCGCTGGATCAGCGTGTGCAGATCCGACACGTCGGCGTCGAGATCTCGCGGCAACGGCCCCTCGCTGCTGAAGCCGAACCCAGCCCGGTCGTACGCGCAGACGCGCGCGTGGGCAGCCAAGAGTGGCTGCACCTTGAACCACGTGGATGAATCGGCGACCGCGCCGGACTCCAGCATGACGGTCTGCGGTCCGCCGCCCGAACAGCGCAGATTGAGGTAGCGGCCATGGCCGAGGTCGATCAGCTTCGCCGCGTGCGCATAGCTGTCCGGCATGCGCTGCGCCAGTGTCGCGTGGCTGGCATCGGTGGCCATGGCCTGTCCGAATATCACGGCCAGCATAAGAGCGCAGCCAGCGTTCAGATAGATCTTGTTCAAGAGGTGTGTCTCCCGTCGATGGCCCGGACCGGACGCCAGGTAGGCCCCTTCATAGATTTGAGGCGGCGCAGGAAGTTCAGGGCGTTGGGGTCACTTGAGCAAAACAGGGGCGGTTCCTGAGGGTTTCCCACGAATTCATGCCTAGATGGTGCGTGGCGCCACTACGAGGATTTACAACGGCTCATTGCCGCTTTGGAGCAGCATATCCGTATGTCTGTGCTTATCCATTCCGAGGGCAGCAAACTCGTCTGAGTGGTTAACCGCATGAAGACAGTAAGCCAATTCGTTTCCTCTTCGCCCAATCGTTCAATGTCCGCTCCGGGTGGCGGGCATTATGCAACCCGCCGAAAACACACAGACCTGTTTACTTCGGGCATCTAGAAAGCGCATCCGCAACTTTCTTCAGCAAACGCGCATTCTGCCCATGACCCTTAGCCCACAGTTGAACGAAGATCTTTGTCTGGACCGGCCCAATTGGCGTATCCATATTCCCATAGGAAAGGCCATAGAGCCTCTCAACCCCATAGCCAATGGGTTTTCTATAGACGTCTATTTGCAGTGGACCATCCGATTCGGCCAGCAGCCGCAGGTCTTCTGTTAGCTCCCCATCACGAACGCCACGCCCCATGCTTTCAGGCAAATGGGGGTTATGGCTGATCATATAGTCGACGGCACCGCCATGACCTAGAAATTGGCCCTCAGCCGCATCAATTCCAATGTGAACATCATGGATCACTCCGGAAATTGGCGTTATACAGACGGGAAAATACTTGCTGATGGGTACCGGCACCGCAGCAGACGCAAACCCACTCGCCGTGATGGAGAAAAACGCCAGATTTAGCCCAAGAAGTCGCCTTGCAACGACAGATCCCATTGCGCCCCCTAGCGTCCATGTTCCCTGGTCCACCATCATGATACCGGCCCGAGCAATGTCCGCTCTGTGTGGCGGAAGCGGACATCGAGACCTTGTAAAGGTACGTGAACTTTAAACGTCGTGGTCGTAGGGCGTGAGAACCAGCGGCTTATCAAACGCAACTGCCACGGCCGAGGCGAGGTCCGACAGATCGTCGGCCCCAGCCGCCTCAGCGAGGGTCAAACTTTTTGTTTGTTGCCTACGCAAGTCGCCACGACATTCAACGCAGAGCCGGGCACAACCTGGTCCTTTAGCGGGAAGCGTGCGCCACACTCTAAATTCGACGATGTCACTCGACGGCACGAAGTAGAGCCATTCATTGAAGAAAATGAGAACGGATTTATCACCCGATGCCCCGATCCAACCTCGACAAAGGTTGAAGGTATGTTCAAACGAGCGTACATACTCCAATTCGCTTTGAGGCACGGTACGTTGGCCGTTCAACCCGCGAAGCGCCTTTGAGAATGCTGCGCTAGCGGTGTAGTTGTTAGAGGCCGTATATACGTGTGCAGTCGACACGGACGCCAGAGCACGGGAGGCTTGCAATGGGGAGGAGTCCATATACGGACATTATGGAGGACGAAATTGAGCCGCATCGCGAAGCGCCGTCGCCTTGAATAGCCCCCTTAATCAGTATGTTTGCTTCTGCGAGCCCTGCCGAAACGCTTGCCAGGAATGCCTACGTACTGGTCAATCGAACGCCGCCCATCTGAAGCCTCGACCGTAACAGAAAAGTGGGGCCCAGCAACTGGGTCGGTACCGAACCTAGCCGTCAATACTTTGATGTCCGATGGATCTAAACCATGTTTTTTTTGCGAGGTCCGGAAGCAGCTCTGAAAAGCGATGAATCGCACGCTTTAGATCCGGTGACACCGGGCTGCCGGACGTTGAACCAGTTTTGAAATCTACGATGATGTGCCCTTCGATCGAAGAGGCAGCTTCTCTATAGATATCCACCGAATATATGCCCGCCATGATGCA
>Ga0209677_100247_pt1 | contig 37002 bp, 40 predicted proteins | sample AraplaCvi_mCL_r2_2_FD_184285 | JGI IMG/M metagenome (GOLD analysis project Ga0209677, IMG submission 184285) | Arabidopsis root microbial communities from North Carolina, USA - plate scrape CL_Cvi_mCL_r2 (SPAdes) (version 2) | ecosystem: Host-associated > Plants > Roots > Endosphere | place: USA... | reverse complement strand
TGTTCCCGCTCGAGGATGCTGGAGAGCGCCTCACCGGGGACGAGCTCCATCACGAGGTAGGCGCTGCCGTCCTCCTCGCCGTAGTCGTAGACGTTCGCGATGCCCTCGTGGTTGACCAGGGCCGCGTGGCGGGCCTCTGCACGGAAGCGCTCGAGGAAGCCGGGGTCGCCGAGGTATTCGTCCTTGAGGATCTTGATGGCGACGGTACGGCCGATCACGAGGTCGGTGGCCTGCCACACTTCGCCCATGCCGCCGATCGCGATCCGCGACTGGAGCTCGTAACGTCCTCCGAAGGTGAGCCCTGCTGTGGGTCTCATTTATTCAGCACCGCCTCTAGTACTTTCCTCGCGATCGGAGCGGCGATGGAGTTACCCGTGCCGTTCTGACCCTGACCACCGCCATTTTCGACAACAACCGCCACAGCGAACTCCGGATCGTTCGCCGGCGCGAACCCCGTGAACCACAGCGTGTACGGGTCGTTCTCGCCGTTCTGCGCTGTGCCCGTCTTACCGCCGACTTGGACCCCGTCTATTCTTGCATTGCTCGCAACGCCGTGATCGACGCCGTCCACCATCATCTGCTTGATGACGTCGGCGTTCTGCTGGGTCAGCGGATGCGAGAACTCCTTCGGCTGGAAGGACTCCTGCGTCTGCATGTCCGCCGAGCGGATGGTGTCGACGAGGTTCGGCGTCATGAGCGTGCCGCCGTTGGCGATCGCCGCCGAGACCATCGCCATCTGCATCGGTGTCGCCCGGTCCGACATCTGGCCGAACGAGCCGAGGGCGCGCTGCGCCGGGTCCGTGTAGAGCGGGTAGATGCTCTTCTCCACCGGGATGGGGATGTCGAACGAGGTGTTGAAGCCGAACTTCTCGGCCTGGTCTTTGATCACCTCGGGCTTCAGCTGCATCCCGAGCTCGGCGAACGGGATGTTGCACGACAGGATCTGCGCCGTCGCGATGGACACCGTCGCCCCCGGGCCGCAGGTGGTGAGGGAGTCGTTCTTCACGACCGTGCCGGAGCCGGGCAGCGGAAGGGAGGCGACGTTCGGCAGCTGACTGTCCTTGGTGTACTGCCCGGTTCCGAACGCGGCGGAGCTCATCACCGGCTTGAAGGTGGATCCCGGGGGATTCAGGTTGCCGCCGATGGTGCGGTTGATGAGCGGGTCGCCGGGCGCGGTCAGCAGCTGGTTGTACGTCGTGTCGACGGCCTTGCCGTCATGCGAGGCGAGCGTGTTGGGGTCGTACGAGGGCTTCGACACCATCGCCAGGATCTTGCCGGTCTTCGGCTGCAGCAGCACGACGGCGCCCTGGTTGTCGCCCAGGGCGTTCCAGGCCGCCTGCTGAGCGACCGGGTCGATCGTCGTCTGGACCGTGGCGCCTTGGGGACTCTTTCCGGTCAGGATGGCGTTGATGCGATCGAAGAACTGGGAGTTCGACGAGCCGCTGAGCTTCGCGTTGAGGGCACCCTCCAGCCCGGTCGGTTCGCCGTTGATCGGGAAGAAACCGGTGACCGCCGAGTAGAGCGGCCCATTGCTGTAGACCCGCTGCCACTTGTAGACGTCTTTCGAGGGCACGGACTGCGCGATCGGCTGGCCGGCCACGAGGATCGCCCCGCGCTGCGCCGAGTAGCTGTCGTTCAGTGCGCGGGTGTTGCGCGCATCGGCGCCCAGCGCATCCGCCTGGAACACCTGGAGGATCGAGGTGGACACAAGCAGCGCCAGGAACATGACGAGGACGATCGTGCTCACGCGCTTGATCTCACGGTTCATGTCAGCTCACCACCAGTCGGGGTTGATTGCGGACCGTGTCGGACAATCGCAGCAGCAGCGCCACGATGATCCAGTTCGCGACGAGGGAGGAACCCCCGGCTGCCAGGAACGGCGTCGTCAGACCGGTCAGCGGGATGACTCTGGTCACGCCGCCGATCACGATGAAGCACTGCAGCGCCACGGTGAACGACAGTCCGACGGCGAGCAGTTTGCCGAAGTCGTCCTGGCCGGCGAACCCGATCCGCAGGCCGCGCGCGGCGAAGATCAGGTACAGCGCGAACAGCGCGAACAGCCCGGCGAGCCCCAGTTCTTCTCCGAGACTGGCGATGATGTAGTCGCTCTGCGCGACGGGCGTGATCCAGGGCTGGCCCTGTCCGAGGCCCGTGCCGATGAGACCACCGTGGGCCAGGCCGAAGAGACCCTGCACCAGCTGGAAGCTGCCGCCCTGGGCGTCGTAGACGCCCTTCGAGAACGGGCTCAGCCAGTTGGCGAACCGGTCGTGCACGTAGGGCAGCACCTGGCTCGCGACGACCGCGCCGCCCACGATCAGCAGCAGGCCCAGGATGACCCAGCTGATGCGGGCCGTGGCGACATACAGCATGACGAGGAACAGCCCGAAGATCAGCAATCCGGTGCCGAGGTCGCGTTGGAAGACGATCACCGCCATGGACATGAGCCAGACGATGAGGATGGGGCCGAGGTCACGAGCACGCGGGAACCGCATCCCGAGGAACTTCTTGCCCACCATGGAAAGCGAGTCACGTGCCTGGACGAGGTAGCCGGCGAAGAACACAGCGAGGCACAGCTTTGCGATCTCTCCCGGCTGGAAGCTGAACGGGCCGATGCCGATCCAGACCCGGGCGCCGTAGATCTCCTTGCCGATGCCCGGAAGCATGGGAAGCAGCAGGAGCACCAGCGCCGCGAACCCGAAGAGATAGGTGTAGCGCTGCAGGATGCGGTGGTTGCGGATGACCACCACGACGAGGATGGCGCAGACGATCGCGATGGCGCTCCAGACGATCTGCTTGATGCCGGCGCTGTCCCATCCGGAGTCCCCGTAATGGATGTCGATGCGGTAGATCTCGGCGATCCCGATCCCGTTGAGCAGCGTCGCGATCGGGAGGAGGAACGGGTCCGCCTGCGGAGCCACGAAGCGGAGGGCGATGTGCGTGCCGACGACGAGGGCCGAGAGGCCGGCGCCGAGGTACACGAGCGTGAGGTCGACATGGCCGAGGGCGCCGAGCTGGACGAGCACGATGGCGGCGGCATTGATTCCGCACGCGATGACCAGGAGGAAGAGCTCCAGGTTGCGCAGTTTCGCCGGAAGGTGCAGCCGCTTCACCGGCCCGGTGGTGGTCCGGGCCGGTCTGGCCTGCGCGCGTTCGGGGGCTCTACTGTCGGCCGGCATCGCTCAGCTGTTCCACGATCGTCTTGGCCGCCTGCAGGTCGTCGGCGTTGATGGTCTGCTCCACCTGCTGCTTGTCGTACTCGGGGAGGTCGTCGACCGTGACGTTCGATTCCTCGTACAGGTGGGAGAGGCCGATCGGGCCGATCCCCTGCTGCACGCCCTGGTAGATGGCGACCTTGCCGTCGGGGGAGGTTCCGACGAAGTAGCGGGACTGCGTCCACTCGTAGCCGAAGAAGATCGCGAGCACGATCGCGACTACGAGGGCGATGAGGCCGATCATCCAGGTGAGGCGCCGCCGCCGGACCCGGCGCGCGTCCTCCTCGATGAGCTCGTCGAGGTAGTCCTCGGACTGCGGCTCGAAGTGCGTCGGGCCGGTCGCCGGGCGGATGGGGTGCAACCGCAGTCCGGGAAGGCGCGCCGGTCGGGCGGTCGGCTTCGGCTCGGCGCCGAATTGCAGAGGCGCGGCTGCGGAGCCGACGGTGATCGGCTCCTTCACGATGTCGCCGCGGGCGGTGTCGGCGATGTCGACGATCACAGCGGTGACGTTGTCGGGGGCTCCGGCGTCGAGGCTGTGCTTCAGCAGCCGCTCGGCGACCTGCTTCGGGCCGTCCTTGGAGGCGAGCGCCGCCTGCATGTCGTCGTGCTTCACGACACCGCTGAGGCCGTCCGAGCAGATCAGCCACCGGTCGCCGGGCCGCGTGTCGAGCGTCCAGGTGTCGATCTCCGGGGACGCATCCACGTCGCCCAGCACGCGCATCAGCACGGAGCGGCGAGGATGGACCATCGCCTCCTCCTCGGTGATGCGGCCGCTGTCGACGAGGCGCTGCACGAAGGTGTGGTCGGTGCTGACCTGTTTCAGCTCGCGGTCGCGCAGCAGGTAGATGCGGGAGTCGCCGATGTGGGCGAACGCGATCTGGTCGCCGACGCGGACCATCGCGCTCACCGTGGTGCCCATTCCGGTCAGCTCGGGGTGCTCGAACACGGTCTCGGCGAGCAGGGAGTTCGCCGCGATCAGTGCCGACTGGAGTGCGAACTCGGCCTCCGGTGCCGACGCGTACTCGCGGTCCGCCTCGCGGATGCGGGACACGGCGATCGCGGACGCCACGTCGCCTCCGGCGTGGCCGCCCATCCCGTCGGCGACGACGAAGAGGTCGCGGCCGGCGTACCCGGAGTCCTGGTTGTTCGAGCGGATCTTCCCGACGTGCGAGACGGCCGCTGCCTTGTTCGCCGCCACGCCTACCGCCGCAGCTCGAACGTTGTCGTGCCGATCTTGATCGGCGTGTCGAGTGGGATCTGGGTCGGGACGGTGACGCGGCGGCCGTCGAGGAAGGTGCCGTTGGTCGAGTCGAGATCCTGGATCATCCACTCGTCGTTCCAGAGGAGCAGGCGGGCGTGGTGGGTGGAGGTGTAGTCGTCGCGGATGACGAGGTTGGACTCCCCGGACCGGCCGATCGTGATCGGGTCCCGGCCGAGGGCCAGCTCGGTGCCGGCGCGCGGTCCGGAGGTGATGACCAGGCGATGCGCGGATTGGACGCTCGCGTTCGCGTGGCCGCCCGCGCGGTTGGCGCCGGACGGGAGGGACGAGACGGGTGCGGCCTTCATCACCGGCTCGGTCGGGCCGGCGGGCGCGGGATGCGCGCTCGCCGCTGGGCTTGCTGCGGGGCCGGCTGGGAAGGGGGATGCGCCGCTCGCCTGAGACTCGGGCAGCTTGCGTACGCGCTGCCCGAAAAGGTCGGTGCGCAGCGCATAGACGATGCCGAAGACGAACAGCCACAGCAGCAGGAGGAAGCCGAACCGCAGCACCAGCAGCGTCAGCTCGCTGGGGTTCACGAGGGACCCCAGAAGTTGCCGGCGTCGTGTCGGCGGGTCGGGTCGTTCGCTCCTCCACGCGGTGCCGGTGCGGCCTGGGGGAGAACACGGAAGACGATCCGGGTCCGGCCGATGGTGATGACCGACTCGGGCTCGAGGATCGCCTTGCGGAGGGGCTGGCCGTCAAGCTTCGACCCGTTCGTGGAGCCGAGGTCCTCCGCCTGCGCGCGGTGCCCATCCCACGTGATCATGATGTGCCGGCGGGAGATGCCGGTGTCGTCGACCGTGATGTCGGCGTCGGCGCCGCGGCCGACGACCGTGCGGGAGTGGCTGAGGGGATAGTGCTTGCCGTCGATGTCGAGCACCGGTGTCCAGGCGACATCGCCCTTCACGTTCTCGGACTCGACCTGCAGCATCCCGACGGAAAGGTCGGCGTCCTGCACCAGGTCGATGGAGATGCCGCCCGCGAACCGATAGTGCTGGGCGGCGGCATGCTTCTGCACGAAGTCGATGAGCTCGTCGGTGAGCGCGGCGCCCATCGACCGCATCCGCTCGTAGTCGGCTCCGGCCATGCGCAGCACGAACCGGTTCGGCGCGAGCACGCGGTCGCGCGCGACCACGGCCGCCTTCGTGTCGAGCTCCTTGCGGAGGGCGCTCGTGAGCTCGACCGGCTGCAGCCCGGAGCGGAAGGTCTTCGCGAAGGCGCCATTGACGGCGCGCTCCAGCCCCCGCTCGAAGTTGTCCAGAATGCCCACAGTCTCCCGCTTCCGGCTCGATGACTACATGCATGTTAGTCGGAACGGTTGGAAAGGCACTGGCTATCGGGTGAAGATCAGCCGTCGGGAGGACGCCACGATTGGTGTGCGATCCGGCCACCGTGTTAGAGTTCCTGGGTTCGCGCGAGTGGCGGAATTGGCAGACGCGCTGGCTTCAGGTGCCAGTGCTCGAAAGGGCGTGGGGGTTCAAGTCCCCCCTCGCGCACGAACGGGTGATTCAGGATTTCCGGGAGACCGGGTCATGAAATACCTCAAAGCGAACCAGGAAAGGCCGGTCCGACGGGACGTCGGGCCGGCCTTTGGTGTTAATCGCCCAGGTCATGCGTGACCGTGATCGGAATCGGCCTCAAACGCAGAAAAGCCTGCCCGAGGGCAGGCTAGCGCCTTCTGTACGCAGGTGGTGGAGCGGTTGATGCGAGTAGTAGCTGCTACTGCGGAGGGGCGAGCAGGGGAGAGGCTTCCCGTCGCTCAAGCGCAGCGCCCGTCGCTGCCTTGCGTCGTCGAGTACGGGGGAGAGGTCTGCCGGGCTGTCGCTTGGCGTCCTTCTCGAAGAACTTCGCAATCTTGCAGATGTTCGCCGAGACGGCCATAAGGGTGGCGACGAGGTACTGGAAGGCGAACCCACGCCCCGAGCGCTTGCCGGGGTCGCCGAGGTTCTCGTACCGAGCACCCTTCAAGACCTTGTTGAAGCTCTTATGGGTACATTCGTAGACCCAGTAGGGCTTGGTTTTAGTAATGCTGACGAACTCAGCGGGGTCGGGTCAGTGACCTTCTCGAGAACGACTTGGTCGCCCGGCGTCTGGCTGACGGCAGTGGGATCGAGGTCATGTTCACCTACCTGGCGAATGTGGAGCTCGGAGTCGCGTACTTCGACAACGCCAGCCTCGTGACGAGTATCGATCGCACTGAGTCGTGGCGCGTACTACAGACTGGTATCGCTTCAGCAGATTCCCAGCAGTCTGAGATTCAGGACATTGAAACACTGACCATCGAGATCGACCCTGACCGATACAACGTGGGCGACGTGCTCGAAGCCGGCCTGGAGCGGGCTATGTAAAGCGAAGCGAGAGGGAGGCACCAACGTGGAGGCGCAAGTCGAACTGAGCCGGTGGTCATGTGGACTTAATTGGCGGCGCTAGCACTACCCATGAACGCACCGCCGGGGTCCCGTAACATGAGCACGACCGATAAAGCGGTGCTACTCGCACGCGATACGCATATGAGTTGCTGAGGTCACCGCGACCATCAGCGACTGCCGGAGCTATTAGCTCGCCACGAGTCACCAATCGTCTGCGTACCTGAGAACGAGTGGCTCAATTGTTGCGCGGACACGATCGCTGGACGCTGAGGGTCAAAGAGTACCGTCCCACGGACAGCCGACTCGGTCTGAGGAGAAAGTGCGACGCGTCGAACGTACTCCGACACTGACTCACCGTTGGCAGCGGCCGCCTCTCGCAGCACTCTTGCCTCTTCTGGTGACAGCCTGACCGAGATCATCGTGCTGGGCCGTCTGGTCGATTCGCTCTCCTGCTTCTTATTGCTTTCGCTCATAAGTTCCCATGTCCTCTTACTCATGTTGATCCTAGGAGACATATCGATGTTAACCCTGTCAGTTGGTTCGCAGCTGTCTAACTTGCTCCGGTAAGTGTATGACACCGCTTGGAAAGTTGTATGACAAGATGTTACTCTGTGTATGACGAAGCAGCGAGAGATAAAGAGGAATCAGCATGACGGCTATCGATATGGAAGTAGACGCCTTCCTGGCCGATTCTGCGGAGTCGGTCCAGGGGAAGATCTACGCTCTCGGGATCGGTTGGAACACCCTGTTCGCCAACAGCTTCCCGATGACGCATCCTCGGATTGCCATCGGAGTCACAATCCACGTCCCGTTCACGGCTACAAACCAGAACCACACGATCAGCGTGTACCTGGAGGAGGAGGACGGTCAGAGACACCAACTGGGAGTCCAGCCCTCGCCGACCGGTGAACTTGAGCCCGCCTTCGAACTGCGGACCGGCTTCACATTAGGGCGACCCCCACTCCTTGCGCAGGGGGACGAGCAGATCGTCGCTATGGCGATGGTCATCGATCAGCTCCAGTTCACACAACCTGGGATGCTGGCCTGGGTGATCGAGATCGATGGCGAAGCTATGAAGCGATTGCCGATGAGGGTCGCTCAGCCACCGCAGCCGCTCGGCCTTTTCCGGTGAGCTGATGCATCGTCAAGACCATGAGCACAACGCTCACGGGCACACGCTCTCGCCGGCGGGCGACGTGCCACATAAAACCAACGCCTACGTGTCGAGGTCGACCGACACGCGGGCGCTGAGGACTGCTGTCGGAAGCACCCTCAGCATACTGGTACGCCAGCGGGGAGGGAGTATGCAAAATGGCTAAGTCCACGAACCGGACCACCAGCTCGAAGGTCGCGTCCAAGGCTTCGAAGATTCTTTCGGACCCGCGCTCGACCAAGAACGAGAAGAGTGTGGCGGCGAGCGATCTGTCTCAGGCGAAGCGCAGGTAATGAAACCGCGGGGTCAGCTTCGACCAGCTGACCCCGCTACTCCGCTTCAGTATCGCTGTCGCTGTCAGAGTCAGCGGAGCGAGCGTGCATCCGTCGTGTGATCGCTTCCAGAACATCGCGCTCGCGGCCCTCCCATGCGAGTCGGTTGCTCTCTGGTCCGAGGGGCGCCGAATACTTCGCTCCAACTCCGTACGGCGAATCAGTTGGGCGATCCGAACTCCACAACTGCAGCTGCGCGACTCGTAGGCCCGGACGCAACACAATCGGTACGCTGCCGGTGTTGACGAGTTCGAGGGTGAGTACGCCCCTGAAGCCAGGCTGCACCGCTACGGCAGTCGCGACCAGGAGGCCAAGTCTTCCCCAGGACGATCTGCTGAGCACCTGCCCCACCAGATTTGGGGGCAATACCAAGAACTCGAGCGTGGCTCCCAAGACGAACTGACCTGGATGGAGGATGAACGGGTCCCCAAGTGCAACGTAAGTCTTCCGATCCGCCTCTGACTGCTGAGCGTCGACGTCCTCGTGGTGCCCGAACGGATCAATTGACGTACTATCCTGGCGCGACACTTCGATGAACTCGGTACCCAGTCGAAGATCGACGCTTCCCGGACCCACTTGTTCTTCGCGGTCCAAGAGCGGGGTGATGACGAGACGCTTGTCATTGTCACGCTCGTCCAGCAGTGCGTCGATCTGCTCACGAAGCAGAACGCTCATGTGCCCTCCACGCAGTAACAATGCTGGACATCTCGAGGGCTTTCACGACGACGGCGTTGAACGCGGTGTCGCCAACGCCGCTCGCCAATGATGCGGGGTCATCGCCGTGCTCTCGGAAAGTTGCGATCCACCCGGCCATAACGATGGCCCACGGGCCGAGAACCTCACCTTCGAACTCGACCGCAGGCACGCCGTGACTTAGCCAGTCGGCGGCGGCTGAGATGGATGCATCCGCCGACTTTGGGTCGAAGCCACTAGCGATGTGCTGCTCGGCGACCGCGATGATCTCATTCTCGATCAGAGCGATGGCTCCGCGGAGGAACGTTTCCTTTGCCGTTCCGGTGAGAGTCATGTTGTTGGACGCATCGCGCAGCCATGCCGTAAGCGACGGGAAGTCTCGTTCCATCGTCGGCGTCCAGCCTCTTTCATCCAGCTGCTTCAGTTGAATCCGGATGCGGTCACGTTCGCTCGGATGCGTACCGACCTGCGCACTTGCGGATGGAGGCGCGAAGGCGCAGAAGGCCAAGACGAAACTCGGCCCAGTCACGGCGATGGCGATTGCGTCGCAGATAAGTTCGGCACACCAAGCCTGGAAAGACGCGACCCATTCGCCGGCTTCCGCTCCCGAGGGATGCAGGCCGGCGATGCTTAATTGCATGGCGAGGAGGGCCTCGACGGGGGCAGGGTCAATCGCCACTTCGAGCGCCCTCAGGAGGCTCTGATTGACGGCCGTGTGGCCTACCTCATGAGCCAAGATCGGTGCTAGAAGCGCATTCTGAGGATCAAGAGCGGGAAGGTTGAAGGCTATCGGGTGATTACCTGAGTATGCGGCCGGGGGCGACCCCGTGCGGGAGAAGAGGTCATCTACCCACGCGACCAGGTCAATCGTCGAGTACATGTTGACAGCGGAAAGCTGAACGATCGGGTCACCCTGATCGATCACCACCGTTTCCATCAGCACATCAATAAGGTGCTGCAGGCCGACAGGTACGTCCGAGCGACCGACAGCATCACGAAACGCCGCAAGGATCTCGTGGAGCGAATCGAGCTGCGGACTCAGACGCTCGTACTTGCGAGTAACGACATCATGCAACGCGTCGACGCCGACCGCCTGAGCCTCCTCCTGGGCGAGAGCTTCAAGTTCCTTGTCCACACGGTTCAGTAGGTGGTTCATCAGAGCGCGCAGCTTCGACCCGCGCCTATGTCTCGGAATCGCGGCAGTTGCGAGACGCAGGCGCGCCAGCTTGAATCCAACGACGCCGCGAACCAGCTCTAGGTTGTCAGCCACGTCGAACTGTATGCCTGCGAGTGAACCGTGGACCAAGCCGCGTTTAGCGTTCCTTGGGCCATCGACTCAAACTCGCTGACAACGAGACGGCGTTGATCCGGGCTTTCATTGCCGGACGCGGTCGCTTCCAGAGCTCTCGCGATTTCGTTCAGACGCTCCGCCCACTCTTCTTGAGATGAAGCGTCCCGCGCGACAGAGGCCGAATCGATCGAACTTGGCGCCATTCGCTTCAGCGCGTCTGCAAGATCCCCCCTGTTCCAGATCCTCACCGGCGCCTGGACGGCTGCCGCCGCTGCTTTGAATGCGTCGGCGGCAAGGTGAATGGCAACGCTATCGGCGAGGGACGCGATACCGGCATCCGACTTGAGAATGTCACTTAGGACATCGTCAGCAAGTCGTCCAACAGTGCTCAATCCCGCGACGGTCTTAACAGCAGCGTCACCGTCGTGAGATTGAGGTCGATCTAGAACGCTAATCCTGTTCACTTCTACTCCCCATTTCGAGAACTCTACGGCGCGGTTGGGTGATCTACTAGGCCGAGCGTTTAGATGCGGCGGTCCTTGCTATCGGCGCTTCGCTGCCAATGGTCAGTGATACGACTTCCGCAGCAGCGTCCGAGGCGAACCTTCCGAGCGGCAGCGCCACGATGCGAAGTGTGGATTGTCCCGGTTCCCGTATTAGCGAGACCAGGTTCTCCCAATCGTCGAGCAATAGGACATCGCCGCCATCCCAGAAAAGCATCTTGGATGTGAGCGACTGGTGCCATCCGTCTTTCAGATGCTCACGAGCTCGCACGAGCAAGCGCACCGGAGCACCTGCGTCTCGCAGTTCCTTTAGCGTTAGCACGCAAACGGCATCTGCGATCGACCATCGGCGTGTCTTCCTCTTCCCCTCGCCGGTCCGAATCGAGGGCGAGACAAGCCCCGTGCGAACCCAATAGTCGAGCGAGGAATAAGGGATCCCCGCGAGCCTGAGGACGGCTGGAGTCTCCAGATAGGCATCCTCCGGCTCTCCGGTCATACCTCACTGTATCGCAGCAAAGCTAAAACTGGGTGTTAGCTATAGGCAATCGAGCCGCTTTCGAGGAAGCCCGAGCTCCGCAGGAAACAGCTTCGGACCGGGGGTTCCTGTGGCTCGCTGGAAAGCATCCGGTCTTAGCCTGGAATCCCAGCCGGGGAAGTCGGCGCCGCGCCAGACGGCTCGAGGCATTCCGGATTTGCTGAAGCACCCACGAACGGTAGTTCAGGGATTTCCGGGATACCTGATCATGAAATATCCCAAAGCGAACGAGGAAAGGCCGGTCTGACGGAAACGTCGTGTCGGCCTTTCGTGTTGATCGTGGCGACCATGCGCTGATGGTGATGGGTCATCGCCATCGGTTTAAGAACGCAGAAGAGCCTGCGGCGAGAAGCTGCTCGGCCCGGAGGTGGTGGGGGTCGCGTCTCGGCTGATGTGGGTGCGCCTGGGGACGTGAGACGGGTGGTTCCACGGCACGGGTCCGTCACGGACGCGGTTCGCGGTCCCGTGGTCGCTATGCTCCGAACGTGGACGATGCCCTGCTCGACTCACTCCGGCGCGCTGTGGACGCCGCGCCCGACGATGTCGCACTGCGATTGCACCTCGCGAGACTCCTGCTCGAGCGCGACCTCGGCGAGGAGGCTGTTTCTGTGATGGGGTCCGTGCTCCAGGCCGATCCGGGCAATCGGGAGGCCCGCGAGCTGATGGCCTGGTCGTTGACCGGCCGGCCTCCCTCCCCGGGGCCCGAGGTTGACCGGTCCGCGCACTCGGACGACTTCGACTGGAACGCCGCGGAGCAGGAGGTGGACGGTGTCGCGTTGCCGGAGTTCGCCAGAGGTGACCAGCCGGACCTGGAACCCGCGTTCGATGCCGAGTCACCGAGTGTGACCCTCCAGGATGTTGGCGGGATGCAGAGCGTCAAGGACCGCCTGCAGGCGTCGTTCCTCGCGCCGCTCGGAAACCCCGAACTCCGGAAGTTGTATGCGAAGAGCCTGCGCGGAGGCCTCCTGATGTACGGGCCTCCCGGGTGCGGGAAGACGTTCATCGCCCGCGCCGTCGCCGGAGAACTCGGCGCCCGCTTCATCTCCATCGGCCTGACCGACATCCTCGATCCGTTCCTGGGGAACAGCGAGCACAACGTCCACGAGGCGTTCCAGCTCGCCCGGCGCGAAGGACCCTGCGTCGTGTTCATCGACGAGATCGATGCACTTGGCCAGCGCCGCTCGCAGACCAGGAACACCGCGACCCGCGGCACGGTCAACCAGCTCCTGACCGAGCTCGATGGCGTCGACGGCTCCAACGAGGGCATCTTCGTGCTGGCGGCCACCAATCAGCCCTGGGACGTCGATCCGGCCATGCGCCGCCCCGGCCGGCTGGACCGCACTGTGCTCGTACTGCCGCCGGACTACGAAGCGAGGATGGCGATCTTCCGGACCCACCTCGCCTCACGCCCGATCGAGGGCATCGACCTGGAGAAGCTCGCCAAGCGGACGGAGCTGTACTCCGGAGCGGACATCGCGTACATCTGCGAGCTCGCCGCAGAGCGGGCGCTGCTCGACAGCGTGAGGAGCGGCCAGCCGCGCCTGATTGGAATGGCCGACATGCTGGCAGCCCTGGATCAGGTCAAGCCGTCGACACTGCCGTGGCTGGACAGCGCACGTAATGTCGTCGCGTTCGGGAACGACGACGGCACGTACGCGGAACTCGGCTCCTACCTGCGTCGAGTGAAGCGGCTGTGACGGCCGACACGGGCGACCGCGAGCGCGCAGCCGTCTATCTCGACGCCGACCGGCCGCAGGATGCGCTGCGGCTGCTCGGCCCGTACCTCGCCTCGGCACCGGAGGACGTCCGCGCGCTCTGTTTGTACGCACGCGCCTTGGTCCACGCCGGCGACGCGCGCCGGGGCGTCGAGACCGCCCGGCGAGCGGTCTCACTCGCACCGGACGGCGAATGGGCGTGGCGGGTCCTCGCCTTCGCAGAGTCGCAGGCGGGCAACCACCAAGCCGCGGTTGGAGCCGCCGCCCGAGCCAGGGCCATAGCCCCGATGAACTGGCTCACCCACCTGCAGGTGGCCACAGTCGAACTGAAGGCCAGGACTGTCACCCCAGACACTCTTGCGGCCGCTCTCCGCGCCGTCGAAATGGCGCCGGACGAAGCCATCGCCCACTACACGGTCGGCAACGTCCTGCTCGCGCAGAAGGCGCCGAAGGACGCCGAGCAAGCATTCCGCCGAGCTCTCGCGCTGGACCCGCACATGACGTCGGCGCAGAATAACCTCGCCATCGCGTCGATGCATCAGGGAGCGACTGGCGTGGCTGCGGCCGGTTTCGTCGACATCCTCGCCGCTAACCCCGCATCCGACCTCGCCCGTCGTAATGTCCTGGCAGCGATCGGAGCGACGGTGGCACGCCTCCGCATCCTCCTCGGTGCAGGAGTCCTGGCGTCCTTCGCGCTGAGGAACGCGTCCCTGTCGGCCGACGGCGCCGATTCGTTTGCTTCGGCCATCGATGTCCGGCTCGCAACCATCGTGGTCGTGTTGGTGATCGGGATCGGTTGGACGGTGCTCGCCATACGGTTCGTCGCCGGTGCGGGCATCCGGATGAAACAGATCCTCCGGGCGGCGTGGAGATTCGACCGATGGATCTGCTGGATCGCCCTCCTCGCACTCGTGGTCTACGGCTCGCTCATCGTGGCGGCCGTCTTGCAGGAACCCGCGAGCGGCGGAGGCGCGACAGCCGCGGTGCTCTGTTACGCCGTCCTGCTCCTTTGCACCTTCGTGCGCCGATCGAGACGGCGCTGAGCCAACGTCCGCCTGTTCTTCTGATCCAGTTCGCGGCGTTTCTGGTATCGTTCCCACATGGTTGACGGACGCCCGAACATCCTCCTCGTCATGGCTGATCAGGTCGTTCCGTTTCTCACCGGCCCCTATGGTGACCCCGCCGTCCAGACGCCGGCGCTCGATCGTCTGGCCGACCAGGGAGTGACGTTCGACGCCGCCTACACCGCCGTACCGCTGTGCTCGCCATCTCGGGCGGCGCTCTTGGCGGGAAGGGATGCCTCGGCCTTAGGTGTGTTCGACAACGCGTCCGTGTTTCCTGCAGACCAGCCGACTTTGGGGCACTACCTTTCCGCGCACGGTTACGACACCGCCCTCAGCGGCAAGATGCATTTCGTCGGACCCGATCAGCTCCACGGGTTCAGGACCAGGTTGACGACCGACGTCTTCCCCGCGGGAGTCGACTGGGTTCCAGAATTGGATGAAGAGGGCCGATTCCCCGCCGGCGGGCACGCCCGGCACTATGCGCCGCCCGACCCGGGCGTACGCCCGTGGACGATGTTCCGGGCCTACGACGAGGAGACCCAGTTTCGCGCGCGTCAGTACCTATTGAATCGCTCGTTGGAGGAGCAATCCGACCCGTTCTGCCTCGTGGTCTCCTACCATCACCCGCATGATCCGTTCCATGTGAGTCAGGAGGCGTGGGACCGCTACGAGGACACCGAGATTCCCCTCTCCGAGCCGGACGACGCAGGAGGTCTTGCGCGGTCGGTCATGGATGACTGGGCGGACGACGCACACGAGACCGCCGCGTATGATCTGCGCGACCCGGCGGCCCGCCGAATCACCCGGCGCGCGTACTACGCCGCGCTCTCGTCTGTGGACGACATGGTCGGCCAGCTTCTGGAGGCGCTCGAGACCACAGGGGAGTTGGAGAACACTCTCGTGCTGTTCACCAGTGATCACGGCGACATGATGACCGAGCGAGGGATGGTCCAGAAGCGGTGCTTCTATGAGTGGTCGGCACGCGTGCCGCTCATAGCCCGGTTCCCTGACGCCCTGCACGCGGGTACCCGGATCGCGCAACCGGTGTCGTTGATCGATCTGCTACCGACAGTTCTCGATCTTGCGGGTGTTCCGGAGCCGCGCCGAGCGCACATCGATGGGCGGAGTCTGCTTCCTCTCATCGCCCAAGCAGACGCCGACCACGACTTCGCATCGCCCACCGACACCATCGAGAGACCCGTGTTCTCCGAATACCACTTGGAGAAGGTGTACGCCCCGTGTTTCATGGTGCGGCTCGGCCACTTCAAATACATCCTCGTGCACGAGCACGATGAACAACTGTTCGACCTGGACGCCGACCCGGGGGAGCGGACAGACCTGAGCGAGGATCCCGCTCACCAGGAGGTGCGGGACGCGTTACGCGCGCTCGTACTCGATCGTTTCGATCCCGTACGACTTTCAGCCGAGGGGCGGGCGAGTATCGCCCGCCGCGTAGTCGTACGGGATGCGATGCGACACAACGGCACGCATTGGGACTACGAGCCGCGGTTCGACCCGACCACGCAATTCGTTCGGTGAAGGGACCTCTGGGATCGCATCCACTCGGGTGGACTGTCTCAGGGAAGAGCCGCTGACACCAGGCAGCTTTCGTTTCTGGGCCCGCCGGTCAGACAGCGATCCGGCCGCCGTCGACCGGCAGCACTGCTCCATGAACGTGTCGGGCGTCGTCGGACGCGAGGAACACGATCGCGTCGGCGACGTCGTCCGCGCTGCCTGGCCGCCCGGCCGGGGTCGTGGACGCCAACTGGTCGAGCCCCTCTCCCATGCCGGCGCTGCCCTCGGTGCGGGTGGGGCCAGGACTGACGGCGTTGACCCGCACGCCGGAGGGGCCGAACTCCGCGGCCCACGCCTTGGTGAGCAACTGCAGGGCAGCCTTGCTCGAGCCGTAGAGCGCCATGCCCGCCATACCGAAGTTGGCGACCATTGTCGTGACATTGATGATCGCGCCGGCGCCCGCCGCGACCATCGCGGGTGCGAGCTCGGCGACGAGGATGAACGGCGCCCTGACATTCACGGCAGTGACCGACTCGAGTTCGTCGTCGGTCACGTGCTGGGTCGCTCCGAACGGGAAGATCCCGGCGTTGTTGACCAGGATGTCCACCCGTCCGCCCGAGATCTCGAGGGCCCGTCGCGCGAGATCACGCACGCCGTCGGCGTCGCGCAGGTTCGCGGCGACGAAGTCTGCCGTTCCGCCGGCACTGCGAATCGCGTCGACAGTGGAACGGCCACGCTCGGCGTCGCGCCCGCTGACGATGACGTGCGCACCAGCCTGGGCGAGTTTCAGGGCCGTTGCGCGGCCGATCCCGCTGGTGGACCCCGTTACGAGAGCCGTGTCGCCGGTGAAATCGATAGTCATGTTCTTCCTTCGGTTGGAGTGAATCCTCCAATCGTCGTCACGAAAAAATGGAGTGTCAACTACAAAACTGGTAGCCTCTCCGTCATGACGCTCGCGACTCAGACCGACCCACCCGTCCGCGGCTTCACCGCCAAGGGTCAGGCCACCCGCCAGCGGATCGTGGATGCGGCCTCGAAGCTGATCCTCGAGCACGGCGTAGAGAGCGCAACACTGGAGGAGATTCAGAGCGAGGCGCGGGTAAGCGCCTCGCAGCTCTATCACTACTTCACCAACAAGAGTGCGCTGATCCTGGCCGTGATCGATCACCAGACCGAAGCGGTGCTCGGTGTCCACCGCACCGTACTGGCTCGGCTGGACAGCTTCGAAGCGCTCATCGAATGGCGGGATGTGATCGTAGCGACACTCGATGCGCAGAACTGCATCGGCGGATGCCCGCTGGGGTCGCTCGTCAGCGGTCTCGCTGAGTCGGATCCGATCGCGCGCGGCGCGCTCGCGGAGTCGTTCGGCGAGTGGGAGGGCCTGCTGCGAAGTGGGCTGATCGCGATGCGCGACCGCGCGGTGCTACGGGACGACATCGACGTGGATGCGCTCGCCCTCAGCATGCTTGCAAGCGTGCAGGGCGGCCTGCTGCTGAGTCAGGCGCGTCGCGACTCGAGCGCCGTACGGGTTGCGGTCGATACAGCCATCGAATACCTCCGCACACTGAGAGTGTGACGATCGATGCTCCCTCCGAGGGTGAGGAGGCGGTGGACACGCATTCCGCTCGTCGCGTCTAACCCGTCACCGCGTGGATGACGTGGACCGGATGCCCGCGAACAGCAGGTCCAGCATCCTGCCCGCCTGCCCGGGCTGGAGCGAGTCCGCGGCGAGGAAGATGCCGACCAGGCTGGCGGCGACATCCTCGGCTCGTACGTCCTCGCGGAGCGTGCCGGCCCGTGCGCCCGCATCCAGGAAGCGCTGCAGAGTCTCAGTGATGAGGGCGCGAGTGTCGGACGCGCTGATCACCCCTGCCTTCGACAGTGCGCGCAACGACTCGGCCATGCCGCGTTTGCGGCCCACGAAGTCGGCGTATTCGTCCATCCAGAGTCGAAGAGCAGTGGCGGGATCGTAGGTGGCGAGCAGTTCTGCGGCGCGGGCAACGACCAGCGCGAGTCCGTCGCGGTGAACGACCTCGACCAGGGACTCGCGCGTCGGGAAGTGCCGGTAGAGGGTGCCGATCCCGACGCCGGCGTCGCGGGCGATCGCCTCCAGGCTGACCGGCTCGGCTCCTGAGGAGAACGCGGCACGTGCCGCCTCGAGGATCAGCTCCCGGTTTCGTTGGGCGTCCGCGCGGACGCGAGGTGCGATTCGCTCCGGGGCGCCGGCGACCGTCGGCTCGGCGATGGGATGCTCGGAAACCATAAGCGGAGGTGCCTCCGTTAATGCTATCGTTCGGGTTGCGGAGGAGCCTCCGCTACGTTCCAGTATCTCAAAGGAGCACCGCACATGTCAGAAACCACCACTCTCCGGCCCGGCGGCGAAGCGCTTCTGGCCGGCCGCCCTGTCGCGCGCATCGGGTACGGGACGATGCAGTTGGGCGAGCTGCCGGTGCACGCCGGCGCGGAGCCTGACGAGGCGGTCGCCCTTCTGCGTCACGCCGTCGAACTCGGCGTCAACCACTTCGACACGGCGCAGTTCTACGGCTCGGGCTTCGCGAACGAGATGCTGCGCCGGGCGCTCGCGCCGTTCCACGACGACATCGTGCTGGTGAGCAAAGTGGGCGCGAAGACGGGTCCCGGGGACACGGGGTTGGTGCCGGCTCAGAAGCCGCACGAGTTGCGCGAAGAGGTCGACGCCAACCTCGCCGGCCTCGGAGTGGACCGGCTGGGAGCAGTGAACCTTCGGCGCACCGGCGGGGGAGTCGGACTGCAGTCGGTCGGCGACCAAGTGGTCGATCTCGACGATCAGCTCGCCGAGATGATCGCCCTGCGCGATGAGGGCAAGATCGGTGGCATCGGCCTGAGCAACGTGACTCTCGAGCAGCTGCAACAGGCGCTGCCCGCGGGCATCGTCACCGTCCAGAACTCGTACAGCATGCTGGATCGCTCCGACGAACCGCTGCTCGAACTCGCCGAGCGCGAGGGCATCACCTGGGCACCGTTCTTCCCGCTCGGCTCCGCCTTCCCCGGATTCCCCAAAGTCACCGAAGCGCCCGAGGTCCAGGATGCTGCCCGGGCCTTCGGCGTCACGCCCGCCCAGATCGGACTCGCCTGGTTGCTGCAGCACTCGCCGCAAATGCTCCTCATCCCAGGGACGCGTAACCTCACCCACCTCACAGAGAACGTCGACACCGGCCGCATCGCACTGGACGCAGCAACCGTCGCAACACTGGACGCGCTCGCCGGCGAGGGGCGCTGACCGTCCCGCAATAGACGACCCTTCAGCGGAAAATCGGCACGGTTGCAGCGTCCCCTAGCCCAGGTGGTCCAGGTACCGCAGGATGATGCCCTCGCGGAGGGCCCACGGGCACACTTCGAGCTCCTCCACGCCGAAGGCGCGCATCGTCTCCCGCAGCACGACGCCGCCGGCGACGATCTGGAAGGTGCGGTCGGGGGTGATGCCAGGGAGGGCCGTGCGGGCGTCCGCGGGCATCTTGCCGAGGCGGGGGACCCAGTCGGCCAGTCCCGACCGGGTGAGGGTCAACCGGTCCGCCCCGCCCGGGCGCGTGGTGGACGAGCCTGCGAGACGGGCCAGCGAGCGGATCGTCTTGGAGGTGCCGATCACGTGCTCGTCGCCGGTCCGGTCGAAGCCGGACACGGCGGTCTGCAGCAGCCCGCGCGCGTGGTCGCGCAGGGCATCCACCTGCTCGTCGCGCGGAGGGTCCTCGTGCAGGAAGCTGATGGTGCTGCGGCCGGCGCCGAGCGGGACGGAGACCGCGGTGTCGGGGTACTCGTCCGTGCCGGTCGCGAGTTCGAGCGAGCCGCCTCCGATGTCGAAGAGCAGGATGCGGCCGGACGACCATCCGAGCCACCGGCGCACCGCAAGGAACGTCAGCCGGGCCTCGTCGGCGCCGGACAGGACCTGCAGGTCGACACCGGTCTGCTCCCGGATCCGTGTGAGCAGGGCCGGGCCGTTCGTCGCCTCGCGAATGGCGGACGTGGCGAAGGGCAGCAGCTCCTCGATCCCCTCCTCCTCGGCCACGCGCATCGCGGACGAGATGGCGTCGAGGATCGCGTCGCATCCTTCGTCGCTGATCGCGCCGCTCGTCGTGATGTACCGCATGAGCCGGAGGACCGACTTGTGCGTGGCCGCAGGGATGGGGCGTGCGCCGGGGTGCGCATCCACGATGAGCAGGTGAATGGTGTTCGAACCGACATCGAGGACTCCGAGGCGCACCATCGGAGACTACTGGCGGCGGAGGGCTCCGGCCGCCTCCGCGCTACCGCAGCGTGACCGAGTTCGCCTGGTCGTTCATCGAGCCGAGGCTGGAGGCGTCGACGGCGTAGCCATAGGAGGCGCCTGAGTAGTTGGTGCCCTGCCAGAGCTTCGTGCTGCAGCCCGAGAAGCTCTTGAACGAGCTCACCCGGCCGGACCAGCCGACGTTCCCCAGCGGTCCGAAGTACCAGACCGTGCTGCCGTTGCAGGAACTCGAGTTCGTGATCTGGAAGAACGCGCCGCCGTAGCCGACATCGTCGTACAACTGGCTCTGAACGAAGGTCGTCTGCGCGCCGGCAGGTGTCGCCGTATCGACGACGGCCCCGCGCGCGTCGAGGGGCGCGACCACCCGAAGATGGGCTCGGTCGAGCACAGCGCGGTTCAGATCCTCACCCGGGTGGACGCAGACGAGGGTGGCGGTGCCCAGGTCGTACGAGCAGGAGTCGACGGCGCCGGCCGCCCGGGCATCCCGCACTCCGTCCGTCGGTGCCGCCATCGCGGCTCCCGGTCCGGACAGCAGGGCGGCGAGCAGCGTGGCCATGCCGACCGTCCCCACCACAACGCGCGCACGAACAGCTTTCGAGAATCCCATTGGTCACTCCCCTGAAGCCCGGCCCCCTGCCGAGCACGCCCATTCTGCACCACGAAGCGCTTCGGAACAGGAAATCGAAACTTCGTTGAGAGGATTCGACGGGGGGAGACATTACCTGAGTATGAGCGAGTTGGCGGAGCCGCATCCCGCGGCCGACGAGGGGGAGAGGTCCGTCCCGGCGGACCTCGACCTGCTGCGTCGACTCGCCGACGGCAGCAAGGCCGCCTTGGCCGCGCTCTACGACCGGTACAGCCGCGTCGTCTACGCCTACACCGCCGCGCGAATTTCGTCCCGGGAGGATATCGAAGAGATCAGCCAGGACGTGTTCGTCACGCTCTGGCGGAAGCGTGCGACGATCACGATCGCCGGCGCATCCGCCCTGCCGTGGCTGCTGGTCACCAGCCGCAACCTGATCGCCAACCGGCGGCGCTCCCTCCAGGTGGTGGAGAAGCGCCGCAGCGACAGCCCTGTGGACGGATCGCTCGCCGACTCCCGTCCGGGGCCGGAGGAGCTCGCCGAACGCGGCCAGCTCCTCGCCTATGTGGAAGACGTGGTGGCGACCCTCCCGGAGCCGGACCGCACCGTGTTCGAACTGTGCATCCGCGGTGACCGGAGCTACGAGGAGGCTGCGGCGCAGGTCGGGCTGAGCGAGGGGGCCGTGCGGAACCGGCTCTCGCGCCTCCGCGCGCGGCTCCGGAATGAACTCCGCACCCTCAGGGGGACGCCATGACCAACCACAACCTCCTCCCCACCGACGAGCGCTTCGACCAGATCAAGGAGCGACTGCTCGATGTCGTCGCCGCCGACGACCGCCGCCGCACCCGGAAGCACCGGCTGATCGCCATCGGCGTCGCCGGCGCGATCGTCGCGGGCACGACGGGCGCAGCGATCGCGATCGCCCTCGCGTCGCAGGGCCGGATCAACTACGAGACCGACTGCTACGCGGCCGCCGACCTGGGGTCGCGCCACGGGAGCTCGGTCCCGGTGACCGCCGACCTCGGCGAGAAGACCCCGACACCCCTCAGCGAGCGCATCCGCAACGCCGAGGACGTCTGCGCCGCCACCTGGCGGATCGGCACCTTCTCCCCGGAGGGGTCCTCGAGCACCGCCGAGTACCCCGTCCCCCACCTGGAGACCTGCCAGCTGCCCGACGGGCGGCTCGCGGTGTTCCCCTCCGACCAGGCCCTCAGCGAGCTGTGCTCGCGACTGGGCCTCACCATCCCGCACGAGTGATGAACAGGGGTAGTCCACCACGTGCGGGATAAGGGACGGTGCCCGCCGCATCGAACGCCGGGGGATGGCGGCGGCGGGCACCTACCGACCCGATAGATGACGACCGGACCGGATGCACCCAGTGTGGCGCACCGGAAGAAAGGAAGGAGACGGCATGACCGCAATCGATCCGGCCGCTTTGGAGCTGCCGCCGACGGAGCCCGTCGACATGACCATCCTGATCCAGCAGGCGCTCGACCGCGGGCACTGACGACTCGCTCGATCAATGCCGCTGGCGCGTCCAGCGCGCGTCCGGCGCGCCTGCGCGCCAGCTCAGCTGCGGCGGGGGATCCGCACCGTGACCACGGCGCCTCCGGCCGGGCGATTGGATGCGTCCACGGTGCCGTGGTGGCGGGTCACCACCTCCGCGACGAGGGCCAGGCCCAGCCCGTAGTGGCGGCCGCGCTCGGTGCTGGGCTGCGCATCCCGTGAGGTGGCGAAGCGCTCGAACGCGCGACTCTCGACGCCGGCGGAGAAGCCGGGTCCGTCGTCCTCGACCGAGAGCGTCACGGCGTCCCCGGTGGAGGCCACGGTCAGCTGCACCTGCGAGCGGGCGTGGTCGAGGGCGTTGTCGAGCAGCGCGACGATCATCCTCCGGAGCGAGACCGGGGCACCGGTGACCATGGCGCCCGGCTCGGCTGTGACCTCGACCCGTATGCTGCGCTCCTGGATCCTGCCCTCGGCCGAGCGGACGACGGCGGTGGCGAGTTCGCCGAGGTCGACGCCCTCGCTCGTGGCCGCCTGGCGCGGGTCGGCGGCGGTGAGCAGGTCCTGCACGATCTCGGTGAGCGCCCGGCTGTCGTCGACGACCTCGTCCAACCCGGACAGGAGCTCGTCGTCCGTGGACGACGACTCCCGGGCGACATGGCGGCGCAGCAGCTGGGCGCGCGTGCTCAGCAGGGTCAGCGGTGTCCGGAGCTCGTGTCCGGCGTCGGCGACGAACCGCCGCTGCAGGGCCAGTGCCTCCGCCATCGGGCGGAGCGACCGGCGCGCCACCACCAACCCGATCCCCGCCGCGGCCAGTGTGGCGATGAAGCCGGAGACGACCAGGGCCACCAGCAGCCGACTCAACTCCTCCTGCTGCTCGCCCAAGCCGTAGGAGACCTGCACGACCTTGCCGCGGCGGACGTCCGTCTCGGTCAGGTAACGCTGGCCGCCGGCCTCGACGATGCCGGATTGGGAGCCGCCGCGCTGGAGGACGTTCTGCAGCGCAGTCTCATCCGGGAGCCCCTCGGGCAGGTTCGGCGAGCTGTCCCGCCCCTCCGGGCTGACGACGGTGACCAGGAGGTCGCGCGGGGCGTCGTGCACCGAGTCGACCATGGAGGCGTCGGACAGCGCACGCTGGGCCGCCTCGAGCTGTCCCGCCGAGACGACACTGAAGACGACGACCCCGAGAGCCACGAACAAGCCCACGATGATGAGCGCGAACTGGGCGGCCAGCCGGAGGGATGCGCTACGCAGCTCCCGCTCGTCGGAGCCGATCACGGTCGGCCGCTCATCACGAGAGCGAGCCCATCCGGTAGCCGACGCCGCGGACGGTCTCGACCAGCGTCCGGCCGAACTTCCGGCGGAGATGGTGGACGTAGGTGTCGACGACGCCGGGATCATCGGCGTCCGCGAACACGTCCTCGAGGAGCAGCGCCCGCGAGAAGACCTGGGCCGGGCGGCGGGCGAGACACTCCAGCAGGGCCGACTCGCGCTCCGAGAGGACGGTTCTGCTGCCGTCGGTCAGTGTCACGGTCCTGCTGTCGGTGTCGAGGCGTCCACCGGGGAAGCGCACGGTGGGGACCGTCGAGGAGGCGCGGCGCGTCAGCGCTCGCACCCGGGCGACGAGCTCGTCGATGTCGAACGGCTTCGCGAGGTAGTCCTCGGCGCCGGCGTTGAGGCCGTCGACGCGGTCGGGCGCGGTTCCGAGAGCCGAGAGCACCAGGATGGGCGTGGTGATCCCGTTCTCCCGCAGCCGGCGCAGGACATCGAGGCCGTCGACCGCGGGGAGTCCCCGGTCGAGCACCAGGACATCGAACGGCGAGGTGAGTCCGAGGTGGAGTGCTCGCTGGCCGTCGCGGGCGACCTCGACGTCGAACCCCTCCGATCCCAGCAGGGTGTCGAGCATGCTCGCGAGGCGGCTGTCGTCCTCGGCGATCAGCACACGCTGGTTCTCGGTCACCTGCGCAGTATAGGGCTGGCCCTCCCCGTGGTCGGCCCCATCCGCTGCCGGAGCGATGGCCGTCACTCCGCGCTCGGCGGGTGCGCGAAGGCGAGTTCGCCGGCTCCGAGCATCCGATCGTCGGCGTCGACGGCCAGCACACCGCGTGCGCCCGCGTCGATGGCCCACGGGACGCCACTCGGGCCGAGGGCGAACACCGCGGTCGCCAGAACGTCTGCGGTGGTCAGGTCGTCGGCCACGACGGTCACGCTGATCAGGGAACGCGCGACGGAGCCGTCGCGCCCGTCGACGATGTGGGACCCGCGTTCGTAGGCTCCGGAGGTGGCGACGCCCGCGTCGGTCACGGCGAGCACAGCCAGCATCTCGTCGGGCGTGTGCGGAGAACGGATGCCGACGCTCCACGGCCTGCCGTCTCGCGGCGTCCCCGCCACGACGACGTCACCGCCGGCGTTCAGGCAGTAGTCGCGGAGACCAGAGGAGGCGAGCTCCTGTGCGGCCCGGGCGGCAGCCCATCCCTTCACGACCCCGTCGAGGTCCCACGTGCCGTCGGGGCGCCGGATTCGGAAGGCGCCTCCGGACGCCGCGCTCGCCGCGTCCCCGATGGCGACGACCTCGCGGAAGTCCGTGCTGTGCTCGAGTCCGGTCGCACCCGCTGCATTCGCCCGGCTCACCTCGCTTTCGGGACGGTAGGCGCTGAAGCGCTCGTCGGCCTCGTGCAGAACACGGAAGGCGCGCTCGGCGGCCGGCGCCGCATCCGCGTCGTCGCGGACGTCGATCGACATCGGGATGCCCATGACCGTCTCGAGGAACCTCATCGCTTGTCGATCGCCGACTGCACCGACTGGATGTAGCCCTCAGAGGTGTAGGTAGCGCCGGACACCGTGTCGATGTTCGCCGACTGCGACGAGAGCACCTCCTGCTGGAGGATCGGCAGAGCCTGCTGGTTGATCTCCTGGTCGCGGCCGTTGCCGTTCGGAGCCTGGACGGTGTCGACCGCCGTGATCGTGTTGCCGGTGAATGTGAGCTTCACCTGGACCGCGCCGTACCGGGTGTCGATGGCCGAGCCGGTCACGGTCTTCGTCGCGGCGGCCTGCGCGGGCGTCGCGGTGGCGGACGGGGAGGGCGATGCCGAGGCGGAAGCAGAGGCGGACGGCGTGGGCGTGCTCGTTGCGCCGGACGTCCCTGCCGTCGCCGCGGAGGTGGCCGCGTGCACCGACGTGTCCGAGGCGCTGACCTGCTCGCCGATCCCGTACAGCTTGAGCCCGACCGTCGCGCCCATCGTGACGAGGATCACGGTGAAGAGGATGGTTCCGCGCCAGGATCTGCTGTTCATGACATGCTCAGTTCTTCTCGGTGGATGAATCGCTTCGGCATCCGCAGGGCCCGGAGCGACGTCTCGGCCGTCTCGCCCATCCCCTCCGGGCCGCAGATGAACGCCTCCCAGTCGTGGAGGTCCGGGATGAGGCGGCGCAGCGCCTCCGGGTCGAGGGGGTCGTAGCCGAGCTCCGAGCGCCGGCCCACCAGCGGGATGACGGTCACGCCCGGAAGCGACTGCAGCTCGCCCAGCAGCGCGAGGCGCTGCGCCGACCGCGCACGGTACAGGACGACCGGGCTGGCACCACGGCGGACCAGCTCCTCCGCCAGGGCGCGGATCGGGCCGATGCCCGCCCCTCCCGCGATGAGCAGGATGCGTGCGCGGCTCGCCCGGTCGGCGGTGAAGCGGCCGAACGGGCCTTCGACGAAGACCAGCGACCCGGGCTTCACGGCGGGCAGGAGGCTGGAGTGGTCCCCCAGGGCGCCGACGGTGATCCGGAGGTGGCCGTCCGCCGGGACGGCGGACACGGAGTACGGATGCGCGGTGGCCAGATGGCCCCAGCTCAGGAAGCGGAAGAGGAGGAAGTTGCCCCCGCGCACGCCCAGCTCGTCGACATGCGGCCCGGTCAGCCACACGCTGTTCACGCCTTCGCCCTCCGGGACCACGGTGACGACCCGCATCCGCCGCCGCCAGGCGTCGAGGGTCGGCAGGATGAAGCGCCAGGTCAGCACGGCGGACGCCGTCGCCAGGTAGAGAGCGATCCAGATCACCCGGTTGAGAGGGTAGGAGACGAAATGCGCGCCGCCGCTGAGTTGATGCGAGAAGGTCAGGAAGATCGCCACGTAGGTCGTCAGGTGCAGCCAGTACCAGATCTCGTACGACAGCTTCGTGCGGACGAGTCGCGCGCTGCTCAGCCCCACGACCAGGAACGCGATGGTCCCGACGAGGGCGGTGAGCATGTCCGGATAGGTCTGGAGGATCGACAGGAACTCGTTCCACGGAGGATTGCGGTCCGCCAGCTCGCCACCGATCACCAGGAACAGCACGTGCGCCACGACGAGGAAGAGCACGGAGGCGCCGAGCGAGCGGTGCCAGGAGACCAGCTTGTCGAGCCCGACCGCGTCTTCGAACCAGGGAACCCGGGCGATCAGGAGCACCTGAGCGCAGACCAGGAACGCGCCGACCATCCCGCTGAGCTCGCCGAGCGAGGTCAGGGCGTCGGCCGGTGTGGCCGCGAACCCCGCGGGCACGCTGAACCACCACATCCCGAGCACGCCGAGGGTTCCCAGCACGAGCGCCGCTCGCACCGCGCGCGACCCGGCGCGCGACGGCGTCGGGCGGGGCCGGATGCGCGGCCGGACGGCCGGTGCCGGAACGCTCAGGGTGGGATCCATAGTGATAACGATGCATTCGCATTCTTGATGGATTCTTACGTGGCCTGTGCGCCGGCTGAAGGTACCGTATGGATCGGTCAGGCTCTCCCGTTCGCCGGTGCGGTAAATTCTTGATGTATCGACCCGCCGCCACGCGGCCCGGCCATCCGAAGGAGAGTGCGGTGCGGCCTTTCGCAGCGGATGACCTGCCCTGCGCACTCGTCGAGCTGGACGACGAGGGCCGCATCCGCGATGCCAACGCCGTCTTCGTCTCGTGGACGGGACTCTCGATGGAGGAGCTCGCGGGCCGGCCCTTCACCTCGCTCCGAAATCGGATCTCCGCTCTCGTCGGCACCTCCGACGGACTGGTTCGCCTGGCGAACGTCGACGGGACATCGCGCGCCGTGGTGGTCGGCCGCCGCCGGATCGACGGCGGCGAAGTGCTCGCGCTGGTGGATGCCACCGAGCGCGCCGACCGCGAAGAGGCCCTGGTCCGCTCCCAGACGCTCCAGCAGCGCACCCGGAACCGTCTCGAGTTGATCATCGACTCGTCGATCGCCTTCTCCGGCGCCACCGATGAGCAGGCGCTGGTGGACATCCTGGCGACCACCGTCGCGAAGGCGTATCAAGCGGAGCAGTCCGCTGTGTACCTCCTCGACGAGACCGGCGGGTTCAGGCAGGCGTCGGGCAGCAACCCACTGCGCTCCACCGAGCAGACGGACTCGCTCCTCGCGCAGGCCGCCGCTCCCCGCCGCGTGGTGACGATCAGCGGCGTCGCAGCCGCGGATGCCATAGCGCGGGTGCTCGGGCAGGCGATGCGGGATGCGGGAGTCGACGCGGTCCTCGTGTCGCCCATCCAGCACGACGATCTGCTCTTCGGTGTCTTCGTGGCGTTCTTCCTCCACCCGCGTCAGTTCGACTCGGAGGCGGCCCCGCTGGCGGACGCGCTCGCCGGCCAGGCGGCCCAGGCGATCACCACCCTGCGGCTGCAGCGACAGCTGGAGCACGCGGCGATGCACGACGAGACGACCGGACTGCCCAACCGGCGGCGGCTGGAGACGGAACTGCTGGAGTACCAGAGCTCGGCGTCGACGCTGGTCGCCACTCTGTTCATCGACCTGGACGGCTTCAAGCGGGTCAACGACCACCTCGGCCACCACACGGGCGACCTGCTGCTGCGGGAGGTCGGCCTGCGGCTGCAGGCGGCGGTCCGGCAGGACGACCTGGTCGCCCGCTATGGCGGCGACGAGTTCGTCGTGGTGTGCGAAGTGCCGGACGCCGTCTCCGCGGAGGAGGTCGCGGATCGCATCCGGCGTTCCATCGAGCAGCCGTTCTCCGACCTCCCGCAGGGCTTCCCGATCAGCGCCAGCATCGGGATGTCCGTCGCACGCACCGCCGACCCGGACTGGAATCCCGACCGGCTGATCCGCGAGGCCGACCACGCGATGTACTCGGCCAAGAACGCCGGCGGCAACCGCGTGGTCGGGGCGCCGCTGGTCTGACGCCGCCGCACGCGCGGGCGGACGCGAAGCGACGCGGCGGGGGCCGTCGGGCTCGTCCCTCCGCCGCGTCGAGTCGATGCGCTACTGGCCGGACTGCAGGCGCTGCCCGGATTCGCGCGCGTCGTCGGCGACGTCGCCCGCGCGGGCCGTTGCCTCCTCCTGCACGGTGGCCACCCCCTCCTGCGCGGCCTCCTTCACGGACTGCATGGCGTCCTGCGCGGGCTCCTTCAGATCGCTCGCCATCTGCTTGCCCACCTCGGCTGCCTCCTGCAGCAACGGCTGCGCGGCGTCCTTGGCGGCGGATGCGAGCTCCTGCTCCTTCTCGCTCGGCGGGATGAGGGAGGCGATCAGCGCTCCGACGCCGAAGGCGATGAGGCCGACGGCGAGCGGGTTGCCCTGCGCCTTGTTCACCACCGTGCGGCCGGCGTCCGCGATGGTGTCGCCTGCGTCCGACACCGCCGCTCCTGTGGTGCTCGCCACGTCCTCGGCCGAGCCCATGATCTTCTCGCTGAGGGAGTGGAAGGCGCCCTTCACCCGGCGGGTCTGGCGCTGGGCGATCTTGCTGGGCGTGACCTTGTCGGCCAGTGCGTCCACGTCGCCGCTCAGGTTGCGGCGCGTGGCCTCGATGTCGGCGCGGATGGCGTCGGGGTCGTCGGTCATCGGTTCTCTCCGTTCGGTTTCAGCGTTTCTGGGATTTCCTTGACCGTCGCGACGGTCTGGGGGACGCCCTTCACGGTCTCCAGCTGTCTGCGCCCGACCAGGTACAGGATCAGCGCGACGATCGCCCAGATGATGGCGACGATCACCGCCGACCAGGCGTTGCCCACCAGGTAGCCGAGCGCCCACCAGAGGGCGACGGACAGGAAGAACACCGCCATGAGGGCCGCGTAGCCCGCGCCGCCGAGAAGCCCGGCGCCTTTGCCTGCGCGGGTGGCGGTCTGCCGGATCTCGGCCTTGGCGAGTTCCATCTCCTGGCGGATCAGGGTCGAGAGGTCACGGCTGACCTCTCCGAGCAGCTCGCCGAGCGAGGTGTTCGCCGCGCGCTCCTCCGCCGGGGTCGGCTGGTCGGTCATGCCCGGCCTCCGGTGTAGCCCGCCCCCGGAAGGTCGGGGAGTTCGTCGCCGGGTTCGCCGTAGAGGGTGCCGGCGCCGCCGATCGTCGGTGTTCCTGCGGTGGCGCCGCCGATCGGCGTCGTGCCGGCGGCGGTGATGCCGGTCGCGGGAGTGGTCCCGACCGTCGTTCGCCCTGTGCCGTCGCCGGTTCCGTCGCCTCCGCTGGCCAGTGCGCGTGTGAGGCGGCCGGCCAGTGCGCCGGCGATGGCCGCGGCCGCGATGAACGTGCCCGGGTTGCGCCGGGCATACGACTTCACTTCGTCGATCAGCGAGCCGGGATTGCGCGCATCGAGCCAGCCGGCGACCGCATGGGTGCGCTGCGCCGCCTGCCGGACGAGATCGCTCGCCACTCCGTCGGTCTCGGATGCTGCGGCCATCTGCTCGAGCTCGTCGCCCACCGAGCGGAGACCGCTGGCGACCCGCTCCTGCTGCTGCGCAGCCTGCTCGCGCAGCTCCTGCTGGGTCTGGCGGTACAGGTCTCTGGCCTGATACTTCGCTTCGCCCGCGACGTTCCTGGCCTGTTCCGCGGCGGTGGCGGCGACGTCCTTGCCCGCCTCGGCGGCCGAATCCGCGACGCGCCCCGCCTCTTCGCGGACGCCGCTGGACTCACCACCGCTCGTGGCCCCGCTGTAGTCCCCGCTGGTCCCCCCGCTGTAGTCCCCGCTCGTGCCCCCGCTGTAGCCCCCGCTCGTCTGCCCGCCGCTGCCCCCTGGCAGCACGGTTTCGGGCAGTCCCGCCTCCGGGTCGAGAGCGTCGCGCCTGCTGTCGAAGATCGGCGTTTCGGCGGACGGGTCGTCTGAGATGGTCATGACTGACGTTTCCTTTCGATGGATGTGTCCGGTTGCGATGTGCCGTCCACTGAAGACATTGCAGAGAGGCGGGTACAGCGATTGACTGGCCCGGATCCCAGGGGTACGGACAGCTCTGTCCGCCGGCAACACCGCGGACTAGCGTGGAGCGCATGGATGTGACCGACTGGCTTCTGGACTCAGATCCGGCACTTCGCTGGCAGGTGCTGCGCGACCTCGTAGACGCGTCCCCGGAGGAGATCGCCGCCGAGCGCGGGCGCGTCGCCACCGAGGGGTGGGGTGCGAGATTCCTCGGCGAGCAGGCGGAGGACGGCCTCTGGGACGGAGGCACCTACCGGCCGGGATGGATCCCGCCCGAGCGGGACGGCTTCGACGCGTGGAGCGGGACGCACTTCAGCCTCCAGCAGCTGGTCGACTTCGGCCTCGATCCGGAGAGCCCGCAAGCCCGGCTCGCGATCGGCCGGGTGCGCGAGAACGTGCGCTGGGAGCACGACGGCGAGCCCTACTTCGAGGGCGAGACCGAGCCGTGCATCAACGGGGTGACGCTGACCATCGCCTCCTACTTCGGCGAGGGCGGAGACACGATCGTGGAGAGCCTGCTCGGCTCCCGCCTGGCCGACGGCGGCTGGAACTGCTGGGCCGAATACGGCGCGCAGGTGTCATCCTTCCACTCGACGATCTGCGCGGTGGAGGGGCTGCGGGATTGGCAGCGCGCGGGCGGCTCCGATCCCCGCGTGGAGGAGGCGGCGCTCGCAGGAGAGGAGTACCTGCTCGAGCGCAAGCTGTACCGTCGCCGCTCGGACGGGTCGGTGCCCGATCCGCGGATGACGATGCTCTCGTATCCGGTGCGCTGGTTCCACGACATCCTGCGCGGCCTGGAGCACTTCCGGAGGCAGGACCGGCGCGATCCCCGGCTCGCGGAGGCCGTCGAGCTGGTCCGCGGGAAGACGGACGCCGACGGTCGCTGGACGCTGGAGAACATCCACGAGGGCTCGGTGATCCTCGAGTTCGAGCGGGAGGGCGATCAGAGCCGGTGGGTCACGCTCCGTGCGCTGCGCGTGCTGCGCTGGTGGGATGCCGCGTGACCTGTTCTCAGGACCTGTCGACGCGGTAGTGGAGGGCGACCGTCCCGCCCTCGAAGCGGCGCTCGTCCAGCAGGTCGAGACGGACGAACAGGTCGCGGGGGAGTGCCGGCGTCCCTCCGCCGACCGACACGGGAACGAGGATGAGCGTCACCTCGTCGACGAGACCGGCGGCGAAGGCGCTGGCGGCCAGAGTCGGGCCGCCGATCGACACATCCGCGTCAGCACCATCCACCAGCTCCCTCACGCTCACAGGGTCGAACCGGCTTTCGAGCCGCGTCCGCGGCGTGCTCACCTCGGTCAGCGTCGAGGAGAACACCACCTTGTCGGCGCTCTGCCAGACCGCCGCGTAGTCGGCGATCACCGGCTCGGGGGAGTCGCCGGGAAGGTCCTGCCAGACGCGCATCGTCTCGTACATCCGCCGGCCGTATAAATAGGTACCGACGCCGCGTTCGAGGTCGTTGACGAACGCATGCACGTCCCGCTCGGGGTGCGCCCACTCGAACGAACCGGACGAGTCCACGGTGTAGCCGTCGAGGGATGCGATGGCGGAGAAGAGGAGTCGAGCCATGCTCGCGACTCTACGGTCTGCGGGCGGGCGAGGGCCAGGGCGGATCAGCCGGGGCCGGGATCAGCCGAGCTGGGGCAGCAACGTCTTGACCGCACGCAGCTCGCTGTCGAAGATCCACGGGACGGTGACGTTCAGCAGGAGCCCGATCCCGACCAGGAGCACGACGGCGCCGGCTGCGAGGAGCACGAGGGTCACCAGCAGCTGCAGGTAGGCGTTGCCGGTGACGGCGGCGAGCAACCCCCGCGCCCGCCGCCGTCCCGGGACCGATGCCGTGCCGAACGTCGGTGCGGTTCGCAGTCCGTGGCCCAGCGTCGTCATCGGCCTCCCCCTCCGCGTCGGGGTCCCGAGCGGAATGCCCGGGCCGACGCTGTCGAGTCAACCGTTCACGCACCTCCCCGGGCATCGACCCGAGGTCGCGACGGGGTCATCCCCCGGGATGATCCGGCGTACGCGTCAGACGGACGCGACCGTGCAACCGCAGCCCTCGGCGGCTTCCGGGATGCGGTGCTCGGCACCCACGAGCCGCCGCGCGAGGAGCTCGCGGCGACGTTCCAGCTGGGCGATCGCCGCATCCAGCTCCGCCAGTCCGTCGCGGTAGGCATCGCGCGAGGCCGGGCACTCGTCGCTGTGTGTGTGGCCCGATCCGAGGCAGTCGATGAAGGGCCGCGCCTTGCCCGGCGGGATGCCCGTCGCGGCCAGTTCGCGGATCTCCCGGACGGCGCGCAGATGCTCCTCACGGTATTCGCGATAGCCGTTGCCGAGCCGCTCCGGGGAGAGGAGACCGAGCCGTTCGTAGTAGCGCACGGCCTTCACGGTCACTCCCGCACGTCCGGCGAGCTCACTGATGCGCATGCGATCCTCCGCTCCCAGCGTAAACCGTGACCTCAGGGGGAGGGTCCAGCTCGGCTAGACTGTTGATTAGTGCACTAACGAATCGAGGAATGATGGCGGGACGCGTCGCCGGCTGGTATGCGCGGTGGAATGAGAAGCTGATCCGGATCGCCGGCCCGGCACAGCTCGGCGCCGGGCACCCGGAGGCCCCCGACCACCGTTCCGCTGCCGCGCCCTGCCCGATGTGCGGCCGTCCGATGACCGAGCACGAAGTGCTGCGTCCCGGAGGTCAGCGGGAGGCCACGCGCCTGGTGTGCCCGGCGTCCACCGTCGACTGAAGCGACCGGGTCAGTCGTCCCGGAGGGCCGCTGCGGTGATCCGCTGCAGGCTGTCGCGCAACTCCTCCAACTCGGAGATGGGAAGTCCGAGTTGCGCGACGATGCTCCGCGGGACCTTCTCGGCCTGCGCGCGCAGTTCCCGCCCCGCCGGCGTGAGCCGCACCTCGAGCGCGCGTTCGTCCGCCGTGCTGCGTCGCCGCTCGAGGTACCCCGTCGCCTCCAGCCGCTTCAGGAGGGGCGACAGCGTCGCCGGCTCCAGGGCGAGCGTCTCGCTGAGGTCCCTGACCGAGCGCGGCTCCCGCTCCCAGAGCGCGAGCATCACGAGGTACTGCGGATGGGTCAGCGACAGGGGCTCCAGCACCGGCCGGTACAGGGCGATGACACTGCGCGCGGCCACGGCGAGCCCGAAGCACACCTGGTTCTCGAGGGCGAGGAGGTCATCCGGCCTCCGTTCGTCCTGGGTCCGCGGCATCCGTTCAGTACTCATCGGTCCGGCGCCCGAACCGCTCGCCGCTGACGATGCCGCCTTTGCTGCCCATGCGTCCTCTCCTCAGGTCCGGCCTTCAAGTTACTCCTCGAAGATGTCCGCGCGCAGCACACGGACGGGGCTTGGCAGCACCCGCCCGATCACTCCGCCCGGGAGAACTCCGACGCCCGCGCGACCTGCTCCGCAGTGAGAGCCACGCCGGTGTAGCGCTCGAACTGCCGTGCCGCCTGCAGCGCGATCACCTCGGCCCCCGTGATGACGTGCCGCTCTGCTGCGCGCGCTGCGACGATGAGCGGCGTCTCGGAGGGGAACGCCACGACGTCGAAGACCGTCGAGGCGCGCTCGATGACGGGGAGATCGAAGGCGAGGACGCTCTCCGCATCTCCGCGCATCCCGAGCGGAGTCACGTTCACGACGACATCGAACCCCGGCTCGGGGTCGGCGGCGAGCCAGGTGTAGCCGTAGCGCTCGGCCAGCGCCGGGCCGGCCTCGGCGTTGCGGGCGAGCACGGTGAGCTCCTCGAAGCCGGCACCCCGGAAGGCGGCGACCACGGCCTTGGCCATCCCTCCGGAACCGCGGACGAGGACGCGCTGGGCGGGGTCGACCTCGTGCTCGGCCAGCAACTGGGCCACGGCCTCGTAGTCGGTGTTGGACGCGGTGAGCAGCCCATCCTCGTTGACCACCGTGTTGACCGACTCGATGGCGACGGCCGACGCCTCCAGGTTGTCGACCAGCGGGATGATGGCCTCTTTGAAGGGCATGGAGACCGAGCAGCCGCGGATGCCCAGAGCCCGGATGCCTCGGACAGCGCCCTCGAGGTCGTCCGTGGTGAACGCCTTGTAGACGAAGTTGAGGCCCAGCTCGTCGTACAGGTAATTGTGGAAGCGCGTTCCGATGTTGCTCGGGCGACCGGCGAGGGAGATGCAGACCTGCATGTCCTTGTTCAGGATGGGCATGCCTCCATCATCGCAGCGCCCTCAGCGCGTCGTCGCGCCCTCGCTCACTTCGTTCGCCGCACAGTCGCGGTGTGACGCCGCGTTCACAGCTTGACTCCAACACGCGGATCGTTCACTGTTATCGCTATGACCGCCACTCCCGGGCCGACCCCCTTCGGCGTACGGAATCCCGGGTCCCAGGGCGCTCTGAGGCACCTGAATCAGGAACGTCTCGTCGAGTTCCTGCTGGCCAACGGACCGTCCACCCAGGCCGAGCTCGCGCGCGGCACCGGGCTGTCCACAGCGACCGTGTCCAACATCGTCCGCGACATGGCGACGAAGGGTGTCGTGTCGACCTCCCCGGTGACCTCCAGCGGGCGACGTGCCCTCCTGGTGCAGCTCACGGACACCGGCGACATCGCGGTGGGCGTGGATTTCGGCCGCCGCCACGTGCGCATCGTGCTCTCCACGCTCGGCTACCAGGTCGTCGCCGAGGAGCAGGTGGCCCTCGAGCCGGGCTACGACGCGATGGCGGCGGTGCAGGAGGCGGCGGATCTCCTCCAGAGGATGCTCGTCGGCTGCGGCCACGACCGGGAGTCGGTGCTGGCCGTCGGCGTGGGCATCCCCGGTCCGATCGACCGGCGGACGGGCACGGTGCTGCAGGGCGCCATCCTTCCCGAATGGGTGGGGATCACCCGGCGTCACCTGGAGGACGCCTTCGGCTTCCCGGTCACGGTGGACAACGACGCCAACCTCGGCGCGCTCGCCGAGGTGACCTGGGGCGCCAATCGCGGTCACGGGAACCTCATCTTCGTGAAGATCGGCACGGGGATCGGTGCCGGGCTCATCCTGAACGGCCAGCCCTACTACGGGTTCCTCGGGATCACGGGAGAGCTGGGACACACGCCGTTCGTCGAGCACGGCGTGATCTGCCGGTGCGGCAACCGCGGCTGCCTGGAGACGATCGCGTCCACGAGTGTGATGCTCGACGCGCTCGGACGGGGGAACGGCCCGCTGACGACGGCCGACATCCTCAGACGGGGGCTCGAGAGGGACCCGGCGGTGCTGCGCGTCGTGCGAGACGCGGGAACGGCGATCGGCCAGGCCATCGGCAACGTCGCGAACGTCATCAATCCGGAGATCGTGCTCATCGGCGGTCCGCTGGTCGGCCTCGGCGATGCGCTGCTCGACCCGATCCGGCATGGCATCCGGCAGAACGCCATCCCGATCATCGCCGGTACGACGACGGTTCGCGTGTCCTCGCTCGGCGACCGGGCCGAGTCGCTGGGTGCCGCGGCGATCGTCATCCAGGGAGCCCTCGCCGGGAACGACTGACCGCTGCGCGCGTCACGGAATCCGCACGCGGGTGTCCTATTAGTTGCCGGTGTCGTTATCGCTTTGTTGTCTTCATTGTTTGACGGCAAGCGCGCGAATAGCGTTTACTACTTAGGCACATCATTCGAAGCAAGCCAAGGAGCGTCGATGCCCTCGAACGCAGTCATCCTCGAGATGCGGGCGATCACCAAGGAGTTCCCCGGGGTCAAGGCGCTCGAGGATGTCTCCATCACCGTTCACGCCAGTGAGATCCACGCGATCTGCGGCGAGAACGGCGCGGGGAAGTCCACCTTGATGAAGGTCCTCTCCGGCGTGTACCCCTACGGCACGTACAGCGGAGACATCGTCTACCAGGGCGAGGTGATGCGCTTCAAGGACATCAAGTCCAGCGAGCAGCGCGGCATCGTCATCATCCACCAGGAGCTCGCGCTCATCCCCGAGCTCTCGATCACCGAGAACATCTTCCTCGGCAACGAGCCCGGCCGCGGCGGTGTCATCAACTGGGGCGAGGCCAAGCGCCGCGCCGTCGAACTGCTGGCGCGCGTCGGGCTCTCCGACGACCCGGATACGCAGATCAAGAACATCGGCGTCGGCAAGCAGCAGCTGGTCGAGATCGCGAAGGCGCTCAACAAGGAGGTCAAGCTCCTGATCCTCGACGAGCCGACCGCAGCGCTCAACGAGGCGGAGTCCGGGCACCTGCTCGACCTGATCGTCGGCCTCAAGCACAGGGGCGTCAGCTCCATCATCATCAGCCACAAGTTGAACGAGATCGAGCGCGTCGCCGACGAGATCACGATCATCCGCGATGGCCGCACCATCGAGACGCTCGACGTGAAGGCGGACGGCGTGGATGAGGACCGCATCATCCGCGGGATGGTCGGCCGCACCCTCGAGAGCCGCTTCCCGGAGCGCACGCCGAACATCGGCGAACCGTTCTTCGAGGTGCGCGACTGGGTGGTCCAGCATCCACAGGTGCCGGAGCGCCTGGTCGTCAAGAACTCCAGCTTCTACGTGCGCCGTGGCGAGATCGTCGGCTTCGCCGGCCTGATGGGCGCCGGACGCACCGAGCTCGCGATGAGCGTCTTCGGACGCTCCTACGGCACCTGGGTCTCCGGCGAGATCTACAAGGACGGCCGGCAGATCCAGCTGCGCAACGTCTCCGAGGCGATCGACAACGGTCTGGCCTACGTGAGCGAGGACCGCAAGGTGCTGGGCCTCAACCTCCTCGACGACATCAAGCAGTCGGTCGTCGCCGCGAAGCTGAGCAAGATCGCCTCCCGCGGCGTCGTGAACGACCTGAAGGAGCACGCGGTCGCCGAGGAGTACCGCAAGAGCCTCCGCATCAAGACGCCGGATGTCGACCGC
>Ga0209677_100244_pt1 | contig 37233 bp, 29 predicted proteins | sample AraplaCvi_mCL_r2_2_FD_184285 | JGI IMG/M metagenome (GOLD analysis project Ga0209677, IMG submission 184285) | Arabidopsis root microbial communities from North Carolina, USA - plate scrape CL_Cvi_mCL_r2 (SPAdes) (version 2) | ecosystem: Host-associated > Plants > Roots > Endosphere | place: USA... | reverse complement strand
GGCAAGCCAGCGTCGGCTGAAACCTCTGGCTTGGCCAATTTGAATAATGGCGCGTTCTTCAACGCTGAGTTCGTGATAAGACATAAGGCAACACCGTACTGGAAAGGTTAGGTGTTGCACTCAGTTTCCGCGGCCGCCCATCTACGAGAGCGGCGCCCGCAACGGCAAGCGCGTGCAAGGCCTGGGCGGGGCGAAAAACCATATGGTGGTGATGCCCGACGCCGATATCGAACGCACCGTGGATGCGCTGATGGGCGCCGCCTACGGCAGTGCCGGCGAGCGCTGCATGGCGATCTCGGTGGCGGTGCTGGTGGGTGATGTGGGCGACAAGGTGATCGCCGCTTTGACCGAACGCGCCAAGTTGCTGCGCATCACCGATGGCCGCGATCTCAAAGCCGAGATGGGCCCGATCGTGTCGCGGGCCGCGCTGGAACGCATCAGTGGCTACATTGAGCAGGGTGTACACGCCGGCGCGCAGTTGCTGCTCGATGGCCGTGACTACATGCCCACCGAACCCGGCCTGGAAAACGGCTTCTGGCTCGGCGCGACCTTGTTCGACCACGTGACCCAGGACATGAGCATCTACCGCGAAGAAATCTTCGGCCCGGTGTTGGCCTGTGTGCGCGTCAACGACTTTGCCGAAGCGGTGAAGTTGGTCAACGACCACGAGTTTGGCAACGGCGTCAGTTGCTTCACTCGCGATGGCAACATTGCTCGTGAGTTTGCGCGGCGTATCGAGGTGGGCATGGTCGGTATCAACGTGCCGATCCCGGTGCCCATGGCCTGGCACGGGTTTGGTGGCTGGAAGAAGAGCCTGTTCGGTGACATGCATGCCTACGGCACCGAGGGCGTGCGCTTCTACACCAAGCAGAAGTCGATCATGCAGCGCTGGTCGGAGAGCATCGAGCAGGGCGCGGAGTTTGCAATGCCGGTGTCCAAGTAAGGTTTAAGCTGTGCTGCTGGATCTGATGTGGGAAGGCTCAAGCCCTCCCACATTTTTTTTGCCTGTTGACGGTGAAACACATAAAAGTCCAGTATGGAATTATAAGTACAAAATAGCTGCTGCACGTTTTTCTTCACTCTTGCCAAACCAACAACAACTTGCGAGAACCCCTCCATGAAGAAACGCCATCTCCTTCCCGCCCTGGCCCTGAGCCTGTTTGCTTCCAGCCACCTGCTGGCCGCCGAGAAAACCCTGCGTATCGGTATCGAGGCGGCTTACCCCCCGTTCGCCTCCAAGACCGGTGACGGCAAGATCGTCGGTTTCGACTACGACATCGGCAACGCCCTGTGCGCGCAAATGAAGGTCAAGTGCGTGTGGATCGAAGGGGAGTTCGACGGGCTGATTCCGTCCCTCAAGGTCAAGAAGATCGACATGGCGTTGTCGTCCATGACCATCAACGAAGACCGCAAGAAGTCGGTGGATTTCACCCACAAGTACTACTTCACCTCGTCGCGCCTGGTGATGAAGGACGGCGCCGTGGTGGATGACCAGTACGCCAGCCTCAAGGGCAAGAACGTCGGTGTACAGCGCGCCACCACCACCGACCGCTATGCCACCGAGGTGTTCGAACCCAAGGGCATCAACGTCAAGCGCTACAGCAACAACGAAGAAATCTACATGGACCTGGCAGCGGGGCGCCTGGATGCGATCTTTGCCGACACCATCCCCCTGAGCGACTTTCTGTCGATGCCGCGCGGGCAGGGTTATGCCTTTGTCGGCCCGGAGCTCAAGGACCCGAAATACGTGGGTGAGGGGGCCGGCATTGCAGTACGCAAGGGCAATGGCGAGTTGGTCAGCGAATTGAATGCGGCGATCGACGGCATTCGCGCCAGTGGCGAATATCAGAAGATTTCACAGCAGTACTTCAAGGCCGATATCTACGGCGACTGATGCAAAGACGCGGTCAATGTGGGAGCTGTCGAGCTTTAGCGAGGCTGCGAAAGCGGTGGGTCAGGCGATGCAAATGTTGACCTTGCCGGCCCCTTCGCAGCCTCGCCGGGGCTCGACAGCTCCCACAGGGGATCGGCGCCGTGGTCAGAAAGGGCTCAACCCTTGAGTTCCTTCAAGTGCTTGTAGACCGTCGCTCGCCCCATGCCCAGCACATTGGCCACATAGTTGGAGGCGCTCTTGCCCTTGAATGCGCCTTCGGCATGCAGCGCCAGCACCAGTTCGCGTTTGTGGTCGCGGGTCAACAGGTTCAGGCTCAACTGACGCTCGCGCAGCCAGGCATGCAGGAAGGTGTTGATGCGTTCCTGCCAGTCATCACGGAACAGCGCGTCCGGCTGTGCGATCAGCTTGCTCGGCGACAGGAATAAATCCAGCGCCGCCTTGGCTGTTTCGAACATCGAGATATTCAGGTTGATGCACAACACAGCCAGCCTGCGCCCTTTGTGGTCGTGCAGCACGGTGCTCAGGCTGCGGATTTTCTGGCCATCCCAGTTGAGCTTTTCGTAAGGGCCGATATTCACCTCGCTGACGTCACCGTCGAGCATGTCCTCCAGGGACGAGTCGTCACCCAGGCTGCGTTTGGACAGGTTATTGGCGATGTAATCCACGGTTTGCGTGCGCAGGTCATGCAGCACCACTTCTGCATGGGGAAAGAACAACGTGGCGATTGCATCGGCAATCGCGCGGAAGTTCTGCATGACCTTGTCTTGTTCGGCGGTGTTCATCAATGGGGCTCCAGGCGGACCGGGGAGAGCATACCAGCGTCCAGCCCGAACCGGGTCAGTGCCTCCGGCAGCGGTTCGCCGCGCACCAGGGCGGCGCTTGCCTGGCCCATGGCGGGTGAGGTCTGGATACCATAGCCGCCTTGCGCTGCCACCCAGAACAGTCCCGGTACTTGCGGGTCAAAGCCCGACAGTAAATCACCGTCCTGCACAAAACTGCGCAGCCCGGCCCAGGTGCGCGTGGGGCGGCGGATGGTCAGGGTGGTGGCTTCCTCGATCTGGTAAATGCCCATGGCAATATCCAGCTCTTCGGGTTGCACATCCTGGGGTTCTACCGGGTCGGCGTTGGCCGGCGAGCCGAGGAACATGCCGGCATCCGGTTTCATGTAGAACGCTTCGTCGAGGGCCACCAGCATCGGCCAGTCGTGGCTGTCCATGCCCTCGGGACCAGCAAAGACAAAGGCCGAGCGGCGCTTGGGCTGCAAGCCGATGGACGCTGCGCCCGCCAGCCCGCCGATATGGTCGGCCCAGGCACCGGCGGCGTTGATGATGACCGGCGCGGTGAAGGTCGCATCCTGGGTGCGCACCTGCCACAAGCCATCGGCGTCGCGGCTCAAGCCCAGCACATGGCTGTCGGTGCGCACTTCGCCCTGGTTGCGGCGGATACCGCGCAGGTAGCCTTGATGCAGGGCGTCGGTGTCGATGTCACAGGCGGTAGGGTCGTAGATTGCCCCGTGGACTTTTTCACGGCGCAGGATCGGCAAGCGTGCACAGGCTTCATCGACCGTCAGGCGCTGCACCTGCGCCACGGTGGCCTTGGCGCTCAGGTACTGGCTGTCGAGTTCGGCCGGGTCACCGTTGAAATCCACGGTCATTTCGCCCCGGGGCGTCAGCAGTGGGTGTTCGCAAAAGCCTGCGGGTGGCTGGTCGAAGAAGGCCCGGCTGGCCAAGGTCAGCGCCCGCACTTGCGGGGTGCCATACGCGGCGGTGTAGAGCGCCGCCGAACGCCCGGTGGAGTGATAGGCCGGGTGATTTTCACGCTCCAGCACCAGAACCTTGCCGTGCTGCGACAACCAGAACCCGGTGGACGCGCCGGCGATGCCGCCGCCGATAATGATGAAGTCTGCCTGGTGCATAACACTCTCCTGATTAGCGTTGGCGTTGGTACAGGGCATTGGCCAGTGCGATGTCTTCCAGGCCCAGGCCGATGGAGCGGAAAAAGACGTGACGATCGTAGTCGGGGCGTTGGGCCATGTCGCTGAACAATTCGGGCAGGTCGCCGACAATCGTACGTTTGTCCCAGCCGTGCCGCTCGCTGGCGATCAGCATCTCACCGGCCGAATCCGGGGTGGTCTGGCGGTAGTCGCAGAACACGTGCATCTGGTTAAGGCAGTGCGGCGGCACTTCATGGGCACGCGGTGCGTTGGTGCTGATGGAGGTGATCAGCGCGGGTTTGCTCAGGCGCGAGGGGTCGATGACCGGCCCGGCGGACGAGGTGCACAGCAGGATCACATCCGCGTCTTCCAGGGCGGCTTCACAACTTGCGGCGAGGCTCAGGCGCGGGTCCAGGCTGGCCAACTGCGCACGCGTTTCGGCGCTGGCGCTGCCCAGGCTTGGCGAGTACAGGCGGATTTGCTGCCAGTAGCGCAGGTTCTGCACATAATGCAGGTGCGCCTGGGCGACCTTGCCGCTGCCGATGATCGCCAGGCGTTGCGCCGCCGCCGGGGCCAGCGCATCTACCGCCAAGGCCGTGGCGGCGGCGGTGCGTGCGGTGGTCAATTCAGCAGCATCGCACAACAGCAACGGCTGGCCGCTGTGCATCGACATCAACAGGGTCCAGGCCGTCACCAGGGGGCCTTGTTCACGCACGATGTAGGGCGAAGTCTTGACCCCGTACACCCCGTCTTCGGCCAATACGCCCAGGTAGTTGATGAAGTCCCCGGCGCCATCGGGAAACGCCACCAGCTGTTGCGCCGGCTGCACCGCTTGCCCGGCAGCGAGGTCGCGGAACAGTTTGCGCAGGATCAAAGGCACGTCGACTTGAGCCAGCAAGGTACGGGCCTGGGCCTGGTCGATAACGAGGGGCGTCGTGGACATGGGGCTCTCCGGATAAACTAATTTGTCCATTATGGACTTTTAGTTTTTATCCGCAATAACCGGAGGGAAAAATCAGATCAATGTGGAGGGAGCCATGAAGATCAAATGTGGGAGCTGGCTTGCCTGCGATAGCGGTGTGTCAGTCGGTCCATCAGGTGGCTGACCCGCCGCTATCGCAGGCAAGCCAGCTCCCACAGGTAATCGATGATGTTCTGGCGGACGAGTTACCGCCTGCCCGAGCGCGTGCTCACATCCACCCACACCGCCAGCACCAAAATGCTGCCCTTGACGATCATCTGCCAGTAGCTGTCCACATCCAGCATCGACATGCCGTTATCCAAACTGGTAATCACCAACGCGCCCAGCAGCGCGCCATACACCGTGCCCGACCCACCGCGCATCGAAGTGCCGCCAATAAAGCACGCGGCGATGGCGTCGAGTTCGCCCATGTTACCCGCCGACGGTGAGCCCGCCGCGAGGCGCGCGGTGTTGACCAGGCCGGCGAGGGCGCACATCACGCCCATGATGCCGAAGATCCACAGTTTCACCGCTTGCACATTGATGCCCGACAGCCGCGTGGCCTCCATATTGCTGCCCACCGCATACACCCGGCGGCCGAACACAGTCTGGTGCGTGACATAGCTGAACACCCCCAGCAGCGCCAGCAACAGCAGCACCGGCACGGGGATGCCGTCGTAGCGGTTGAGGGTGGTGACAAAGCCTGCGAGCACCGCGCCAATCAGCACCACGCGCAGTGCATCGCGCAGCCGTGAATGCGCGGCCAACCCATGCAGCGCACGGTTGCGCCGTTGTTTCCAGGTGAGGAACAGTGTCAGGGCAAACAACAATACGCCAAGCCCGATGCCGACGTTGTGGGGCAAATACCCCTGGCCCACATACACCAGCGACGGCGACACCGGCGCAATGGTGGTGCCGCCGGTAATACCCAGCAGAATCCCGCGAAACGCCAACATCCCGCCCAGGCCGACGATGAACGAGGGGATGCGCAGGTAAGCGGTCATGTAGCCGTTGGCCAGGCCGATCATCAAGCCGCACAGCGCCACCAGGCTCAGGTTGGCCAATAGCGGCACGTGATAGACCACATCCAGAATCGCTGCCAACCCGCCCAACAGCCCGAGCAGTGAGCCCACCGACAAGTCGATCTCGCCGCTGATAATCACCAGCACCATGCCGCACGCCAATATCCCGGTGATCGACATCTGCCGCAGCAGGTTGGAGAGGTTGCGCGGGGTGAGAAAGCCGCCCTCGGTCTGCCAACTGAAAAACAGCCAGATGAACGCGACGGCGATCACCAACGCGAGCATTTTGTAGCGGGTGAAAAGGTGTTTGACCTGGTTCATCTACGCGGTCTTCCGATCAGTATTGTTATGGCTGAGCGCGGCGGCGAGCACCTGTTCCTGGGTGAGCCCGTCATTGATGAAATCCCCGCGCAACTGGCCGTCACCAATTACCAGTACGCGGTTGGACACGCCGAGCACTTCGGCCAATTCCGAGGACACCATGATGATCGACACGCCTTCGGCCGCCAACGCGCCCATCAGTTTGTAGATCTCGTACTTGGCCCCAACGTCCACGCCACGTGTAGGTTCGTCGAGGATCAGCACCTTGGGCTTGGTCATCAGCATTTTTGCCAGCACGGCCTTTTGCTGGTTGCCGCCTGAGAGGCTGGTGATCGGCAGCGACGGGCTGGCGGTCTTGAGGTGCATGCGGCTGATTTGCTGGTCGATGCTGCCCAGTTCGGCTTCGGCGTTGATGCGGGTCAGGTGCGCGTAGGTGTCCAGCACCGCCAGGGTGATGTTCTGGCCCACGCCCAGGTCGGGGATGATGCCTTGGCGCTTGCGATCTTCGGGCACCATGCACAGCCCCGCGCGGATCGACTTGAGCGGCGTGCGCGTGTCGATCACCTGACCCTCCAGCCACACCTCGGCGCTGTAGCGCCCGGGGTAGGCACCGAACAACGCCGAGACCAACTCCGTGCGCCCGGCCCCCACCAAGCCGGCGATGCCAAGGATTTCACCGCGCCTGAGCACGAAGGAGATGTCGTCGACGCGCTTGCGCTTGGGGTTGTCGACGTCGTAGCAGGTGACGTTACGAGCTTCAAAGATAACTTCGCCCACCTCATGGGGCTCGGTGGGGTAGAGGTTGCTCATTTCGCGGCCGACCATCTGCGTGATGATCCGGGGGATGTCCATGTCTGCCATGGCGGTGGTCGCGATGTGCTTGCCGTCGCGAATTACTGCAATGGTGTCGCACACCGCCGCCACTTCATCGAGCTTGTGCGAGATATACACACAGGCCACACCCTTGGCCTTGAGGCCCCGGATAATGTCCAGCAGCACCTCGATTTCGCCACGGGTCAGGGCCGAGGAGGGCTCGTCAAGAATCAACAGGCGCGCCTGTTTGTTCAGCGCCTTGGCGATCTCCACCAATTGCTGGTAGCCGCCGCCATACTGCGACACCGGCAGCGCCACATTCATGTCCGGCACCTTGAGTTCACGCATCAACGCCTCGGCGCGGTGCAACATCGCCGGGTAGTTCATGCGCCCACCGGGCAGGGTCAGTTCGTGGCCCATGAAAATGTTCTCGGCCACCGACAGGTCGGGCACCAGGGTCAGTTCCTGATGAATGATGACAATCCCGGCGGCCTCGGTTTCGCGGATGGACTGGGCCTTGAGCGGCTGCCCATCCCAGACGATTTCCCCCTCCCAGGTGCCGTGCGGGTACACCGCCGACAGCACCTTCATCAAGGTGGATTTACCCGCACCGTTTTCACCGCACAGGCCCACACACTCCCCAGGTTTGACCTTGATGTCGATGCCGTTGAGGGCGTTGACACCGCCAAAGCTTTTGACGATGCCGTTCATTTGCAGCAGGTAATCGGCGGCCACGGTCATTGCCCGGCGATCTGCTCTTTGGTGTAGAAACCGTCCTTTTCCAACAGGTCGATGTTGGCTTTGGTCAACGGCGTCGGCGTAAGCAGGATGGTGTCGACCTTCTTGCTGCCATTGTCGTATTGCGAGCTGTAGGTCGGTTGTTCGCTGCGTGCCAACTGCACCGAAAGTTTGGCCGCTTCGGTGGCGATCAGCTTGAGCGGTTTGTACACGGTCATGGTCTGGGTGCCATCGATCACGCGCTTGATCGCCGCGAGGTCGGCGTCCTGGCCGGAGATGGGTACCTTGCCCGCCAGTTTCTGCGCGGCCAGGGCCTGGATCGCACCGCCAGCGGTGGCGTCGTTGGAGGCGACGATGGCGTCGATCTTGTTGTCGTTACGGGTCAGGGCGTTTTCGACAATGCTCAAGGCCTCGGTGGGGTTCCATTCCTTGACCCATTGCTGGCCGACGATCTTGATATCGCCTTTGTCGATGGCCGGTTGCAGCACCTTCATCTGACCTTCGCGCAGCACCTTGGCGTTGTTGTCCGTCGGCGCGCCGCCCAGCAGGAAGTAATTGCCCTTGGGCGCCGCTTGCAACACGCCGCTGGCCTGCATCTCGCCGACTTTTTCGTTATCGAAGGAAATATAGGCGTCGACGTCGGCATTGAGGATCAGGCGATCATAGGACACCACCTTGATCCCGGCCTTCTTGGCTTCAGCCACTGCGTTGGTCAGCACCGTGGCGTTGAACGGCACGATCACGATCACATCGACGCCACGGGAGATGAGGTTTTCGATCTGGGCAATCTGCTTCTGTTCGTTGGCATCGGCAGACTGCACGAACACCTTGGCATCGAGCTTTTGCGCGGCGGCGACAAAGTAATCACGGTCACGAGACCAGCGCTCCAGGCGCAGGTCGTCGATGGAAAAACCGATTTTGGGGTGCGCAGGGTCGGCCATCACCGGCAGGGCGAGCAGTGCCAGGGCTGCGGCGAGCAGGGCAGGTTTGAATGACTTCATGGTGGTGCGTCCTTTTATTGTTGTTGGAAAGACACAGCGTGGTGCGGGTTGAACTGTAGAGCGTCACTCGACGCTCTGTGCAGAGATTTGTCGTGCAAATGTCACCGATAGATAAACCGATTCACAACGCCTTCAAGCATCTCCTGGCGCCCACTCACCGCCTGTGGGTCCAGCGCGTTGGCAAAGGCATGTTCAGCCAATGACTCCAGGCTGAACTCACCGGCCAACACCGCCTGGCCCAATGGTTGGCTCCAGCCGGCATAGCGCTGGTCCTTGAACTGCTGCAAGCGGTCGTCCTGCACCATCGCCGCCGCACGCTCCAACGCCAGGGCCAGCACATCCATGGCGGCGACATGCCCATGGAACAGGTCCACCTCGTCGAGGCTCTGGCGGCGCACCTTGGAATCGAAGTTATAGCCGCCGTTCTTGAACCCGCCCGCCTTGAGGATTTCATAGGTGGCCAGGGTCATCTCCTCGACGCTATTGGGGAACTGGTCGGTGTCCCAACCGTTCTGCGGGTCGCCGCGGTTGGCGTCGATGCTGCCGAAGATCCCCAACGACACGGCGGTGGCGATCTCATGATGAAAACTGTGCCCGGCCAGCGTCGCGTGGTTGGCCTCGATGTTCACTTTGATTTCGTGTTCCAGGCCGTACTCATGCAGGAAGCCGAACACGGTGGCGCTGTCGTAATCGTATTGGTGCTTGGTCGGCTCCTGGGGCTTGGGCTCGATCAACAGGTCACCCGTAAAGCCGATCTTGTGCTTGTGCTCCACCACCATGCGCATAAAACGCCCGAGCTGTTCGCGCTCGCGCTTGAGGTCGGTGTTGAGCAAGGTTTCATAACCCTCACGACCACCCCACAACACATAGTTGGCGCCCTTGAGCCGCAGCGTGGCATTCATTGCACTGAACACCTGGGCGGCGGCGAAGGCGAACACCTCTGGGTCTGGGTTGCTCGCCGCCCCGGCGGCAAAGCGCGGGTTGCTGAAGCAATTGGCAGTGCCCCACAACAGCTTGATGCCGGTCTGTTCCTGATGGCGCTCCAGGTGGTCGACCATCTGCGCGAAGTGGTTGCGGTACTCCTTGAGCGAGCTGCCTTCGGGCGCCACATCGGTGTCGTGAAAGCTGTAGTAGTCGATACCCAGCTTGGAAAAAAACTCAAACGCCGCCTCGGCCTTGCCGATCGCCACCTCCATCGGATCGCCACTGCGCTGCCACGGGCGCTTGAACGTCCCCATCCCAAACATATCCGCCCCCGGCCACACAAAGGTATGCCAGTAACAAGCCGCCATGCGCAGGTGCTCCCGCATGGGCTTGCCGAGGATCAGCTTGTTGGCGTCGTAGTGACGAAACGCGAGGGCAGAGGTGCTGGCAGGGCCTTCGAAGCGCACCTTCTCGACACCGGGGAAGTACGGCATGGGGTTTTCCTTATTGTTCTGGGCGGTGTCTGGATACTAGCAACGGCACCTGGGCGGCTGATTATGAAAATCACCAAAGGGGAGTGCGATTTTGAGTGAAGGGCTGAGAACGGCGCAGGGAGTACAGGACTTAGGGAAACGTCTGACTTTACGGTGGGGAAGTGCCTCTTCAAAGTTTGGGGGGTAACAAAGACCACCTCTATAAGGGCAATACTTATGAACGCATCGCACACCTCGCTATATACCAATGACCTGACGTCTGACGTACTCAGTCAATTAGATAGTTAACCCTTTACGGAACAACAATTGTCAAATTTTAATGAGCAGGCTTTGCAGTTAGTTAAAGACCAACGCGCTTATTGCAGCGCTCATCCGCCCATTGCTATTTACCGAGTCGCCACTGAGGGCAGTCAGACCCGCAACGGTGGAACCATCAGGAAAACCGCATCGGAGTTTGAATTTCGATTGGCTGACGGTTCGCAGGTGCGTGGCGCGCATAAAGGAGATTACGTGGAGTACGCCGACGGCACTCAGGCGCTTATCATGACCGGTTCGGGTGAAGGTAATAGCGACTTCGCATTGGTAGGCAGTCACCTCAGTAATGGTGACCAGATCGTTAATACACTTCAGGACTCGTTACTCTTTATCGAGCGTCACGGCGTGCCATTGGCAGAAGACTTCCTGCCTACTATTGAGTGATGAGTTGGCCAGGGCGCAACGCCCTGGTTTATCCGACATGAATGTAAGGAAGTAGCATGAGCGTAGGTTATTTCATTGGCCTGGGTGATAAAACCACCTGCGGCGGCAAAGTGCTGGACGGTGATAGCCGCATCAACTTATATGGCCTCCTTCACGCCCGTGAAGGAGATCGGGTCAGCTGCGGAAAAGATGGCAAAACCTATAAGATCGTTGGCGGCATTTACTACATGAACAGTCACGGCAAGCTGATGGCCGGCACGCTGGACAGCCACAGTGACTGCCCGTGTAAAGCCCGGCTGATTCCCTCGGTTTTTACAGCCACCTATGAAAGCCGAAACACCGCACCACAAGGCATCCGTAGAACAACCGAAACGTCCCAAGCATTGGCCAGCGGTAACCCCCTTGCACACTCCCAGTCTGCGTACCCCCCCTCAACCAATTTGTCCTCCGTTGCATTTACCGGTTTGCAGGGCGAGGAACCAGGTTTTTATATCGTGCCCAAAAGCATCACCCGCGAGGCGCTGGAAGCCACACTTTTTCCGACGCTCGACCCGACTGTAATGCGCAAGTTTCAAGCACTGAACCCGGATACGAGCCACGTCAAAGCCGGCTCGATGATCGTGCTCAGCGACCCGAACAACACCTCTTGCACCTATCAGGATGCGCAACTGATGCAGGCTGCACAACACGTCAGCGCATCACTGGATGAGCTGACACCGGACGAGGCAGACTTTCTGTATCGCCATGGTGCTGAAATCGCTGGGTTCATCGGCCAAACCTCAACCTGGCTCGGCGTCAGTGCGGTGGTGATGGAAAAGCACTTGAGCAACTTGCGCGACACGCTGCAGGCCATGGAGCGCCTGCATCAAGACAGCTATCGGCAGCACGGACACCTTAGGTCACCGCAATTCTTTGCTGATCGCCAGCGGTTGATGAACCAGTTGGATGCTCACCTGCTCAACTCCACCCGCCTGCGCGGGCAGACCACCTTGGGCGATCACCCGAAGTTGAAAACGGCCCTGGGTATATCCAGTCGCAGCTTGGTGCATCACTGGGACAAGGCGGGTGGGCCGGGGCAGATTCCGGGGTATGCCGCTCATGTGGAGGCGGTCAGTCGTGCTACGAAGTATATGAAGGCAGGTGGTTACATCGGAATTGGCCTTGGCGGTGTGTCTTCGTTGCTGGCTATTGAGCAGGTATGTAACGGGGATTCTGGAGCTGCATGTGAGAGGGTTAAATTTACAGAAGGAGGAAAATTCGCTGGGTCAACTGCTGGTGGTGTTTTCGGCGGAGGGCTAGCCAAATATGCGGGTGGCCCGATCTGTGTGGCGCTAGGTGCTACTACTGGTATAGGAGGGATAATCTGCGTAGCGACAGTAATAGGAGCTGGCGCTTGGGTGGGCACGACTTATGGTGGTGGAGGGGGCGAGTATTTGGGAGATAAAATTTATGAGGTTTCTCAACCATGACCAGTATCGACACTTGGTCACCTTGGGTTGCGATATTTGTGACTGGGGGGCCAATTATTCTTGGGGTTGTGAGCACTGCATACACTCTTTACCTGAGCCACCGTCACTTGGATGCCATGAAGGAAGCCCTGAAAAATAGCCGCTACATTTATCTATGGGGGCCAAGTTTGGGGAGACGGGGCGTGATTTGGTCTCTTTTGGAAATAGCGAAAATCGCAGGAATGGTCACATGGTCAAAAGCGTATATTCGAACTGGTGATGTAAATCCTGTTGATCTTGAAAATTTTCCGCTCTACCTGAAACGTCTTTTGGTCATTGATGCAGCGATGAAAATCGTCGGGTTTACCTGGATTATTGTCGTGGGCATATTGCTGAAAGTGAAATAATTGGTGATTGACAGATAATGAGGCCGCCTTCTGTATCTCCATGCATCGTCTGCACCAGGACACTTATCGACAGCACGGGCACCCTCGATCACCGCAGTTCTTTGCTGATCGCCAGCGGTTGATGAACCAGTTGGATGCTCATCTGCTCAACTCCACCCGCCTGCGCGGGCAGACCACCTTGGGCGATCACCCGAAGTTGAAAACGGCCCTGGGTATATCCGGTCGCAGCTTGGTGCATCACTGGGACAAGGCGGGTGGGCCGGGGCAGATTCCGGGGTATGCCGCTCATGTGGAGGCGGTCAGTCGTGCTACGAAGTATATGAAGGCAGGTGGTTACATCGGAGTTGGCCTTGGCGGTGTGTCTTCGTTGCTGGCTATTGAGCAGGTATGTAACGTGGATTCTGGAGCTGCATGTGAGAGGGTTAAGTTCACTGAAGGGGGGAAATTCGCTGGAGCCACATTGGGGGGTATTTGGGGTGGAGTGACGGGTCAAATTGCGGGTGGTTCAATCTGTTTGGGGATTGGAGTGGCAACCGGCGGGCTTGGAGGGGGCGTCTGTGTCGCGGCCTTAGTCGGGGCCGGCGCCTGGGCAGGTACGACTTTCGGTGAGATGGGTGGCGATTATATTGGGGAAAAAATTTACGAGGCTTTTCAACCATGACCCGTATTGACTCTTGGTCACCCTGGGCTGCGATCATTTTTACCGGCGGGCCTTTTCTGCTCGAACTCGTGAGTATTGCGTACAGCTTGTTCCTGAGTCATCGACATTTGGATGCGATAAAAGAGGCATTGAAAAACAGTCGCTATATTTATCTTTGGGGGCCGAGCCTGGGGAGGCGCGGCTATATTTGGTCGTTGTTGGAGATGGCGAAAATCACCGGGATGATAGCGATGCCAAGGACATATATCCGCATTGGTGACTTGAGCCCTATCGATTATGAAAACTTTCCTCCGTACCTAAAACGCCTGCTGAACCTACATTTAGCAATGGTAGTTGGCACTGGCGTTTGGCTAGGAACTGTATTCATAGTTTTAAAATTTAGGTAGATAGAACGGGCCTCCCTGAGGCCCGATATGCTCAGACTGCTTCCAGGACGTGACATCGATTTGAATGTAGCTAGGCGTGCGTAGTACACAGGCCTAATCTGCACCGACCGGCCCCAGGACAAAAACAATGAAAACCCTACCGCCCGTTCACCGCATCGCCTTGCTGTTCAACGGCAGCAAGATCTACGACCGCGGCATCATCGCCGGCATTGGCAATTACCTGAGCAGCACCCGCGCATCCTGGGACCTGTTCCTGGAAGAAGACTTCCTCTGCCGCCTGCGCGGTATCGAGCGTTGGCAGGGGGACGGCATCATTGCCGACTTCGATGACCCGCTGATTGGCGAGGCGCTGGCCGGCAGTCGGCTTCCAGTGGTGGCGGTGGGTGGCTCTTATGAGGATGTCAGCAAGTACCCCAAGGGCATTCCTTATGTGGCCACCGATAACCATGCCCTGATGAAGCTGGCCTACGAGCATCTGGTGGAGGCGGGGTTGACGCGGTTTGCCTGTTTCAGCCTGCCCGAAGCCCAGGCCAATCGGTGGGCCCAGGAGCGTGAGAAAGCTTTTCGCCGCTTGATGCAGCGCGATGGCTTGCAGGTAGAGGTGTATCGCGGCCTGGGCACCAGTGCGCCGTTGTGGGACAGCGCGGTGGAGCAGCAGATTGCCTGGCTGCACAGCTTGCCCAAGCCTATCGGCATCATCGCGGTGACCGATGCCCGCGCTCGGCAATTGCTGCAAGCCTGCCTGACGGCGGGTATTGCGGTGCCGGAGGAGGTGGCGTTGATCGGCATCGATAACGACCCGCTGACCCGTACCCTCACGCGGGTGCCGCTCAGTTCGGTGATCCAGGGCACCGAGACCATGGGCCGCACCGCTGCGGCGCTGTTGCATCAGATGCTGCACGGCAAACCCTGCACGGGCACGCAGGTGCTGGTGCCGCCGGACGCCATCAACGTGCAGGCCTCCAGCCTGCATCAACCCCTGGGCAATCCTTACGTGATGCAGGCCTTGTTGTTTATCCGCCAGTACGCCTGCCAGGGCATCAAGACCGATCAGGTCGCGGCTTATGTCGGTGTTTCCCGCTCGTCCCTGGAAGCGCATTTTCGCAAGGCCCGCGGCTGCAGCGTGCATGATGAGATTCTGCGCTTCAAACTTGCCGCTGCCGCCAAAGGCCTGGAAAACCACAGCCTTGCGATTGCCGACATTGCTGCACGCTGTGGCTTCACCTCTGCGCAGTACCTGCATACGGTGTTTCGCCGCGAATTTGGCTGTACGCCGCGTCAGTATCAGCAGGGCACGAACTAGAACACCGCTTTGACCTGCAAACCCAGCACCAGCGCATTGTCGATGCTCTCATCGGAAAACGCCCCCGGCTCGATGATGTATTGCACATCCGGGCGCAAGGTCAGCCAAGGCGTGGCCTGGTAGCCATAACTGAGCTCGATCAGCTGTTCGGCCGTGTCCAGGTCGGGATAGGCCGTGCCGGTGTTGAACGCTGCCAGCTCCTGTACATCACGGCTGCGCGGGTTCGGCACCGCGCGGCCATAGCCCAGGGCGACGGTATCGCGCGGGCGACCCTCGAACGGCTTGTACAGCACCACGCCTGCGCCATACCACTGGGTGAACGGCGAGGCCGCTTGGCTGGCGGCAGAGTACTGGCCGAAGGCGTGCAGGCTACGGCCTTGGGATGATTGTGAGGCCCACACAGCCTGGTCGATCAAGAGGTAGTGACCGCCACGTCCGCTGACGTCCTTGTTGCTGCCAATGCGTTTTACATCGGAACTGTCGTAGTAATACCCGAGCTTGTATTCCCCGGGCAGTGCGCCCGCATGCTTGTAGATAAGCTCGATGGGCACCACGGTGCCGGTGGTGTGCTTGGGTCCCAGGTGCCAGGCACGGCTGGAGTTGCCGTTGCTGGACGGGTCGACATTGAACGCCGCCACGCGCAGCTGCCAGTTGGGCGAAAAGTCGTACTTCACCCGGGCACCGAGGTGCGCATTCGGGTAGTTGGCCCAGCCACTGCCGCCGGACATGTTCAGCGGATGCCCGCAGAAGCCGGCGTTCATGAAGTTGCACAGGATGCCGCTGTCCAGGCCACCGAGATCATTGCCCATGGCCATATAGCCCAGCTTGAGGTTCAGCGCCGGGGTGAACAGCGTGCGCTCGTAGCTCAGTTCGGTGAGGCGCGTGTAGAGGCCACCGTAGTTTTCCTGGATCGGCAGACGGTTGCCCACCAGGTCCTCGGAGGCGCTGTTGCCGCGTCGGTCGTTGATGGTCAGCTGGATGCGGTCGCCGTTGGTAAAACCGTAGAGCTTGCCCAGGTCGAACTGCACGCCGAGCTTGACGTTTTGCGAGTAGCGCGCCGAACGGTGCTGGCCGCCGTGGGCGTTGTAGGCGGTCTCGCCGCTGTAGTCACCGGTAAAGCGCACACCTTGCGCGTCGAGTTCGCGGCGCAGGCCGCCCCAGTCGCCGGTCAGGGTGGTGTCGTCGGCTTGAACGGGCAGGGCGGCCGCAAAGGCCAGGCCCAGCGCCAGGCGCCAGGCGGTATGAGGAGTAGGGGTCATGAGGGATCTTTCCAAACACAAAGCGCGGTGCCGGAGCACCGCGCGAACAGAGGGCAGTTACGGCAGGGCGTAGGCGATCACGTAGTCGCCACGGTCGGTGGACTGGCGTGCGCCGCCGGCGGTGACGACGATGTATTGCTTGCCGGTTTTCGGCGACACGTAGGTCATCGGCCCGCCCTGGCTGCCGACGGGCAGGCGGGCTTTCCAGATTTCATCGCCATTACTGCTGTTGAAGGCGCGCAGGTAGAAGTCCTGGGTGCCGGCAATAAAGATCAGGCCGCCTTGGGTGGACAGCGTACCGCCCAGGGTCGGCAGGCCTACCTTGATCGGCAGGTGCATGCGGATACCCAGGGGGCCGGTGTCTTCAACGGTGCCCACCGGTACTTGCCAGGCGACCTTTTGCGTCTTCATGTCGATGGCGGTCAAGGTACCGAACGGCGGCGCCTGGCACGGAATGCCGGCCACCGACAGGAAGCGGTTTTTGTTCACCGCATACGGCGTGCCCTTGAGCGGCACGGCGCCCATGCCGGTGTTCAGCGCTTCACCACCGGAAGAGGCCTGGGCCTTGTTCTGCGACGGTATCATCTGGATCCACAGGCCCAGGCGCATGTCGTTGACGAAGATAAAACCGTGCACCGGGTCGGTGGAAATGCTGCCCCAGTTCATGCCGCCCAGGGAACCCGGGAAACTCAGGGATTTATCGGTGCCTGGTGCGGTGTACAGGCCGTCGTAGCGCATGCCCTTGAAGTCGATGCGGCACAACAACTGGTCATACGGCGTCGCGCCCCACATGTCCGATTCGGTCAGGGTTTGCGCGCCGATCTGCGGCATGCCCACGGATTTCGGCTGGGTGAGGGAATACGGCTCGTTGGGAATGTTCGCGGCTTTGACCGGAACTTCCTGCACGTCCGTCAGCGGCTTGCCCGTGGCGCGGTCGAGCACATAGATCTGCCCGGCCTTGGTGCCGATGACTACGGCGGGTACAGCCTTGTCGCTGCCTGGCGGGGTGAAGTCGATCAGGCTGGGCTGCATCGGCAGGTCGAAGTCCCAGAGGTCGTTGTGGACCGTCTGGTACACCCACTTCTCGGCACCGGTGGAGGCGTCGAGTGCCAGCACCGAAGCACCGTATTTGTGGTTGAGCTGGGTGCGCTCCACACCGTAGATATCGGTGGACGAGCTGCCCATCGGCAGGAAGACCGTGTTCATCAGCGGGTCGTAAGACATCGGCGCCCAACTGTTCGGGGTGCTACGCACGTAGGTGGCGTCGCCCGTCGGGGCCTGCTTGTCTTCAGGGTTGCCTGGGTCGAACGCCCAGCGCATTTGACCCGTGATCACGTCAAAGCCACGGATCACGCCACCGGGCATATCGGTCTGCACGTTGTCTGCCACGCGACCGCCGACCACCACGGTGGTGCCGGCCATCAGCGGCGCCGAGGACAGTTGATAGTAGCTGTCCGGCACATTGCCCAGTCCGGCCTTGAGGTCCACCTGACCATGGGTGCCAAAGTCTTCGCAGAACTTGCCGGTGTCGGCGTCTACGGCGATCAGGCGTGCATCAATGGTGTTGGTCAGCAGGCGACGCTGGCACTGCGCACCGACAGGCACGCTGGCGGTCAGGATCGGCGAGCTGTTGGGCTGGGTCGGCTGGGCAATCGGCGCGCTGGCGTCGAAATACGCCATGCCCCGGCAACGCTGCCACACTGCCGACTTGGCGTTGACTTCGTTCTTCCACAGTTCTTTGCCGGTGTCGGCATCCAACGCGATCAGGTTGTTGTGCGGGGTGCAGATAAACACTTTGTTGCCGACCTGCAGGGGCGTCAGCTGGTCTTCGGCACCGTTGCCGTCGCTGATGGCCACGTCGCCGGTGTGGTAGGTCCAGGCGACTTTGAGCTTGTCGATGTTGTCGCGGTTGATCTGGTCCAGCGCGGCGAAACGGCTGCCACCTTCGGTATTACCGTAGTGGGCCCAATCTTTCTGCGCATCGGCCGCCGCCACCGGGGTCATGCCCGGGCCTGCACCGGTGGGCGCAACGCTTGGGTGCGCGACAAACATATTGCCCGCCGCCACCGCCACGCCCAGCGCCAATACGGCGGCGACGCCATAGGCACCCCGCGCCGGTTTGCCGGCCAGCAATGGATACACCAGCGCCACAACCACGCCAATCACCGCAAACATGAACAGTCGCGAGAACAGCGGCCAGTATTCCAGGCCCACGTCGGCCACCGCCCACACGGCAGTAGCCACTAGAAACGCGGCGAACAACCAGGCGCCGGCAGGCTTGCAGCGGGCAATCAACAGCCCGGAAATGGCCATGGCCACGCCGCCGAGCAGGAAGTACCAGGAGCCTCCCAGGCTGACCAGTTTGGCGCCGCCGACGGCCAGCGCAAGGCCGAGCAGGGCGATGACGACGCCCAGGCCCAGGAGTAAGAATCTAGAGACGCCAGCGGCGCGCGATGCTCGTTTCATGTCGAATGGACTCGAGTGAGAGAGGGCAAAGACGCGATTTTAGCAAGATAAGTAACCAGTTAGTACATTTGAGTCCTGCAATAGACTGTTGCAGGTACTGCGATGATGGCGCGGCCCTCTTCTGAAGGGGTCAGTAGGTGGCCCAGACAATCGACAAACCTCTGTGGCGAGGGAGCAAGCTCCCTCGCCACGGCATCAGAACTTGAAGCGCCCCACCAGCCCATTGAGCTGGCCGGAAATATCCGTCAGCCGCCCTGAACCGGTCTGCGCCGAATGCGCAAAGCCTTCCACCAACTGCGCGTCGGCGTGGATCTGCGCGATATGCCGGTTGATCTCTTCGGCCACCTGGTGCTGCTCTTCGGCGGCGGTGGCGATCTGGGTGTTCTGGTCGCGAATCGAGTCCACCGAACCACGGATCTTGTCGAAGCTGTCGCGGGCCTGCTGGATGCGCTCCACGCTGGTGTTGGACACCAGCAAGCTGCCTTGCATCTGCTGGGTGACTTCCTGGGTGCGGCGGGCGAGGTTGCCCAGCAGGCTGTCGATTTCGCCGGTGGAGTCGGCGGTGCGACGCGCCAGTGCACGCACTTCATCGGCGACCACCGCAAAGCCGCGGCCCTGGTCGCCAGCGCGGGCAGCTTCGATCGCGGCGTTGAGCGCCAGCAGGTTGGTCTGTTCGGCTATCGAACGGATGGTATCGAGGATGGTGTTGATGTTCTGGCTGTCTTGCTCGAGCAACTGCATGGTCTGTGTGGATTTCTGCAGGTCTTCGCTGAGCTTGAGCACGCTGCCGGTGGCTTCGCCGATGTGCTGCTGGCCGGTGTGCACGTCGCGATAGCCCTCATCGGCACTCGTGGCGGCGGCGCTGCATGAACGCGCGACTTCGTTGGCGGTGGCAACCATCTCGTTGAACGCAGTGCTCACCAGTTCCACGGCTTCGCGCTGGCGGCCGGCGGCCTGGTTCATATTGTTGGCCACGGCGCTGGTGTCGGCGGCGGCGGTTTGCAGGTCTGAGGAGGCGTTGCCGATGCGCTGCACCAGTTGCGCGATCATGCTCAGGAACTGGTTGAACCAGCCGGCCAGGCTAGCGGTTTCGTCCTTGCCTTGCACTTTGAGCTGGCGCGTGAGGTCGCCTTCACCTTCGGCGATTTCCTGCAAACCGTCGGCCACGCCGCGAATCGGGCGCACGATCACACGGGCGAAACTAGCGCCTACTATCGCGAACACCACGGCCAATACGGCGGCAATCGCCGCGATCAACCACGTCAGGCGGGTGGCGCCGGCCATCACTTCGTCGCGCTTGATCAGGCCGATAAAGCGCCAGCCCAGGTCTTTGGAACTGACCACGTTAGCCATGTAGGCCACGCCGTCGATGCTCACCTCGGTCACGCCATCGCCGTGCTTGGCCAGTTCGGCGTAGTTCGCGCCCAGGCCCGCCAGGGGCTTGAAATTGTGCGTGGCATCGCTGGGGTCCACCAGCACGTTGCCGTCGGCTTCCACCAGCATCAGGTAGCCGCTGTCGCCCAGCTTGATGGTGCGCACCAGCTCGGTGAGTTGCTTGAGCGACACGTCCAGGCCAACCACCCCAAGGACATTGCCCGTGGCATCCGCGACGGTGCGCACGGTGCCGATCAGCACCACGTCGTCCGGGGCCCAGTAGTAGGCGCCTGTGCGCACGGTCTTGCCCGGCGCTGCGATGGCGGCCTGGTACCAGGGGCGGGTGCGCGGGTCGTATTGCGTCAGTTTGGCGTCGTCCGGCCAACTGGCGTAGCCGCCATCGCTCAGGCCCAGGGACAGGTAGGCGGTGCTGGGGTGGCTTTTGGCGAACTGATCGAAAATCGCCAGCAGTTCTGTATTGGTCGGCGTCAGCGGGATTTGCGCGGCATCGGCGCCGGCATAGCTTTTGAGGTTCTTGGCCGCGATCACGCGCGGGTCCTTGGCGACGAAGTCGACATTCTGGCTGATGCCGTCGAAAAACTGCTGCATGCCATTGTCGATCTGGCGGATCTCGCGGCCGCTGCTGTCGAGGAAGTTGGCCAGCGCACCCTCGCGCAGATTCAGCACCACGATAATGGCGACCAGGATGACCGGCACGCACGCGATGGCCGCAAACGCCCATGTCAGCTTCTGCTTGATATTCATGACTTCACCCGCGGGTATTTATAGTTTTGGCAAGGGGAGAAAAATTAGTGCTGCGTGTCGCAGGCGTTTTTGTGAGAGGCGAGGCCATGCGTACCCTCGGTATATCGGCCGAGGGAGTTGGCACTTGAGCAGGGGGAATCAGGCGATCGGGTCACCGACCAGGGCATCGCGGCGCATCGACTGCAGGTTCTTCTCGATGGTTTCGCAGATGCTTTCCATCTGGATCTGGTGTTCGCTGGAATTGAACGGGCTTTGCAGGTCGGTGCCGATGCGTTCGATGGCCAGCAGCATGAAGCCCACGACTGTGGAAGCCAGCGGCGTGAACCAACCGAGGGATTCCACCAGGCCCACCGGTACGATCAGGCAGAACAGCGAAATGAATAGCCGCGGGAAGTACACGTAAGGGTAGGGCAGTGGCGTGTTGGCAATCCGCTCCATGCCGCCCTGGGCGTTGGAGAGGTCCACCAGGGTCGACTCCAACCGCGCCAGGCGGATGCTGTCCAGGCGCCCGGCCTGGTATTCGCGCGCCAGCAACGAGGCTGAGCCGGTGAGGATGTCATTGGCGAAGTTATTGGTGGCGCCGTTGCGCGCAAATTCTTCGGCGGGGATAAAGGCTCGCACTTCCTCCGGGCACGGCTGGCCCTTGAGGTGCGCAGCCAGGCAGTTGACGTAAGCCACGTGACGGCGCAACAGCGTCGACTTCACCGGGTTCACCTCACCGGGGGCGTCATCGAGCAGGGTCAACACTTGCCGGGCAAAACTGCGCGAGTTGTTGACCATCGCACCCCACAGCGTGCGTGCTTCCCACCAGCGGTTATAGGCGCTGCTGTTGCGAAAACTGATCAGCACCACCAGTGCCGAGCCGAGCAAGGTCAGGGGCATCAGCGGCAAATTGATCTTGGCGGTGAGAAACAGCATGAAATCCACCGTCACCGCCACATCCCACAACAACAGCCAGAACAACGCCCAGCCCACATAGCCCATGGTCTTGATGATCAGGCGGTATTTCTTCAGAAGGGCAGCTTTCAAACGAGAACCTCGCGGCGGGCGGTTGGCAACAATCCCCTGTTACGACGCCGTCGAGGAAGGAAGGTTCGCAGTGTGCTGAATCGATTAGTCCTCTAACCGCCAGGCGGAGAGAATGTAACCAAAGGTTGCGCGTAAGTGTGTGCTACGGGGCATTTGACGGTGGAACAACTTTGGTACTGATGACGTCTTGTCCGGCAATCGCTGTACATTGCGTTCGAGGCAAAAAGCCATTAATGGCAGGAATTTTGAAGTGATTTGTTTTGGGGCCGGGCTGCAGGGATTTCGTAGCTGAGATCAGTGGCATCAAGTTGGATGATCAGGGCTCTTTCATGCGTGTCAGTTCGTTGAAGTTGGCTATGTGTAATACCGCGCAAGCGCTCGAACGTCATAAGGATTTTGAATCGTGCATGAGAGCGCATTACCACGTGCTGCTCGTGCCCTATTCAAAACGACCGTTTTTCTACAAGAGTGCCCTTAAATACAGCCGCTTGATGGTGTCGTTTGCATTATTGAGCCAATACTTTTCCACACCGCTGCCGTTGTTGGCAGAAGTTAAAGCCTTGTGCGTAACGCGCAAATATTGTTCGAAAAACAGCCTGGAATCGATTTTTTTGCTATTCCGGGCCCTGGGTTTCATGGAGGTTGCGCCGCACCCCGAAGACAGTCGCTTCAGGGTGTATGCACCCTCGGATGAAGCCTGCCGCGAAGCGCGGTTGATGCTCACCGCCCTCACGGAGTCGTTGGCGCTGCTCTACCCCGAACGGGAAGTGTTCCGGCAGATGCGCGACTTGGATGACCGTGAGTTCCTGGCGCTCTATTTCAAAGGTTTTGCCATGATTCTCGCGGCCGAGTTGACGGTGGATGTCTTGCTGCCCGAATGTTATTGGCTGGTGAAACGCGATGCCGGCCATCTGTTGATGCTGGCGATCTACAACGATGCCTTTGCCCCTGAGAACGACCGCGCCACCTTCCGGTCGTCTTCCTACCTGGCCTTGGCCAAGCAACTTTCCGTGTCCAAGACCCACATTATCCGTATGGTGCAGGAGGGGGTCGAAAAGGGTTATTTCAAAGCCCACTCCAAAACCCGGCTGGAAGTTCTGCCACCCTTTGCCAGCCTGGTAAAGCGGTTCATGGCCTTTTCATTTGCGATGGGCCTGCATGCTATTGAGATGGGAGCGTAAGGATGCCTGCTAACTTGAAGTTGCGGCCCAGAATGCGCAGTTTGTTGTCACCTGCGGTGACCCAAGCCGAATGGGTCGGGATTATTGCCTGGGTCGGCATGCTCCTGATTCCTGCGGCCCTGAAGTTGGATTTTTATATGTTGGCCGTCACGGTGGGCCTGCTGATTGTTTGCCGGGTACATGCCACCACCACGAACTTTCTGCTCTGGCGAGTGCTGGGAGTCACCTATATGGTGTTGTTGTCCGTCGGCTTCGCTTATCTGATTCATATGCACGCAGAGTTGCGTATCTATGGCTTGCCGTTGGCGGTGACCCTGGTGGTGGGCAGTGCAATCTTGTTTATCAGTGTCCAGGATTATCTGGCCGATGCGCTATTGATCTGGCTGATCCTGTGGCCGCCCATGCAGGCGGATATATACGCCGGCACCGAGGTGTATTTGCTGCTGTTCTGCGCGGCGTCGGTGTCCATCGGGTTTATCTTGAGTTATTCCTACTTGAAGAACCTGCGTTCGGTATTGCTGGTGGAAAGCGAGTTTCGCGCCTTGGCCGAGACCGACTACCTGACGTCCATCCTCAACCGGCGCGCCTTTATGCAGAGCTTCGAGAAGTTGCTCGGTGGGGAGCGGGGCGGCTACTTCATCATGTTGGATATCGACAGTTTCAAGGAAAAAAACGACCTGTATGGCCACGACGTGGGGGACAAGATTCTGCGCGCCATGGCGCTGTGCCTGAAAAACGCCAAGGGCAGCCACAGCTTCGGACGGATCGGCGGGGAAGAGTTCGGCGTGTTATTGCAGGGCGACGATGTGGAGGTGGCCTGTGATTATGCCCTGGACTTGTTGCAGGCGATCCGCAGCAGCGTGCCTGCGCCCCACCATTACACCTGCAGTGCGGGGATGGCGCGTTTTTCGCCAGGCGACGAGTTGTCGGCCGTACTCAAGATGGCGGACAAGAACCTGTACGGCGCCAAGCGCAATGGCAAGGACTGTGTGCACCTGGACGGCGCATTGCTACAGGCGGTCTTGTCCTGACGCGTGCCGTCTAGTGCTGTGACAGAACGCTCGCCAGCAACCCAGGGAAGCGGCTTTCCAGCTCGTCACGGCGCAACGAGTTCATATGGGTGGTGCCCACATTGCGCGTGTGCACCAGGCCGGCATCGCGCAATACCCGGAAGTGATGGGACATGCTGGATTTGGGCCGCCCCCCGTCGAGTTCGCCACAGGTGGCCTCTGGCACGTTGGCCAGGTAGCGCACGATGTCCAGGCGCACGGGGTCGCTCAAGGCGTACAGCACACGCTCAAGCGTCAATTCTTGGGGGGTAGGGTGTTTGAAGGCTCGCATGGGGCGGATCATAACAGGGGGGTAGCGTTCAATACCATAGTTCGATTACCATCGAACTATCGAATCACCCACCCCTTCCTGGAGTTCTCAATGTCGGCTTTGTTCGAACCGTTCAAACTCAAAGATGTGACCTTGCGCAATCGCATTGCTATCCCCCCGATGTGCCAATACATGGCCGAAGACGGCATGGTCAACGACTGGCACCACGTCCACCTGGCCGGCATGGCCCGTGGCGGTGCCGGCCTGCTGGTGGTCGAGGCCACCGCGGTCGCCCCTGAAGGACGCATCACCCCAGGCTGCGCTGGGATCTGGAGCGACGCCCACGCCCAGGCATTCGTGCCCATGGTCAAAGCCATCAAGGCCGCAGGTTCGGTGCCGGGCATCCAGATCGCCCACGCCGGTCGCAAAGCCAGTGCCAATCGCCCCTGGGAAGGTGATGACCACATCCCGGCCTCTGATGCCCGTAGCTGGGAAACCATCGCGCCGTCGGCCATCGCGTTCGGTGCCAACCTGCCCAACGTACCGCGTGCCATGACCCTGGAAGACATCGCCCGTGTGCAGCAGGACTTCGTCGACGCGGCCCGTCGCGCCCGCGATGCCGGTTTTGAATGGATCGAGCTGCACTTCGCCCACGGTTACCTGGGCCAGAGCTTTTTCTCCGAGCATTCCAACCAGCGTACCGATGCCTACGGTGGCAGCTTCGACAACCGCAGCCGCTTCCTCCTCGAAACCCTGGCTGCGGTGCGTGAAGTCTGGCCGGAAAACCTGCCGCTCACCGCCCGGTTCGGCGTGATCGAATACGACGGTCGTGATGAGCAGACCCTCACCGAGTCCATTGAACTGGCGCGCCGTTTCAAGGACGGGGGCCTGGACCTGTTGAGCGTCAGCGTCGGCTTTACCATTCCTGACACCAACATCCCATGGGGCCCGGCCTTCATGGGCCCGATTGCCGAGCGAGTGCGCCGTGAAGCCGGTATTCCGGTGACCTCGGCCTGGGGCTTCGGCACGCCGCAACTGGCCCAAGGCGCTTTGCAGGCCGGGCACCTGGACCTGGTTTCGGTAGGGCGTGCGCATCTGGCCGACCCGCATTGGGCCTACTTTGCTGCCAAGGAGCTGGGCGTGGACAAGTCCTCCTGGACCTTGCCGGCGCCTTACGCGCATTGGCTGGAACGCTATCGCTGAGGTACGCCTGCGCGTTGCATGAGCCACTCGATTGAGTGGCTTTTTTTCGCCTGTCGCTTTTCGCGACCTACGCGGTGAAAAATAACAAATGAGAATCGATGTCAAACGAGAATCCGCTGATATATGATGCGCCGCGAATTCTTGGCAGGTTTGCCGTCCCATCTGGCTCATTCACTAGGTTCTACACCCATGCGTCGTACCCTGATTTCCATCTGTGTGCTCCAGGCGTTTTACCCCTTCGCGTGGGCAGAGCAGGCACGTGCCGAGAACGCCAGTATCGAGCTGCAAGCGACCAATGTCACCGCCACCGCGGACCTTGAGTCGGCCCAAGGCCCCGTGCAGGGCTACCACGCCACACGTTCAGCCAGTGCGACGCGCACCGACACCGCCATTCATGAAACTCCACAGTCCATCAGCGTAGTGTCCAAGGACGTGGTCGAAGACCTCGGTGCAACGCGTCTGCAGGATGCCCTCGATTACGCGGGCGGCGTGGGCCGCGCCAACAATTTCGGCGGCCAGGGCCTGACTACCTTTACCGTGCGCGGCTTCACCACCGGTGAGTTCTACCGCAACGGTTTCCCGATCAACCGCGGTTACCCGAACATGCCGGACGCCAACACCATCGAGCGTCTTGAAGTGCTGCGCGGCCCTGCGACCATGCTCTACGGCCGTGGCGACCCAGGCGGTACCTTCAACGTGGTGTCCAAGCAGCCGCTGGCTGAACGCACCGTCACCCTGGGCAGCCAGCTCAATGACCAGGGCATGAAGCGCGGCACCCTGGATGCCTCCGGCCCGCTGGACGAGGAAGGCCGCCTGGCCTATCGCCTGAACGTGGTGGGCGAGGGCGGCGACACCTTCCGCGATCACGTCGAGACGGAACGCTACGGCGTGACGCCGGTGATCACCTGGCAGGCCACCGATGACACCAAGGTGACCTTCGAAGGCGATTTCATGCGCAACAACCACCCGCTGGACCGCGGCCTGACGCGTTTCCCCAACCAGCGTGGCACCCCCTCGCGCGATACGTTCTGGGGCGACAAGGATGCCGGCAAGCTGCACAACGACAACAACATGGCGCAGTTGCGTTTCGAGCACGTGCTTAACGACAACTGGACCCTGGGCGGCGGTTTTCAATGGTTGGACGGCAGCCTGAAGGGCAACGCCATTGAGGCCAATGGGCCGGGTAGCCTGGGCGCCGATGGCCGGACCCTGCAACGCAACTTCAACTACCGCAAGCTGGAATGGACCGACAAGGACTATCAGCTCAACCTGACCGGGCACTTCTCCACCGGCGGGTTCGATCACACCTTGCTTACCGGTATCGAGTACGAGGATTACGACTATAAGTCGATCATTCAACGTTCAAGCGACGAGGTGGGCACTTACCCGGTCGACATCTTCAACCCTGTGTACGGCCAAACGCGTCCGGCGCTGACCCGAACGCCGACCCACGATAAGGAAAACCTCAAGACCTACGCCGCCTTCGTACAGGACCAGGTCGCCCTCACTGAACGGCTGAAAGTACTGGCCGGTGCCCGCTTCGAGCGTTTCGAGCATGACTACCAGAACTATGTAGGTAAAAGCTGGCAGGCCGCCGATAACGCCGTCACCCCGCGCGTGGGTGTGATCTACGACCTCACCGACACCGTCGCGGTCTATGCTGACGCCGCACGTTCGTTCAAACCCAACGCCAGCGCCAGCCGCGAAGGCGGTGGTTTTGCGCCGGAGAAGGGCAAGTCCTACGAGATGGGCCTCAAGTGGGAGGCGCTGGACCGGCAGTTGAGCGTGGATGCGGCGATCTATCAGATCGAGAAGAAAAACGTGCTGACCCCCGATCCGGTGGACAGTGCCTTTAATGTCGCGGCCGGCCAAGTGCGCAGTCGTGGATTTGACCTGAACGTTGCAGGCAACCTCACGCCCGAATGGCGCGTGATCGGCGGTTACGCCTATGTAGATGCCGAAGTCACCCGTGATAACACTCTGCGCTCCGGCACTCGCTTGATGAACATCCCGCGCAACAGCTTCAGCCTGCTCAACGTCTACGAGTTCCAGGACGGCGCGCTCAAAGGCCTGGGCCTGGGCGCCGGCGGCAAGTACGTCGACCAGCGCGCCGGCCAGACCGCCAATACGGCATTCTCCATGGACGCCTATACCGTGGTCGACCTGCTCGGTTACTACAAGGTCAATGAGCGTGTGCGCTTGAACCTGGATGTGAAGAACCTGTTCAACCGTGAATATGAAGAGGGCGCGTTCGGCAATATCTACGCTTACCCTGGTGCACCGCGAACTGTGCAGGTGGGCATCGCCTACACCCTGTGATGAACAGCTGCGGTACCACGCAGGGCCTGTGGCGAGGGAGCTTGCTCCCGCCACGGCGCCTATCTACCTGACGCCCCGCGTTCCAACTGTGGGAGCTGGCTTGCCTGCGAAGACGGCCTGCCAGCCGGCGCATTTCTACCTGACGCCCCGCAATCCAACTGTGGGAGCTGGCTTGCCTGCGATGGCGGCCTGCCAGCCGACACAGGGTGTCAGACCGAGTACATATCCATTCCTGCGGTAACGGCTGCTCAGGGTTCCGCTTTTACAGCGGGTCACTTTTGGAAAAGAGCCCGGAATGCCGGCCCAGCCAAAAGTAACCAAAAGGGCTCTTGCCCCACCACTCGGCACCTCGCCTAGGCTCGGTGTGCCCGTAATCCGCCAGTGATTTGGGGGGGCGCCTAAGATCAAGATCAAAAGCAGAGCAAGAGCACGAGCGGCTCGCTTCGCATCGTGAGCTGGGCGAAAGTTAACAGTCAGGAATGACGCGGGGTTACAACGGCGTCAACACATTCATCACCGTGTCCAGCGCGACCCGCGTGTCATCCAGTTGCACCAGCGACGCATGCCGCGCACCCAGGGCATCGCGGTTCTGGATCGCCGTGAGGATCGCTTTGTGCCGAGGCAGACTCAGGCCCTGGATATCCGGACGGCGGTTGGTGATGTTGATCGACTCGCGCAACGGCAGCGAGAGCATGTTGCACATATAGGCGAGCAGGTCGTTGCGGGTGGCGTCGGCAATCGCACGGTGGAAGTCCAGGTCGGCCTGTAGCAGCTCCTCGTGGGTCTTGGCGGTTTCCATGCCTTGGTAGGCGTGTTCGATAGTGGCGATGTCTTCATCGGTGGCGGTGGTCGCGGCCATCGCGGCGATTTCCGGTTCGAGGATGCGGCGCACCCCGGCCAGGGTGTTGAAGAACTCGCTGTGGGGCGTGGACTGCATCAACCAGGACAGCACGTCCGGGTCGAGCAGGTGCCATTTCAAGCGTGGCCGCACCACCGCGCCCACCCGTGGCTTGGAATACACCAGGCCCTTGGCGCTGAGCACCCGCGTGGCTTCGCGCAATACCGAGCGGCTGACCTGGTATTCCTCGCACAGCGTAGCTTCCATGGGCAAGCGTTCTTCAGGCTTGAAACGACCGGAAACGATGTGCATGCCCAGATCCTGAACGATCTGGGCATGCTGGCTCTTGCGCGGCTTGGGCGGCTGGTGATCCATAACGACGGGCAGGCTCTGGCTTAGATTCGCCGCATCATAGCATCCCAATTAGTGGGAATGCCGTGGGACTTCTGCCCCGCGACAGCCCACCAGGAAGTCAAAGTCGCAGCCTTGGTCGGCCTGCAGCACATGGTCGATGTACAGCTGGCGATAGCCGCCGACGATGAGGTTTTGCGCTGGGGGCAGGTCGGCCATGCGCGCTGCCAGCTCGGCGTCTGGAATGTCCAGGTGCAGGCGGCCATTGGCGCAATCGAGTTCGATCCAGTCACCTTCCTTCACTGTCGCCAGGGGCCCGCCGGCAGCGGCTTCCGGGGCCACGTGCAACACCACGGTGCCGTAGGCGGTGCCGCTCATGCGCGCATCGGAAATGCGCACCATGTCCGTCACACCCTGGGCCAGCAGCTTGGCCGGCAAGCCCATGTTGCCGACTTCGGCCATGCCGGGGTAACCCTTGGGGCCGCAGTTTTTCATGACCAGGATCGAGTTGGCATCCACGTCCAGCTCCGGGTCGTTGATGCGTGCCTTGTACATGTCGAAGTTCTCGAACACCACGGCGCGGCCACGGTGCTGCATCAGTTCGGGGCTCGCTGCCGAAGGCTTGAGCACCGCACCCAGGGGCGCGAGGTTGCCACGCAGCACGCAGATGCCGCCGTCGGCGCGGATCGGGTTGTCCAGGGTGCGGATCACTTCGTCCTGGCCGTAGATCGGCGAATCCTGGGTGTTCTCGCCCAGGGACTTGCCATTGACCGTCAAAGCGTTCGGGTGGGGGATCAGGTTGGCCTCACCCAGGCGACGCAGCACCGCGGGCAGGCCGCCGGCGTAGTAGAACTCTTCCATCAAGAAGCGCCCCGAGGGTTGCAGGTCGACGATGGTCGGCATACCGCGCCCGATGCGGGTCCAGTCATCCAGGTCCAACTCCACGCCGATGCGCCCGGCGATGGCTTTCAGGTGGATCACCGCGTTGGTCGAACCGCCGATGGCTGCGTTTACGCGAATCGCGTTTTCAAACGCTTCTTTAGTGAGGATCTTCGACAGCTTCAAGTCTTCGCGCACCATCTCGACCGCACGCATACCGGACATATGCGCCAGCACATATCGCCGCGCATCCACCGCCGGAATCGCCGCGTTGTGGGGCAGGGACGTGCCCAGCGCCTCGGCCATGCAGGCCATGGTCGAGGCCGTGCCCATGGTGTTGCAGGTGCCCGCCGAGCGCGACATGCCGCCCTCGGCCGCGAGGAAATCATCCAGGGTGATGGTGCCGGCCTTGACCTGTTCGCTGAGCTGCCACACCACTGTGCCCGAGCCGATGTCCTGGCCCTTGTGTTTGCCATTGAGCATCGGCCCGCCAGTGACGACGATGGCCGGTACATCACAACTGGCGGCGCCCATCAGCAGCGCTGGGGTGGTCTTGTCGCAGCCGGTGAGCAGTACCACGCCATCAATCGGATTACCGCGAATCGCTTCTTCCACATCCATGCTCGCCAGGTTGCGGGTGAGCATGGCGGTAGGGCGCAGGTTGGATTCGCCATTGGAAAACACCGGGAACTCCACCGGGAAGCCTCCGGCCTCGATCACGCCACGCTTGACGTGTTCGGCTATCTGACGGAAGTGCGCGTTGCACGGGGTCAGCTCCGACCAGGTGTTACAGATGCCGATGATCGGCTTGCCACGGAACTGATGGTCGGCAATGCCTTGGTTCTTCATCCAGCTGCGGTACATGAAGCCGTTCTTGTCGGCAGTACCGAACCACTGGGCAGAGCGTAGGCCGGGCTTTTTGTCAGGCATGATCGATTCTCTTATTGTATGACTATATGTTCTATGCGTGCTTAAACATAAGCGCAAAATCGCCGATTTGGAAGTGTTGTTTTGCAAATAGTCATACTATATAGTCGGTCGTAACTGAGGTATGGCCCTGGCGGATTTCGTCAGAGGCGTCCCCCGAGCTTCTATAAAAACAACAATCGGAGATCGACCCCATGAGCCAGGAACTGCGGCTTATTCGGCGCATCACGCTGAAACTGATTCCCTTCCTGATCTTGCTGTACTTGATCGCCTACGTGGACCGTTCCGCCGTAGGGTTCGCCAAGCTGCACATGGGCGCTGACGTGGGCATCGGCGACGCCGCCTATGGCCTCGGTGCCGGGTTGTTCTTCATTGGCTATTTCCTGTTCGAGATTCCCAGCAACCTGATGCTCGACCGCTTCGGCGCGCGGCGCTGGTTTGCGCGCATCATGATCACCTGGGGCGCCATCACCATCGGCATGGCGTTCGTGCAAGGGCCGCACAGCTTCTATGTGATGCGTTTTCTGCTGGGCGCGGCGGAGGCGGGGTTCTTCCCCGGCGTGCTGTACTACATCACCCAATGGTTCCCGGTGCGCCATCGCGGCAAGATCCTCGGGCTGTTCATCCTCTCCCAACCGATTGCAATGATGATCACAGGTCCAGTGTCCGGCGGTCTGCTCGGCATGGACGGCATTCTCGGCCTGCATGGCTGGCAGTGGCTGTTTATCGTGATCGGTACCCCGGCGATCCTGCTGACCTGGCCGGTGCTGCGTTACCTGCCGGACGGCCCCCAGAAGGTCAACTGGATGAGCGAGGAAGAAAAAGCCTGGCTCACCGGCGAGCTGCACAAAGACTTGCAAGCCTACGGCCAGACACGCCATGGCAACCCCTTGCATGCGCTCAAGGACAAGCGCGTGTTGTTGCTGGCGCTGTTCTACCTGCCGGTGACCCTGAGCATCTACGGCCTCGGCCTGTGGCTGCCGACCCTGATCAAGCAGTTTGGCGGCAGCGACCTTACCACCGGCTTCATCTCCGCCGTGCCCTATATCTTCGGCATCATCGGCCTGTTGATCATCCCGCGCAGTTCCGACCGTTTGAACGACCGTTACGGCCATCTCGCCGTGCTCTATGTGCTGGGCGCCATCGGCCTGTTCTGCAGCGCCTGGCTCACGGTGCCAGTGCTGCAAATGGCCGCGCTGTGCCTGGCGGCGTTTGCAATGTTTTCCTGCACCGCCGTGTTCTGGACCCTGCCGGGGCGCTTCTTTGCCGGCGCCAGTGCGGCGGCCGGTATTGCCTTGATCAACTCGGTGGGCAACCTCGGCGGCTATATCGGCCCGTTCGTGATCGGTGCGCTCAAGGAGTACACCGGCAACCTGGCCTCAGGCTTGTATTTCTTATCCGGTGTGATGGTGTTCGGGTTGCTGCTGACCCTCGTGGTCTACCGCTTGTTGGAACGCAAGCACGTGCTGCCCGTCGACCAATTCGCCGCCAGCGCCCGTGGCGCCACACGCACTTAAATCCAGGAGAACCTGCATGCGTTTAGTTCAGTTCGAGTTGAGCAACGGTGAGCGCCGCGTCGGCGTGGTAGAAGGCAACCAGGTACGCGAAGTGCGCGGCGCCCACAGCGTGCGTGAACTGGCGCTGGCCGCCATCGAAGCCGGCGGCAAGTTGCAGCAACAGGTGCAAGCCCTCGGCCTGGGCGCCAGCCATGACTACACCGCTTTGTTGGCGGACCACAAAATCCTGCCCCCGCTGGACCACCCCGACCCGGCCCACATGCTGATCAGCGGCACCGGCCTCACCCACCTGGGCAGTGCCTCGGCCCGCGACAAGATGCACCAGCAGGCCGGCGACGACAGCGCGATGACCGACACCATGCGCATCTTCAAATGGGGCGTGGAGGGCGGCAAACCAGGCGCCGGCCAGGCCGGTGTGCAACCGGAGTGGTTTTACAAAGGCGATGGCAGCATCGTCGTGCGCCCGGGCCAGGCCTTCCCGGTGCCGCCGTTTGCCGAAGATGCCGGCGAAGAACCAGAAATCGGTGGCCTCTATGTGATCGGGCATGACCGTAAGCCCTATCGCCTGGGTTTTGCGGTGGGCAACGAGTTCTCCGACCATGTGATGGAGCGCAAGAATTACCTGTACCTGGCCCATTCCAAGCTGCGCAGTTGCAGTTACGGCCCGGAGCTGCGCGTGGGCGAACTGCCCCAGCATCTGGCGGGCACCAGCCGCATCCTGCGCAACGGCGAGGTCATCTGGCAGAACGAATTCCTCAGTGGCGAGGCCAATATGTGCCACAGCCTGGAAAACCTCGAATACCACCACTTCAAATACAGCCAGTTCCTCAAGCCGGGTGATGTGCACATTCACTTCTTCGGCACCGCCACCTTGTCATTCGCCGACGGTATACGTACCCAGCCGGGCGATGTGTTCGAGATCAGCCAGGCTGAATTCGGCGCGCCGTTGATCAACGGTATCGGCAGCAGCGATGCGGCATTTGAACCCGGCCAAGTCACCCCCCTTTAAGGAGATCAACATGACCCCGTTCCTCGGCCACAACTACATCGGCGGCCAGCGCAGCGCCAACGGTAGCACTAAGCTGCAAAGCATCGACGCCACCACCGGCGAAGCCTTGCCCCAGGATTTCTACCAGGCCACCGCCCAGGAAGTGGACGCCGCCGCCCAGGCCGCGGCCCAGGCGTACCCGGCCTATCGCGCCTTGAGCGCCGCACGACGTGCGCAGTTTCTGGATGCGGTGGCCGATGAGCTGGACGCCTTGGGCGATGACTTCGTCGAACTGGTCTGCCGCGAAACCGCATTGCCGGCCGCACGCATCAAAGGCGAACGCGGGCGCACCAGCGGCCAGATGCGTTTGTTCGCCACCGTGCTGCGCCGCGGTGACTTCTACGGCGCGCGTATCGACAAGGCCCTGCCAGAGCGCCAGCCGTTGCCGCGCCCAGACCTGCGCCAATACCGCATCGGCCTCGGTCCGGTGGCGGTCTTTGGTGCCAGTAACTTCCCCCTGGCATTCTCCACCGCCGGCGGTGACACGGCGGCTGCATTGGCCGCCGGTTGCCCGGTGGTGTTCAAGGCCCACAGCGGCCACATGGCGACCGCCGAGCGCGTGGCCGATGCGATCATTCGTGCCGCCGAGGCCACCGAGATGCCGGCCGGCGTGTTCAACATGATTTTTGGCGGCGGCGTCGGTGAGGCGCTGGTCAAGCACCCGGCGATCCAGGCGGTGGGCTTTACCGGCTCACTCAAAGGCGGCCGCGCCCTGTGCGACATGGCCGCGGCGCGCCCGCAACCGATCCCGGTGTTTGCCGAAATGTCGAGCATCAACCCGGTGATCGTGCTGCCCCAGGCGCTGCACGCCCGCGCCGAGAGCATCGCCCGCGACCTGACCGCCTCGGTGGTGCAAGGCTGCGGCCAGTTCTGCACCAACCCAGGTCTGGTGATCGGTATCGCTTCGCCTGCGTTCACCGCGTTCACTCAGCAGGTCGCGCAATTGATTGGCGAGCAACCGGCGCAGACCATGCTGAATGCCGGCACCCTGGGCAGCTACGGCAAGGGCCTGGAAAAACTCCGCTCTCACCCGGGCATCCAGCATCTGGCGGGCAGCGCGCAATCGGGCAACCAGGCGCAACCGCAGCTGTTCAAGGCGGATGTACGTCTGTTGATTGACGGCGACGAAGTGCTGCAAGAGGAAGTGTTCGGCCCCACCACGGTGTTCGTCGAAGTGGCCGACCAGGCCCAACTCAGCGCCGCCCTGCAGGGGCTGCACGGGCAGTTGACCGCCACGCTCATCGGCGAACCGGCCGACCTGCACCAGTTCGCCGAACTCACGCCGCTGCTGGAACAGAAAGTCGGGCGCATCCTGCTCAACGGTTACCCGACTGGCGTGGAGGTGTGCGATTCCATGGTTCACGGCGGGCCGTACCCGGCGACTTCCGACGCCCGTGGCACCTCGGTCGGCACGCTGGCCATCGACCGTTTCCTGCGCCCGGTGTGCTTCCAGAACTACCCTGATAGCCTGCTGCCCGACGCGTTGAAAAACGCCAACCCCTTGCGTATTCAGCGCCTGGTAAATGGCACGCCATCGCGCGAATCGCTGTAACTGATCAGGAGGCTTCATGTCGTTGAGCGCAGTCACCCCGCACCGTGCCCGGTTGGGCGAAGGGCCGTTCTGGGATGTACCGACCCAGGCCCTGTATTGGGTGGATATCGCTGCCCGCCAGGCGCTGCGTCTGATGGGTGGGCAGTTGCAGGTGTGGCAATTGCCTGAGCACGTCTCGGCGTTCATCCCCTGTCAAAGCGGTGATGCGCTGGTGACCTTGAGCAGCGGCGTATATCGCCTGGACCTGGCCACCGAAGCCTTGACCCTGCTGTGCGTAGCCGACCCGCAAACGGGCAACCGCGGCAATGAAGCACGCTGCGATGCCCAGGGCCGGCTGTGGTTGGGCACCATGCAGAACAACATCGGCGAGCAGGGCGAAGACCTGCCGATTACCCGGCGCTCCGGTGGCCTGTTTCGCATCGATGCCGATGCGCGGGTCACGCCGTTGCTGGCGGGCCTGGGCATTCCCAACACCCTGCTCTGGAACGAGGAGGGCAGCCAGGTGCATTTCGGCGACAGCATGGACGGCACGCTCTATCAGCATTCGATCCAGGCTGACGGCCAACTCGGTGCCGCCCAGGCCTGGTTCGGGCCGCACACACGCGGCGGGCCGGATGGCTCGGCCATGGACGCCGACGGCTACATCTGGAATGCGCGCTGGGACGGCAGTTGCCTGCTGCGTCTGACGCCTTCAGGTGAGGTGGATCGCATTATCGAACTGCCGGTCAGCCGTCCCACCAGTTGCGTGTTCGGTGGGCCCGAGCTCACCACGCTGTACATCACCAGCGCGGCGAGTCCCTTGGATCACCCCCTTGATGGTGCGGTATTGGCCATTGAAGTCGATGTTCCTGGCAAGCCTTGCCATCGTTTCGCCGGTTAAACCCAAGACTTAAAAAAACAACAACAAGAGGTGTCGTTCATGAAAAAGGTTCTACGCGTTCTGGCTGCCGCTGTTGCGTTAAGCAGCCTCAGCAGCATCGTATCCGCTGAAGACGTGAAGATCGGCTTTCTGGTCAAGCAGGCCGAAGAGCCCTGGTTCCAGACGGAGTGGGCGTTTGCGGAAAAAGCCGCCCAGGACAAAGGCTTCAAACTCATCAAGATCGCGGTGCCCGACGGCGAGAAAACCCTCTCGGCCATCGACAGCCTGGCCGCCAACGGCGCCAAAGGCTTCGTGATCTGCCCGCCGGACGTGTCCCTGGGCCCTGCGATTGTCGCCAAGGCCAAGGTCAACGGTTTGAAAGTGATGGCCGTGGATGACCGCTTTGTCGATGCCAAGGGCAACTTCATGGAAGACGTGCCGTACCTGGGCATGGCCGCGTTTGAAGTCGGCCAGAAGCAAGGCGCCGCCATGGCCGCCGAAGCGAAAAAACGTGGTTGGGACTGGAAGGACACCTACGCGGTGATCAATACCTTCAACGAACTCGACACCGGCAAGAAACGCACCGACGGCTCGATCAAATCCCTGGAGGAAGCCGGGATTCCCAAGGACCACATCCTCACCGCCGCGCTCAAAACTCTCGACGTACCTGGCAGCATGGACGCCACCAACTCGGCCCTGGTCAAGCTGCCGAGTGGGGCGAAGAACCTGATCATCGGCGGCATGAACGACAACACCGTGCTCGGCGGCGTGCGTGCCACCGAAAGTGCCGGTTTCGCCGCAGCCAACGTGATCGGTATCGGCATCAATGGCACCGACGCCATCGGCGAATTGAAGAAAGCCAACAGCGGCTTCTTCGGCTCAATGCTGCCCAGCCCGCACATTGAAGGCTACAAAACCGCTGAGATGATGTACGAGTGGGTTACCCAAGGCACCGAGCCGCCGAAATACACGGCCATGGACGAAGTGACGCTGATCACCCGTGAAAACTTCCAGGCGGAACTGACCAAGATCGGGCTGTGGAAATGACCGCTGCGGCCCTGCGGTTTGACGGCATCGGCAAGACCTTTCCCGGGGTCAAGGCGCTGGACGGCATTTGCTTCACCGCCCACCCCGGGCAGGTGCACGCGTTGATGGGCGAGAACGGCGCAGGCAAGTCGACCCTGCTGAAGATCCTCGGCGGCGCCTACATTCCATCCAGCGGCACGGTGCAGATCGGCGCGCAGACCATGGCCTTCAAATGCGCCGCCGACAGCATCGCCAGCGGTGTGGCGGTGATTCACCAAGAGCTGCACCTGGTGCCGGAAATGAGCGTGGCCGAGA
>Ga0209677_100242_pt1 | contig 37472 bp, 38 predicted proteins | sample AraplaCvi_mCL_r2_2_FD_184285 | JGI IMG/M metagenome (GOLD analysis project Ga0209677, IMG submission 184285) | Arabidopsis root microbial communities from North Carolina, USA - plate scrape CL_Cvi_mCL_r2 (SPAdes) (version 2) | ecosystem: Host-associated > Plants > Roots > Endosphere | place: USA... | reverse complement strand
CCTGCTCGCCGGGCGAACTTGCAGCGAGGTTGCGGGCGATCTTGCGCCGGGTGCACCAACCGGCCTCGGGCGCGTCGACTGATGTCCTAGAGGTAGGACGACTAGTAATTTTTCCAGGCAAACGAACCGTCGAGTGGCGCGGCGAAGCCTTGGAGCTCACCGGCACCGAATTCACTCTGCTCGAAGTTCTCGCCCGGAACGCAGGTCAACTCGTATCGAAGCAGGACATATCCAAGCAGGCATTCGGAAAGCCACTTACGCCGTTCGACCGCCGCATAGACGTTCATATCAGCAGCGTTCGACAGAAACTAGGGCTGAGGGCCGACGGCCAGCCTTGGATAAGGTCTGTCCGCGGCCAAGGCTATCAACTTTTGGTGGAATGACCATGCCTCAACTTTTCTGGAAGTTCTTCAGGGTCATCTGGCTCACACTGGCTGTGTCCGTCGCAATCATAATTCTGATCGTCAAGTTTCTTCAGGCTGCTCCCTTCGAGCGGGAGATGGCAGCGGAGCGACGGGCGCTTGTCTCGAACTTGGCCGCGAATGTGCTTGTAACGGACGGCGAAGATGCCGCCATGCATTTCGCACGAGCAAGCGAAGAGACACTGCCATTGGGCCTGACCATTTCAAAGGTCACCGACGCCACAGCATGTGCGCAGAAGGACACCGCAGATACGCGATTCGTTCAAAAGGACGGGGCTTGCTATCGAGTTTCGGTGCCGAACCTCACTAGCTTCAGCGTCAAGGATCTCGCTCCGTTGATACCTTGGTTTACGATCCTCGTTTCGAGTACGCTGTCTGCGGGTGCACTGGCTCGCTATCTTGTTCGTCCAGTCGTGCATCTGCGTGATGGCTTGAGCGCGCTTGCTCACGGCCGATTCGACGTTCGTATCGGCAACAAGATGGGCGGTCGCAAGGATGAGGTTACGGCACTTGCGCATGATTTCGACTCCACGGCAGCCAGACTGGAGGAGCTTCAACAGGCGCAGCAGAGACTTTTCCACGATGTATCCCATGAACTGCGCTCTCCTTTGTCACGCCTGCAGGCGGTCGTGGGCGTTCTGCGGCAGAGCCCGAAGAAACTTAGTGCTATGCTCGACCGCATCGATCGCGAAGTCGAACGACTCGATGAACTGGTTGGTGAAGTCCTGACTCTTGCCAGATTGACGGCTCGATCCACGAGCCCGCTGAAGACGCAGACCCTTGATATCATTGAGCTCCTGAATGAGATCCTCGGTGACGCGGCGTTTGAGGCGGAGGCGAAAGACATCTCGATCACATCGGATGTCGACGGTGTCTTCCGAGCCGAAGTCGAGGGTGAACTAATCTACAGAGCGCTCGAAAACGTCCTACGCAACGCGGTCAAGTACACTGCTGAACATTCGCACATATCCGTTTTATGCGAACCCATGACCGATCTCCTCAAGATCTGCGTCACAGATCAGGGACCTGGCGTAAAGCGAGATGAACTCGAACGCATCTTTCAGCCATTCTCCCGTGGCAGCGACGCGATGCCGAAAGGCGGATACGGCCTTGGCCTCGCAATCACAAGGCAAGCGATCGAGCGGCATGGAGGTCGCGTGTACGCATCGTTACCGGCCAACGGTGGCTTGGCTATTACACTTGAGATTCCCCGGAGGGCGACGAAACATGCTCTCTCGATCCGGCGGGACTGAGACGATAGATCGATCAACAAACATACGCGAGACTGCCACTATGGTCGGGCAGGGACGCGCATTGACCCGTTCTGATTCCCGAAGTACACCTGCATATTTTACCTAACTTTACACTGCCTTTACAGCAGTTAACGTTCGCACTGCTAGATCTGGGTCATCGCAACCACTCAGAGATCTCGCAGATGGGCATTAGCTTCCAGCTTTCTGAAACACACCCGCAGGCAATACTCTGTCTGTTACTGCTATCGACGCTTTCGTCCTGCGCAAACGTGCCGCTGCAGCAAAAGGGAACACTTGGCTCCTACACGGGTATGACCCCCTCCGGAGGCACACTGACAAAAGCAAAGCTGCGCGTGGATCCGCAACCAGTTCTCGCTGCGAAGACGGTGCGCATCTTGCGGACCTCCACGCAGATCGGCAGCGCCAGCACAATCCAACCCAAAGATCTGGCGCTCGTCTCCAATGCCATCGACCGGGCGCTTTGCACCGATCTCGCCGACCGCTTCAGGATCGTCACTTCGGACCAACCAGCCGATCTCACCGTCCATGCCACTGTGACCGACATCGTTGCTACAAATAAGACGGTTGCTGCCACCTCTACCGTTACAACGCTCGGCGCGACGGTTGCTGCAGTCCCCGTCCCAGTCCCGCGGATACCGGTCGGCCTTGGTGGCTTGTCCGTTGAGGCGGAGGCGATTGCTCAGGACGGATCCCAGAAGGCAGCCATGCTGTGGTCGCGAGGCGCTAACATGCTGACGACGCCGCGATACTCCAGAGTGGGAGATGCGTACTCTTTGTCGTCTGCTTTCTCCAACGACTTCAGCCGCATGCTGGTCAAGGGGAAGGATCCTTTCAAGGGGTTGCCGGCGATACCCTCGATGCAAAGGATGCGAGTTTCGCTTGGCGGTGCTCCCAAATATGACGCCTGCAAGGCGTTCGGATCTGCCCCCGGCATCACGGGAGCCGTCGCCGGCCAGCTTGGCCTGCCGCCGAACTGGAGCGACAAGGGCGCCACCGTCCACCAATAGCAACAGAAAATCCATGTGCCGCAGCAGCGTTCGCTAGGCGGTTCGAGCAAATCAAGGAAGAAAGGACATCCACATGAAGATAGATCTAAAGATCATAACGGCAGCGGTTGCAATTCTCGCCGCAGACCACGTGCTTGCTGCACAGGGGCAGGCCTATCTGCAACCACAGAAGGCCGCCGCAGTTCTCGCCGATGGCGCCCCTTGGTCGGCCGATGCGCCGAATGGCAGATCCTTCAAACTCACCCTCAACAAGGACGGCACCGGAAGCATAAAGGGACCCATGTTCTTTTCGCTATCCGTCAGCTGGAAGGTCAAAGGCGATACGATGTGCCTGAATAACACGATGATGTCGAAGTGCCTGCGCTTCCGCGAGATTCCCGGCGGGCTTCAAGGCTGGAACGGCGATACGCCCGACTTGAAACTCACGCGCCCAGCAAATTGAATTTGCGGCGCCGGAGTTTGGCTTGCTGCTGGGGAGCGCATCACGCCCGAACCCGTCGGAACAAGTCTGAGTTGAAGCAACAGATCGTCCGGCTGACGCGCCGTCAGCTATCCGAAAAGACGTCGCTGCGTGCATGGCGGCGACGTTGAATAATCAGATGACCAACATTTTGTGAAATCCAATCCATGAGCAAGCGGAACCGCTACGTGACATCCCCACCGGCCGAAAATTTCGACGGAGTGCTCTTCGCCAATCCTGGCCATCCGGGAACGGATCGCTCCGTGGGAGATCTTTTCCGTTGGCAGCGGGAGCGCAGAGTGCCGTGGCCGAAGCGTATCGAAGTCGAGGGGACTGTACCAGAACGTCGCGTTTGCGGTCTGCGCGCCACTATGGTTGGGCATGCGACGGTTCTGATTCAGTCAGCTGGGCTGAATGTTTTGACGGATCCCGTCTGGTCCGAGCGCGCGGGGCCGCGTGGCTATATCGGCAGACGCCGAACCACTGCGCCCGGCATCGCGTTTGCGAACTTGCCGCCAATCGACGTGATCTTGCTCTCACATAACCACTACGACCACCTCGATCTGCCGAGTTTGAAAAGGCTGCATGAGCGCTATGCGCCCATTATCATCACACCCTTGGGCAATGAGACTATTGTCCGGCGTGCGGTTCCCGATGCCAAGGTCGTGACGGGCAACTGGGGTAGCAGCTTTGACCTGGCAAACGGCGTCACCGTAGATATCGTGCCGGCCAATCATTGGTCGGCACGTGGGTTGCGAGACCGTCGTATGGCGCTGTGGAGTGGCTTTATGCTGAGAACCAGGGCCGGCCTCATCTACTTCGCTGGCGATACCGCATATGGAACCGGTGCGATTTTCAGGGACATGCGCGCGGCTTACGGTCGACCAGATCTGGCACTGATTCCGATCGGCGCCTATGCGCCTCGCTGGTTCATGGCGCCCCAACATGTCGACCCGGCCGAGGCCGTGTTGATCATGCGCTCGTTGGAAGCCCGCAAGGCAGCGGGAATCCACTGGGGTACCTTTCGGCTGACGGATGAGCCCTGGGACGAACCGCCACGATTGCTCGCTCGAGCTTTGACGTCGCACGGCATGAGCCCGGCTTGTTTCGAGGCTTTGTGGCCAGGACAAGCCGTCAATGTTGCAACCGAATAAGGATCAAGAGTTTTCGCAGCAAGCAGCCTGCTGGCGTCCACCGCGTAGTTCGAGAGTTGTTGCCGCTTCCGTGTTCTTGCACCCGAGCGGGCCCAGTTCATCAACACGACCCGCACTAGTTCATCGTGCATATAGGAAGGAAACGAACATGTCAGACGTTCAAAATACGGTTCATTGGACATCCAGCAAGTTCAGCGACACCTTGATAATGGATGCACTGCTGAAACATGTCCTCGGCCTCATGCAATATGGCATGTGTGACCTGGGTGAGGTTTTTGAAGTCATCGGGCAATTGAAACCAAACGACGAAGAATGCTGGATTAACGCGTGGAGCGCGGTAGCGCAACGTCTACAAACCCGGGCTGAAGAGGCCGATCGGGCAGGCAAGCGCCTTACGGCCTCCTCCACATACCTTCGCGCTGCGACCTACTGGCGCGCCTCCCTGATGTATTTCAGCTATCCTGGAGATTCGCGTCTTACCGAACATGCGCACGCCAGTTCCAAGTGCTATGCGCGATACCTTGAGCTATCTGGTTATCCTGGAAAGTATGTTGAAATTCCGTACGAAGGCACGTTCCTTCCGGGACATTTCTTCAGATCTCCTGCTGCTGCAGAAAGCGCTCCGCTGCTCATCATCACGCCGGGTCGCGATACCTGGGCCGACGATACGTGCTGGGTTTACGATGCTGCAATGCGCCGTGGAATCCACTGCCTGGTCTACGACGGTCCCGGCCAAGGTCTGTCACTAAGACTCAATAATTTGCATTTTCGACCCGACTGGGAGAACGTCGTCAAGCCCGTCGTCGATTTTGCGCTCGAAATTCCTGGGATCGATCCGTCCAGGGTCGGTCTTATGGGCTTGAGTTTCGGCGCCTTTCTTTCCGTGCGGGCTGCAGCATTCGAAAAGCGCCTAAAGGTATGCGTTGCCGACCCCGGATCTTTGAGCTGGGGAGAAGCGATCCTCAACCATTTCCCGCCCCCCATCCGTCAACTGCTGATCGGAGATGGAGTGGACGCCCTTCCTGAGGCCTTTAAGCGCACGGCCCAGTACACGTCGCTCAAATGGCTCGTCAGAGATTATGCCTGGAAACACGGTGTACGTGAGCGGGAGGTGTTCAACGCCCTTCTGGCCTATGACAACGCCCCCGTGGTCGACCGAATTGAATGCGAAACGCTCGTCATGGACGGTACCGAAGAGATAGCGAAGGGAGAGGCCCAGAGGCTATTTGATGCTTTGAAATGCCCCAAGCATTACCTGTTATTTGACGAGGTCTCGACCGCACAGGCTCACTGCCAGATCGGCGCTTATTCCACCGCTTCAGCATGTTTGCTGGATTGGATTGAGGAGCGGCTCTGAGATGACAAACGAAAAATCCAGTTCCCAACGGCCCTCACTCGAAGAAATCCGCCGTTACATAGAAAGCTGGGGTGAAGAGCCCTTGGTAACTCACCAAATCGCGACGAATGTCTATTGGGTTGCCGGTGCAGGCGGAAATTCCGGAATAGTCGTTGGCCGTCGTGGCGTTGTTGTGATCGACGCAAAGGTCAGCTCCGGCGCGGGGAAAAGACTTCTGGACGAAGTCGCTCGGATCACATCCAATCCCGTTACGCACGTCATCCTTACGCACGGTGACGGCGATCATGTCATGGGGCTTGCGAGTTTTCCTGCGGGTGTGACCATCATCTCTCACGAGAACTGCAAGACAGACATGGAGGCTGCAAACGCTGTGGCACTCATGGGCCGGCTTCCTAGCAGGGCTTTGCCGAACTGCACCTTCACGACAAGATTCGCCTTAACGATTGAAGATGTCTGGTTCGAATTTTTTCACTTCGGTCCCTCGCACACCAGCGGCGACACCGTTGTCCACCTCCCGGACGAGAGGGTGATTTTCGCCGGTGACATCCTGGCGTGGGGCGGCAGTCCAACTCCCACGATACATGACGAGAAACATGGCTCGGCGAGTGGCTGGCTCGCCACTGTGCGGGAGATGCTCAAGCTTCCAGCCGACATCTTCGTAACTGGACATGGCGACCTGCAAACGAAGGTGGAGGTCCAGCAGAAGCTGGATGAGTTCCAGCAACAATACGATGAGATCCAAGTCATGGTCGCCCGGGGCAAATCCCTGGAGGAGGTGGAGGAGGCAATGGCGGTAGATTCACCAGCGCCACTCGCTGGAGGCCTTCGTTTGGCAAGTTTTGCATCTGTAGCCTACCACCAGCTCAAGAAGACGAAAGTAGGAGATTGATGATGCATATGGAAGCGCTGGACCATACGACCGCGATATTCGTTGTTCAGCGTTTTCGTCGAGCTCGACGGTGGTCAACTTTCGGGTTGTGTCTAGCTAATCCATCGGATCCGCGAAGCGTCCAGCAATGCGCCATGTGTTCCCACGCATTGATTGCTCAGTCAGTCGCTGACCGAGCTGACGTGTCCGTCACAATGCCTTCAGCTCGATGCGAATAGGAACTTTTCGAATCCGCCACTCCCCGACTATGTCAGTCGGGTCTCACACGCCACTCCCAGTCGAGGCATCCGTCCCGGCACGTGTCGTACCGAGAGCTTGCCATCCCTCATTCGGCTGTGCTTTGATTCAAGCAGAGATAGGGTGATGAACGGTACAGAAGCTATTGAGGGGGAAGAGTCGAGCTTGGACCGACTCTTTTGATAATGATCGTCGTACGGTTTCGGAACCCTTCCCCATCGTCTCACAAGGCTAGAACGACTTTTCCTGGAACTCGCGCCCCTGTTTCAGCTGCAGTGATCGCGGACAACGCATCAGTAAATGGAACGACGAGGCCGACAGTCGGTCGCAACACACCTTCACTTGCAAGGTCAGCGATTGCCGACAGATGTTTAATCCCCATGGTCGCGAAAGCGAGCTTATATCGTCTGGCTAGCATTCCACGCACCATCCTGCCGGGCGTCGGATTGATATCGACAAAAATTCCTTTTCTGTTGAGCATCGAAAGCCCAGCCCCCACAGACAGGGTTCCAAGCGTGTCGAAGACGGCGTCGAATTTTCCATTCTGAGCCTGGAGCTGCTTATCCCCATAGGTGAAAACCGGATCGACTCCGGCTGCTTTGGCACTTTGCAAGGACGCGGTGCCACATGAGCCGCTCACTTTAATCCCTCGGGCAAGCGCCAACTGCACTGCAGATGCACCTACAGCACCGGTGCAGCCATGGATGAAAAGATGCGATCCCTTTGACATTTTGGCCTTGTCGAATACGGCTGCCCATGCGGTCATCACTGGAATGGGGAGGCAGGCAGCCTCCTCAAACGAAAGGCGCGCCGGCTTTTTTGCCACCAAATGTGAATCCAGGATGATTTCTTCCGCAAAGGCACCGGATTCGTTGAAGTCAACGGTCCCAAAAACGTCGTCACCGACAAAGAGACCCTTCACATCCCTGCCGACGGCAGCGATCACTCCAGCGAAATCGGTTCCCATACCCTTTGGGAACTTCCGGCTCCTGAATAATTTCATGACGCCTTTTCGGAGCTTCCAATCAAAAGGATTTATCGCCGCTGCACTAACGGTGACACGTATCTGTTTTGCACCAAGCTGAGGCAAGTTGGCTTTGCCGATATACATGCGTTCCGGGCCGCCGTAGCGGTCATATTGCACTCTCTTCATATTAGATCTCGTTCTTCCGTCAAATATTGCCCTAACCTTCGTTGCGCTGTTTTCACCGGCAATGGTGCCCTCCAGGAGGGACATACGCACGGCTCCATTGCCTATAAGCTCCGGAGCTGATTTACCCGCATGTGCGGTTTCATCGAGTTGAATGTGGCGCGAACACATGTATACTCCTATCAGAATACTCTCGCGAGAGCAATAGGGACACCATGTCATCGATCAGGCTATTCATTTTATCTTCCTTCGCCGATATCGGCCCCATGCACGGACACCGTCTAAGGCAGGAGGCCGATCGCAAGCGTGTGCCGTTTTGGACCGACATTCCCGTCGGAGCCGTTTATGGTGCAATGAATCGGCTCGCGACCGAAGGGCTGTTGCGCGAAGCGGGCCGCGAACAGGAAGGCAACCGCCCTACCCGTCAGATTTATGAAATCACCGACGAAGGAAGGCGTGTGTTGGCGGATCTGAGGCGTAATGGCCTGACGGAAATCTGGTTTAAGTATGATCCGTTCGACCTCGCGCTTACGCGCACCGATCCAGCCAAACTGGACGAACTTCCCGCCCTCCTGGCCGACCGGTTTGCAAGGATGACAGCGCTGCTGGAAGAGCGGCGGCGCATGATCGAGCAAGCCATGCCCTTTATCGGAGTGGCGGAGGAATGGGCGGTCCGTCATACAGAGCGCCGGATGGAGGCGGAGGTCCAATATCTTGCGGACCTCATCGCAGCTCTCCCGGATCTCATGGCCGACGAGCGCAATCCCCGGCCGCGCAAGGAAAAGCCATAGGTTCTGTCAGGTGACAGCCGCCTTGAGGCCAACTCCAATTGGGTTTTCTTCCCGTGGTTATCGGGCATTCACTGTTGGACGCGCCATCTGGCTTGCGGCTACGTCTTGAGCGGGTCGGGCCGCAAAGCACGAGTGATTTCGCCTAGGATGGTCCGCTCATCGAGTCATCAGGAAAGCTCAGCAAGGTCCTGTTCCGTCAGCACGATGTCGCCCGCAGCCATATTTTCTTCCAGATGAGCAATGGAGCCGGTGCCGGGAATTGCGATCATCACTGGCGAAAGAGCCAGTAACCAAGCCAGCGCGATCTGGTTGCTGGTTGCCCCATGTCGGCCTGCAATCCGCGCGAGACGCCCGTCGTCGATATTCGCCATCCCTCCGCCGAGCGGGAAGAAGGGGCTGAAGGCGATATTCTCCGTTTCACAAATTCCCAACAGCGCAGCATCTCCGCGCTTGGCAACATGAAAATTGTTCTGCACGGCAACCACCGGCGCTATCGCACGGGCTTCGGCTAGATGATCGGCATCGATATTGCTGAGACCGAGGTGACGAATTAACCCCTCCTCGCGCAGCGCTGCAAGAGCTTCGAAACGTTCAGCGAGCGACTCGCCATGGGGCGGCGCCATCTCCCCGATGCGCAGATAGACCAGATCAAGCCGGTCCAAGCCGAGATCTTGAAGATTTTCCTCTACCAACCGGCGCATGTCGGCACCTGTCGCGGTCCGATGGCTATCGTCCGAGCTGAAAACGTGACCCACTTTGGTTGCGATCACGAGGTCCCGGCCGTAGGGAAAAAGCGCCTCTTGAATTAGCCTGTTCGCACGAACAGTTTTATCGCTGCTATGATAGAAGGCGGCCGTATCAATCAGGTTCGCACCGAGCTCGACGGCGCGGCGAAGCACGGCGCGGCCGGCGCCCGGATCCCGCGCTGGGCCGCGAAACCCCTTCGATACAAGGCGCATGGCGCCAAACCCCATCAGGTTAACTGGCATGTCTCCGCCAAGAGAGAATTTCACAGCTTTGTCTGACACTGGTTGCTCCATGAATTGCGAAACTATTTGTGCGGAAGAAATGGGGGGTTCTTCGCCATATACTCCTACATGAGTATTCTTATGATAGCAATACGCAAGGCAGTGCGGTCAGTTGCTGACGAGTGTACCTGTTCTTACGAACTGGCCGACATCGTTCGAAGCCTTTGCAGCGACCTTGTTCAAAATCAGCGGTAGGATGCCGCCGGCCCGTAGGATCTCGACCTCGACCGATCCCTTCTTCATGCCGGCAATGGCCGGCGCGTCTCGCTGACGGGAATCCGATCCTGCGGGCGCCGGGAACCTGCAAGACTCGGCTCTATACTCGCTAGATCGATTTGCAGCGTGGAGGTATAGCGCGGCTGTGAGGAAGGATCGAACCAAATGCCGACACGCTTGGCAGAGCGTTCGACAAAATTGACGTGATCTTCGCTGCGCCCGGTCGTCCGCAGATATTGGATCGTCTGGCCATCAATCGGGAAGTAGGCGCTGTTGCCGCCGAATTCCGGCGTCATGTTGGCAACAACGGCGCGATCGCCTGCCGTCAATATCGAAACGCCCGGCCCAAAAAATTCGACGAACTTGTCCTGAAGGTCGATCTGGCGGAGCAGATGCGTGACCATCAGAGCAAGATCGGTCGCAAGAACACCATACCGCATGCAGCCGGTCACCAAAGAAGCGCAGAAGCGCAATTGAGCCAACACGGCCAGTTGCGCTATTGGGTTCGCACGAAGGAAATGTTGCGTTCGATGTGGATTCAGGCACAAACACCAACTCGATGTCGTGAGTTTGCCGATTGCCGATATTGCAGATCGACAGGAAGCTCCCCCTCGCCGCGAAATGCCAGGTGAAGTTACCCAGGGGAGCTTGTAGCCGCCGCGCCACCTTGAGTGTCGCGGCGGCCAAAATGTTCGACGCGACTTATTGCCGGCCCGTCTTGATGACTTTGTCGAAATACGGCGCTGGCGCCACTTTCACGCGGATTTCGCGCAACTCATGGCGGTCCACCGTGCGCCGGCGTGTATTCGGCTCGCCCCAGAGGAGCGTGAGTTCCGTGCCGGGGGTGGCGTCTTCAAGATTGACAAGCGCAAGCGAAATGAAGCGCTTTGCATTCGCCGAATAGGCCGACCATTGCGAGACGCCCGCGAGCTTGCCGTTGCTTAGAACAGCGTCGGATTCGAATGTGGCATACATGGGTGTGGGAAGAGCCATGAAGCGGCCAGGCTTTTCGTGGTCGAAGAGCGAAGCCTTGATCGTCGCGGCAACGTCATCGTCGTTCCAGACGAGCGTCACCTTCGTGCGCCTCTGGTTGGCTGCCCGATCCTTGAGCGCATCCCGGCCCACGAAGTCGCGGTTCCAATCGATGAGGCCGCCATAACCCACTTCGATGGGGTCGACATAATAGTCCTCGATGCGGTCGGAGACGTGACTGCCACCGAGCGACGCGATCGATTCCAGATAGTAGTTGTTGAGCCATTCGCGATAAGGCTTCATTTCGGCGCTGTGATAGATCGCCGGCAGCGGCATGGGCATCCAGCCGGATTCCTGGGCCGTCGTGGAGTAGGCAAGCGCGCCGATCTTGCGCATTCCATATTTCTCGCCTGTTCTTTCCAGCGCTTCCCGCACAGCCTGCTGGTCGTCCCATTTGCCATAGAGTTCGAAGCCCGGCGCGCCCGCCATACCATGCCGCAACGCCCGCACGTTTTTGCCGGCGATCCGGAACTCGCCGATGAAGAAGAACTTGATGTCCGGCAGCGTGTTGCCCGTCACGTCCTGCATAAGAGCCAATGCCTGTGGCCCCTGGATCTGGAGCCGGAACACATCGCGCGGCGCTTGGCGGACCGACCAGTTGTCATTCTTCTCGGCAGTCACGTTCAAAGATGTGCTTTGGGCATTGTAGAGCAGCCAATCGCTCGCAAACGGCGCGCCGACGACGCGGAAGAACTCCTCCTCCTCGCGGAACAGGATCGCGTCGGCGATGTAATTGCCGTCATGACCCGTAAGGACGATCTGCTTGGCGCGGCGCACCTGAAATGGATCGAACTTGTTGAGCGCGAACTGCGACAGGAAGGGGATCACTTCCGGCCCGCGCAAATGCAGTTCGGTCATGTGATAGGATTGCTCCAGAAGCGCGACGCTATCCTTCCAGGACTGCACCTCGTCGCGCCAGTTGGTGAATTCCGGAGGTATGCCCGGAAAGACATAGGGGCCGATATTCGACCCCCGCAGCAGCTTCACCGCTCCGCCCGCTTCGTTGATCAATGTTTCGAGGCTCCTCGGGGCTCCTCCACCTGCAGCCATGATACTCCTCCCTTAGCTTGCGACATCCTCCAGTGTGGCCTCAGCCCGTTGGTTGCTTAACGGTTGAGATCAAGAAAACATACTAGTTGGTATCGAAAAACCTATTGGTATGTCAAGCAAGACGAAAATGCACTGAATTAAATGCGCCGTCGCGATTCATCCTCGGGGAGCCGTTTGGAACTCGGAGGATTGCTTGCTGGTCGCCTGCGCCCAAATCGCCTTCTGACAGACGATGCGAGGGCCAATCAGTCCGCCTGCGCTAGTGAACCGAAACCATGGCGGACAGCCTTTTCAGTACGGAGAATTCGAGCCGGACGTTCGTCCGGCTCTTTGCAGGTCTAAACGGTCAGAACGCCGTTCTTCTTTGCCGTCCACGTGGCGATGTAGTCCATCAGGCCCGGTGAGAGGCAGTCGTAGGGTGCAAGGCCCAGCTCGGTTAGACGTTCACGAATTGCGTCCATCTTCGAAGGGGCATACCCTGCCTCGATGATTGAGGATACGAACGCGGCAAAGCCGGGTTCCGCCCATCCTTCTTCTTCGAAACGCTCGGGGTGGACGAAGGACAAACCCTTGAACGGATGATCCCGCTCCACCGGCCCGTACATATGAACACCGCACTCCTTGCAGGCATGTCGCTGGATCAGGGCATTTGCATCGACGACCACGAGCTTATCGCCGTTCTCAACGACTTCCACGGCTTCCGTGGGCGCTACCGCAACGATGGAGAAATTTGCGCCCACCGGCTTCCAGCATTTGGTGCAGCCGCAGGCATGATTATGGGCGATATCGCCTTTGATCTTCACCTTGACCGGGTTCGTGGTGCACTCGCAAACGAGAGTGCCTCCGGCGATCGGGGCACCTCCCGTCCTCAATCCCCCATCGACATGGGGGTGTATGCCGACATTTGCCATTGCATCTTCCTCCTATTTGGCCGGACACCACGCCCGGCCTTCAGAACGGCAGGTAGCCGATTAACGATCCAGTCGCTCCGCATGCCACCTCAAATGGGGGGCCGAAGGGGCATTCCTCGAGCCGCTCGACAGTGATCCGCCAGGTGTGGGCCAATTGGAACTCCGTTACAGTTCGACGGCGTAATAGGTGAATCCGCCTTCGTCCTTCCCGACGCCAGAAATGGCGTCATTGATCTTCTCCAGCGGCCACACCATCGGCGACATGACCGACATGTCGATGATCCCTGCTTCGACCATCGCCGCGATCTCCATGCCTTCCGCGGCCGTGAACCATACCGAGCCGATCAATTCCATCTGCTCGTCCATCCACCATTTGACGTCGACAGGCAAAGCGCCCGATGTGCCACCGATGTTGATGATGCGGCCGCCCCGTTTGACGCCGCCCATGGCGTCCAGCATGGAGTCGAGCGGCGCCTTGGCGCCGAGCGTATCGAGCATCAAGTCCACTCCGCTCCCGTTCGTCTGCTCCTTGACGAATGCTCCCGATGATCCCTTCACGTTCGAGAAGGTGACGATGCGATCCGGCGCGATCGCTTTCAGCCGTTCAAGCAGCGCCTCGCCCCTGGCCACGGCATAAATCCTGGCAACACCCATCGCCAACGCGAACAGTGTGGCACCCAAACCCAGTGTTCCGGTTGCGCCGTTAATGATTAGCGTCTTGCCCATCAGCGGTCCGCACTTCTTGAGGGCGGCGTAGGACGTACCGAGATAGCCCATGCGGGAACCTTGGACGAAGGTCATGTTGTCGGGGATTTTGACGACCTGCGCCTGCGGGGCCAGCATGAATTCGCCGAAGCCCCCGTAAGGATAGCGGGCGAACATGTCCATGCTTTTGGGGTTGTAGCCGAAGTACCCGCCAAGCGTCCAATATTCGCAGGCCTGCGGTTTGCCGGAAGAACAATGGTGGCATGCTCCGCAGAAACGCCCGGGATTCACATAGACCCTGTCGCCCGGCTTGATGCTGACAACTTGGGGACCGACCTCGTGAACCACACCACTCGGATCAAGACCGTGAATCGCAGGCCGTGGCGGCAGCGGCATTTGCGGATACCAGGTCTCCCAGTTAGCCAGAACATTCGCCAGGTTCGGAACCATTCCGCAGGCTTTTACGCGGACGATTACATCGCTCCCGGTGGCCTTTGGACGTTCGACCTCGTCAATGCTCATCGGCTGACCCACGGCGTGGAGCCGCGCGGCACGCATCATTTCCATCGGTATTCCTCCCAAACTCGAAGATTGCCCCGTATTGACATACTATATGGACTGTGAATACCGTTTAGTATCTTAAAAGGCAAGCGAGGAATGCAACTATCCTCGCCGACCCGGCAGAGGCCGGTGTGAAGGAGGAGAAATGAATTTCGTTTTGGTCGACTGGCTCCGCATTCTCTGCGGCGTCTGGTTTATCCCCCACCTGATCGGCAAGGGCCTCCATTATGAGAAGGCAGAGGGAACGTTCGACGCGGCTGGCTTCAAGCCAGCGAAGCTGTTCGTCGGTCTTGCGATGGTTGCAGAGGCGTGTGCCGCCGTGGGTTTGATTTTTTCTGTCTATCCCAGGATTGCGGCCGTCGTCGGTGCCCTGGTGCTGTTCGGTTCGGGCTACGCGGTTACAAAAATCAACGGCCTGAATTGGCGTTGGCAGAAGATGGGGCCGGAATATCCGATCTTTTGGGGGCTCATTTGTCTCTCGACGGCTCTTGTGTAACCGGTGCATTTTGAGGTACGCCTCGGTGTCTGGATACGCACGAACGGGAATTACGAATGGCACGGCTGACACGTGAGCAAAGTCAGGCTCGAACGAAAGAGAAGCTTCTAGCGTCCGCTTATGAGGTCATGGCACGGTACGGCTACGCTGGGGCTTCGATTGAGCGGATCGCCGAGGAGGCCGGCTATTCGAAGGGCGCGTTCTACTCGAACTTTGCCAATAAGGAAGACATCTTCCTCCAGCTTCTTGCCGGCAATGCCGGTGGCGACGTGGTTCAGTTGACGGAACTTCTCGGGAACTGTGATGATCCCATGGAGCTCATTGACGTTCTCGCGACCTGGGCGAACAACCGCGGCGATGACCGGCGGTGGGGAATGCTGGCGATCGAGCTGCTGCGCATGGCACAGCATGATCACACACTCGGAGATCGCCACATCAAGCTGTTCCGGGATCAGTGGGAGGGCGTCGGCAAGATCCTTATCGAGAAGTTGGATCTCGTCATGCAGCCCCCCGCGAGCCCGTTCTATATTGGCGGTATCGTTCTCGAACTTACCTATGGCGGTATTTCGAGCTTCCTCAGGGAGGGAGCCCCTGGCGACATGGTCCGGGTCGTTTTGCACGACATGTATCGGTCGTCGCGAGCAACCAAATCCGGCGTCCCGGTAAAGGCCTGACCGGGACCATCTGCCACACGGCATGACAAACGCACGGCTTTACCGTCAGCCGTCCCGCGCGCCGTTAACGTCTCAACAATCTATCGATCACCGAAGTCGCCATGCAGCGGGGAAAGCACCCGCTTTTGCGTCCATAGCGCGCTTGACTTCCAAAAATTCGGAGACTAGCTTTCATTCGGAAACCATTTAGTATGTGAAAACTACTCGGTATCCAAACTGAAAGTGGCGACCGCTGTTGAGGAGCATGCGGTTATTGGGGGGACTATGAGCAAAAGTAGAATGACAGCGATCTGTCGGAGCATGCAACCCGGACGTTAGGGCTCTGGCTGCTTTGGTGCCGGCTGTCACGCGCTGGCGTGCCGGACGCCGCAGGATACATTTTCGCAATTCGGAAAACATCTCATGCTTGGATTTGGCAACTCTCCGCAGGAGGCGTTGGCCGCGTCCCTGCTCGTCATGATGCTCGTCGGCATTTTCGCGTCGGGCCTGATGCGCTGGCGCGGCCTGATGCGCCCTACCGACCTCCTGATGCCTGCTGCATTGCTGGCAGCCTATTGGCTCGTCTACAACAAGGTGCCGGCTTTTCCGCCTGTCGGGGCGGTCAACAAGCTGTTCTACGTGATTGTTATCGGGACGGCAGTGGGGTTTGCGGTCGAGATCGCCGCCCAACGCGCGGTTCGCGTTGTTGCCTTTCTTCAGCCTGTGGCAGCCGCATTTTATATCGGTCTGCCTCGTTTGGGAGTGGCGACGTGGGAAGTGGTGGCTGCTGCGACGGTGGGCGTTGCTATAATGTGGCTCATCCTGCGCGGGATGTCGGCTCGCGCGGAGGATGACGTAAAGCGGGGCGGCGTCGTTGCCGTGCTTGCGCTCGGCTTCGCGCCGATAGCCCTTCTCGGCGCATCGTCCTCCTCGTTTCAGCTCTGTCTGATGTTCGCAGCCGGTTGCCTGGGAATTCTCCTGGTACACATCGTCAACCCCGTTTTCCGCTTTGGCGGCGCCTCATCGATCGGCGTGTTGGGTGGACTGATTTCCGTCGCTTTCACCGTGGTGTTGATCACGCGCAAAGCCGATCCCGTCGCCATTGCGATCCTCGGCCTCTGCGTCGTGCTGCCAGTGTTCTCGGAGGGTATCTGCCGGATGCTTGGCGTATCCCGGCAGTTTCCGCGCCTTTTCGTCCATGTAGCCCTGGCTGTGCTTCCGGCCGCGTTGGCGGTCGCTGTCGCGTTCCTGGACTATGGATCGAGTTTTCCAGCTTAACCTGAGGAGGAGAATGAAAATGAAATATAGACTTGCAGCTTTGTTGCTTTCTATGACGTCGCTCGCCGAGGCAGTGTCGCCCGCTTGGGCCACCAAGTTCGACATCGACCCCGTCCATTCAGGAATCGCGTTTTACATCGACCACCTGGGCTTCTCGAAAGTGATTGGGGTCGCGCAGGAATTCTCAGGCGCTTTCGACTTCGACGCCACGAAGCCCGAGGGAAGCAGCCTTGATGTCAAGGTCAAGGTCGGTTCGATCTCGACGAACAACAAGCAACGCGACGGCGACATCCAGGGTGCTGATTGGTTCAATGCGACGGAATTTCCGGAAATCATCTTCGTCGGCAAGGAGTTCAAGAAGACCTCCGACACCACGGGCCAAATTACTGGCGACCTAACGATTGCGGGCGTCACGAAATCCACTGCGCTGGATGTCAAGTTCAATAAGGAAGGTCAGAACCCCTGGGACAAGAGCCACGTTGTCGGCTTCAGCGCGACAACTAAGGTCAAGAGGAGCGATTTCGGCATGAAGGCAGCACTTGGGATGATCGGTGACGACGTCGATCTCGTGATCCAGGTGGAAGGTCGCGAGCACCAAGGCTGATTGAACGCAATCCCGACCGCAGGGTCATTTCGCGAGAAAGGTACCGTCGCTGTCGCGCGACGGTACCTTTTCTGTATAGGCGCATCAGAAAACGCTTTGCCCAGAACAAATAGCCGCTTCACCGGCCGCTTCGCAGCTTCCATAGTCGCCCGACCCGGGGATGGCGGCCGGGTGAAATTTCCAACTATTTCGGATACTTTTTAGTATGCAAATTCTAATCAGTATGTTAACGAAGATCCATGCGGCTGGAGGACGGAGATAAAACCGTAAGCGCGCATCGGGAGGATCTGTCAATGCTTTCGCCTGCAATCTCGCTCGTTTGCGGTACACCCGCGCGGCCAAGCTCGCCCATTTGCGGACCGCGAACCTTCAGCCGACGCACTCCTTATTCTTCCGCGACCTGACACTCGCAATCAAGGCCGCACCGCGGCAATTCTGGCAATCATCGAAAGGAAATCTAATGGACGTACGCGCCGCCGTCGCCATTGCCGCCGGTAAACCGCTGGAAGTCATGACCGTTCAGCTCGAAGGCCCGAGGGCCGGCGAAGTGCTGGTCGAGGTCAAGGCAACCGGCATCTGCCACACCGACGATTTCACGCTCTCAGGCGCCGATCCGGAAGGCCTGTTTCCGGCAATCCTCGGCCATGAAGGCGCCGGCATCGTCGTCGACGTTGGCCCCGGTGTCACCTCGGTGAAGAAGGGCGATCACGTCATTCCGCTTTATACGCCCGAATGCCGCGAATGCCCGTCGTGCCTGTCGCGCAAGACCAATCTCTGCACGGCGATCCGCTCCACCCAGGGCCAAGGGCTGATGCCGGACGGCACCTCGCGTTTCTCGATCGGCAAGGACAAGATCCACCATTATATGGGCTGCTCGACCTTCGCCAATTATACGGTGCTGCCGGAGATTGCCGTCGCCAAGGTCAATCCGGACGCCCCCTTCGACAAGATCTGCTACATCGGCTGCGGTGTCACCACCGGCATCGGTGCGGTCATCAACACCGCCAAGGTGGAGATCGGCGCAACCGCTGTTGTCTTCGGCCTCGGCGGCATCGGTTTGAACGTCATCCAGGGCCTGAAGCTTGCCGGCGCCGACATGATCATCGGCGTCGATCTCAACAATGACAAGAAGGCCTGGGGCGAACGCTTCGGCATGACGCATTTCGTCAATCCGAAGGAGGTGGGCGACGACATCGTGCCCTACCTCGTCAACATGACGAAGCGCGGCGCCGACCAGATCGGCGGGGCCGACTACACCTTCGACTGCACCGGCAACACCAAGGTGATGCGCCAGGCACTGGAGGCCAGCCATCGCGGCTGGGGCAAATCGGTCATCATCGGCGTTGCCGGCGCGGGCCAGGAGATTTCCACCCGTCCTTTCCAGCTCGTCACCGGCCGCACCTGGATGGGCACGGCCTTCGGCGGCGCCCGCGGCCGCACCGATGTTCCCAAGATCGTCGACTGGTACATGGAGGGCAAGATCGAGATCGATCCGATGATCACCCACACCATGCCCCTCGACGACATCAACAAGGGTTTTGAACTCATGCATTCCGGAAAGAGTGTCAGGGGTGTTGTCATCTATTGACGATCAGCAACTTTCTAAGAGGGGAATTACATGATCATTGGATCACCACGAGAACGGCTTGAGGGGGAAGCACGCGTCGCGATGACGCCGGACAGCGCCACCCAGCTTCAGAAACTCGGATATCAATGTGCCATCGAAACCGGCGCCGGCAAACTTGCCGGCTTCTCCGACGACGCCTATCGCGCAGCCGGCGTCAGGATCGTCGACAGCGTTGAAGCACTTTTTGCAAGCGTAGACGTCATCGCCAAGGTGCGCCCGCCGGAGCCGAGCGACATAGCAAAGCTTTCGAGCAACAAGACGCTGATCTCCTTCTTCTATCCCGCGCAGAACAAGGAGCTTCTTGAGCAAGCGAAGGCAACGCGTGCAAACGTGATTGCCATGGACATGGTGCCGCGCATTTCGCGCGCCCAGAAGATGGACGCGCTGTCCTCCATGGCCAACATCGCAGGCTATCGCGCCGTGATCGAGGCCGGCAATAATTTCGGCCGCTTCTTCACCGGCCAGGTTACTGCGGCCGGCAAGATCCCGCCGGCCAAGGTTCTGGTGATAGGCGCAGGCGTCGCCGGTCTTGCCGCCGTCGGCACCAGCGTTTCGCTCGGGGCCATCACCTATGCATTCGACGTTCGTCCGGAAGTGGCCGAGCAGATCGAATCGATGGGTGCAGAATTCGTCTTCCTCGATTTCAAGGAGCAGCAGCAGGACGGCGCGACAACGGGTGGCTATGCATCCCCGTCGAGCCCGGAATTTCGCGAAGCGCAGCTAAAGAAGTTTCGCGAGATCGCGCCGGACATCGACATTGTCGTCACCACTGCGCTAATCCCAGGCCGCGATGCGCCGAAGCTCTGGCTTGCAGACATGGTCGCTGCGATGAAGCCGGGCTCCGTGGTGGTCGACCTTGCGGCCGAACGCGGTGGGAATTGCGACCTGACTGTTCCGGATCAGAAGATCGTTTCCGAGAACGGCGTCACCGTCATCGGCTACACCGATTTCCCGAGCCGCATGGCCGCGCAGGCATCGACCCTCTATTCGACGAACATCCGCCACATGATGACGGACCTGACCCCGAAGAAGGATGGCGTTCTCGTCCATAACATGGAAGACGATGTTATTCGCGGAGCCACTGTAGCCTTTGAAGGCGAGATCACCTATCCGCCGCCACCGCCAAAGATCCAGGCGATTGCAGCCCAGAAACGACAAGAAAAGGCCAAGGAGCTGACGCCGGAAGAACGGCGTGCCGCCGAAGCTTCCGCCTTCAAGTCGGCGACGCGCCAGCAGGTCGGCCTGCTCGTCGTCGGCGGCCTGCTCATGGCACTTATCGGCGCCTATGCGCCGTCGGCCTTCATGGGCCATTTCATCGTCTTTGCGCTCGCCTGCTTCGTCGGCTTCCAAGTGATTTGGGGCGTCAGCCATTCGTTGCATACGCCTCTGATGGCGGTGACCAATGCGATTTCCGGGATCATCATCATCGGTGCGCTGCTGCAGGTCACAGCGGGCGGATGGCTGGTGACGGCCCTTGCCGCCGTTTCGGTGGCGATCGCTACCATCAACATCGTCGGCGGCTTCATGGTCACCCGGCGCATGTTGAACATGTTCCAAAAGTCGTGACGCCGGCCCGGGGATCAGAATCATGTCTATCGGTATCCAGACCGCGGCCTACATCGCCGCATCCGTTCTCTTCATCCTTTCGCTCGGCGGCCTTTCCGGTCAGGAAAGTGCCAAGCGCGCCGTATGGTACGGCATCGTCGGCATGGCGATAGCCATACTCGCGACCATCCTCGGGCCAGGCGTCGGGCTTTCCGTTGTCCTGCTCATCATGCTCGTCGTTGGTGCTGTCGTTGGCACGTTGCTGGCGCAGCGCGTCGAAATGACCGGCATGCCGCAGCTCGTAGCAGCGCTACACTCCTTCGTGGGCCTTGCTGCCGTGCTGATCGGCCTCAACTCCGACATGACGGCGCATGAGTTCGCCACCAATGCGGAAAAGATCATCCATGAAGCGGAAATCTTCCTCGGCGTGTTCATCGGTGCGGTGACCTTCACCGGCTCGATCATCGCCTATGGCAAGCTTTCCGGCCACATCCGCGGCAAGGCACTCATCCTGTCCGGCCGGCACATGTTCAACATCCTGATGGTGCTCGTGTCGCTTGCGCTGATGATCATGTACATGAATGGCGCGGGTTCATGGTCGCTCTACCTGATGACGCTGATCGCCTTTGTCATCGGCGCTCATCTCGTCATGGCGATCGGCGGCGCCGATATGCCGGTCGTCGTCTCGATGCTCAACTCCTATTCCGGCTGGGCGGCGGCGGCGACAGGCTTCCTCCTCGGCAACGACCTCTTGATCGTAACCGGAGCACTCGTCGGCTCGTCGGGCGCGATTCTCTCCTACATCATGTGCAAGGCAATGAACCGCCAGTTCCTGTCGGTCATTCTCGGCGGCTTCGGCAATGCCTCGGGCCCGGCGATGGAAGTCGTGGGCGAGCAGGTTGCCATCGATGCCGAAGGCGTTGCCGCAGCGCTCAACGACGCCGACTCGGTCATCATCGTTCCAGGTTACGGCATGGCGGTCGCGCAGGCTCAAAGTGCGGTTTCGGAACTCACCCGCAAGCTGCGCGCAGCCGGCAAGAACGTGCGCTTTGCGATCCATCCGGTTGCAGGCCGCCTACCTGGCCACATGAACGTCCTGCTCGCGGAAGCCAAGGTGCCCTACGACATTGTGTTGGAGATGGACGAGATCAACGACGACTTCCACGAGACCGATGTCGTCATCGTCATCGGCTCGAACGACATCGTCAATCCGGCCGCAAAGGAAGACCCGAATTCACCGATCGCGGGCATGCCCGTGCTCGAGGTCTGGAAGGCCAAGCAGGTTTTCGTCTCCAAGCGCGGCCAGGGTACCGGCTATTCCGGGATCGAGAACCCGCTGTTCTACAAGGAAAACACCCGCATGTACTACGGCGACGCCAAAGAGTCGGTCAGCGGCCTGCTTCCGAGGCTGGCCTAAGTTCGATGATGAGTGCCGCCACCAACTGAAGAAATACTGTCAAAGAAACGCATTCCTCGGCAGCCATAAGACCTTCACCGGCAGGCTGCCGTTGCGCGTTCTGGATAGTTCATTCAGAGGTCGCCCGACTACATTCAGCGCGCGATAGGTTGTGGAGACGGACCCGTCCACATGCGGCTAAGGCCGCTCGAACGGTTTGTGTCAGATAGCGAGATCGCCTGCAAACTAGAAGGTGACCTGTGTTATCGAATAAATGAGCGGAATGACGCAACGCCCATGGCTAGGAGTGCCATGGGCGCGGACGAAGTCTTAATTGATGCGTTCTTCAGCCCGAAATTCAGCCATGAAATATCTGACTGCCGGAAGTCGCTCGACTATCGCTTGGAGCATCCGCTTCGAGTGCGACTAAACGGTGATTTTGGCTCGCCGCTCAGCGTATGATCCTCGAGATCCGCCCGTGATGCGAGACGATCTGCTGCTATTCTTCGGGGGCAATGCGAACGACGATTCCACTGAGAGTCTCGTCAAAGGGGATCTGACAGGAAAGCCGCGAGTTCTCTTGGCGGTAGTCGGAGCCTTCCAGCAACTCGCTCTCGTCGATCGAGGGCGCCGCCAGGCTTGCGGTCTCTGGCAATTCCTCGACGTAAAGGTGGCAGGTGGCACAGGAAAGGCACCCGCCACACATTGCAAGCAGCTCATCAAAGCCCGCGTTTCGGATATTCTCCATCAGCGAAGCGCCCACTCTTCCCTCGAAACTATGCAGCTCTCCGTCCCGCGTACGCACCGATATCATAGACATTTTTTCCTCCACTTCATTCCGGCCCTCGAATGCCTCACGGCACTTCGGGGCCAAGTTCCTTGAGTTGTTTCGATGTGTCCGCCAGGGCGTCGCGGTCGATCCTCGCTGAGCTATCGACAAGCTTTCGTCCTTGCACGTAATCGCGGGGTGCGTTGATGCAATCGAGGGCCAGAACCGCCCCGTCCTTCAGGTAGATGACGCTGAAGCTTCGGCTGTTGGGACTACCGCGTGTCACCACGCTGTCAAAGCCGTAGTTGAGACCAACTGTCTGGATCCTCAAATCGTATTGGTTGGACCAGAACCAGGGCGTCGCATCGTAGGGCTTGAGTTCGCCGCAGATCGCCTTGGCGGCGGTGGTGGCCTGATCCGTAGCGTTCTGTACGGATTCAATGCGAATGCCACGGCCATGTCTCAGCCTTGCGCAGTCTCCGATGCAGTAGATGTCCGGCAGGGATGTCTGGCAAAACTCATCGATATCCACACCGTTTGAGCCTTCCGCGCCCGCCTCGATCAGCGGGCCGGCTGAAGGGGTAATACCTATGCCGACCACGACGATATCGGCGGGGATCGTCTCGCCGGTCGCAAGTACTACGCTCTTGACGCGGCCGTTGGAACCCTCCAGAGAGCCGACGCCGGAGTTGAGGCGAATGTCAACGCCATGTGCACGATGTTCGGCTTCGTAGAACCTCGATACCGGCTCCCCGGCTACGCGCGCGAGTACGCGGTCGAGCGCCTCGACCAAAGTGACCTCTTTGCCGATCTCTCGGAACACCGCTGCCGCTTCGAGACCGACATAGCCGCCGCCGACGATCACGATCCTTTCGGCGCCGGGAAGGACTTCGACGAGCGCGTCGCAATCCGCCTTGTTGCGGATATAGCAGATTCCGGCCAGCTCGCTGCCGGGGCAGGAAAGTTTCCTCGGTTCGCCACCAGCCGCCCAAACAAGCTTGCCGTAGGAGAAGCGTTCGCCAAAGTCCGTGACGACGACATGGGCTGCCGCATCGACGATGGTCACACGCCTGCCCAGCATCAGTTCCACTTGTCGCGAAGTCCAGAAATCCGGCGGCCTGAGATGCATCCTTTCGAAGGATTTCTTGCCTGCGAGATATTCCTTCGACAGCGAAGGGCGGTCGTAGGGGACTTCCGGCTCGGCGCTGATCAGCGCAATGCATCCCGTGAACCCGGACTGCCTGAGCGCTGCCGCTGTCTGCGCGCCGCCGTGCCCGCCGCCGACGATGATGCAGTCGAAGAAGCGATTGTTGTCCTCCCGCGTCATTGTCATGACTCTCTTTCAGCGCCGATGAGGACGAAGCACATGGTCGCGGGCTTATCGCCCTTGTTGCGCCAGGCATGGCGCGTGCCGCATTGGACGACGACGTCGCCCTGCTTCAGCAGCGTTTCGGCGCCGTCGTCGAGTTCGAGCCAGACCTCGCCATCGAGGACAATGTCGTAATCCACTGTGTTGGTGGTGTGCATACCGGGGGCGTCGGGCTCGAATGCCTGGATCAGGCCGGGGATATGCACCGCCTGTTCTTCGAAGGCGGCAGCCGGATCGACGGTCGCGAATACCGAGTCCGGCGGGAAGACGACGATCATCAGCTTCGTCTGGCCCGGTTCGGGGGTGATCAGGATTTGCGGCGGCGCCTGCTCCGCATGACCCTGCGGAAGGCTGGGTTTCGCTGACGTTGCGTAAAGGACGGAGGTAAGATGGCCCGGCACGGAATCGTACACGTGGGCATTGGGTGCGGGGCCGTCGCTGATGAAGACGGACTTGCCGTTGCTAATTCCTGTGACGACGCGCCGGGGTATGCGCAGTTGCGTTGCCTTATTCATAGATCAGGCCCTTCGCCTCAAGCTGCGGACGCATGTTGTTAATGTCGAGGCTCAGCTGGCCCGACTCGTAGAGGCCACGCTTCTCCTCCTCCATCTTCTGACGCTTTCGGGCCTTCTCCAGAACCGACGCCGCCTCGTCGCGCTTGACCACACAGACGCCGTCGTCATCGGCGACGATGACATCGCCCGGCTCGATATAGGCTCCGGCGCAGACCACGGGGACCTGGACGTTCGCCAGCGTCTCCTTGACGGTGCCCTGCGCCGATATCGCCTTGGACCAGACGGGGAAGTTCATGGACCTGAGGTCGGCGACATCGCGTACGCCGGCATCGATCACCAGACCCAGAATTCCGCGAGCCTTGCACGATGTCGCGAGAAGATCGCCGAAATATCCGTCCGTGCATGGCGAGGTCGGTGTGACGACCAGGATGTCGCCGGGCTGCGCGACCTCAAGGGCGACATGGATCATCCAGTTGTCACCCGGTGGCACCTCGCATGTGAGCGCCGTCCCGCCGATGCGCGCGCCCTCGATCACGGGGCGCAGATGCGGGGCCAGCAGTCCCTTGCGGCCCTGCGCTTCATGGACTGTGGCGACACCCAGCTTGCCCAGGGCTTCGCATATCTCGCGATCCGTCCGCGGTGTCTTGGTCATTACCTTCATTGGAAGCCTCCCGAGATGCATTCAAACGTATTTCAACCAGCCGACCGCGCCCAGGAGGAAGCTGCGCTCGAACACGCCTGCGGCGCTGGATCTGGCGGCCTCATCAAGCAGGTTGGCGCGGATCATCAAGTCGACCGTGGCATTCATCGCAGCTTGCGGAATGGAAAGATCGCCGGGCCACATGCCCATGTCGCGCATGTAGTGAAGGCCGCGCGAGGCGAGTTCGCTGTCGTCTTTCGTGGTAATTCGCTGGAAAATCGGAAGCGTGATGTCGTCGCGGCTCGGGTCGTTTGTTATCGCATAGGCTTCGAACAGCGCCTTGAGGAAACGGGCGACCACATTGCGGTTGCCGTCCAACCAGCTTTTGCGGCCGATGACTGCGGCGAAGACGATCTCGGGAATGACATCGTTGATTTCGCCGATCAGATTGTAGCCTTCGCGTTCGGCCAGGAAATTCCATGGCGCGGGCTGCGGGGCGCACTCAATTTCCCCCGCCTGCAGGGCTTCCCAGCGCTTGGTGTGGATGCCGGCAAGTTCGAATTCGTAGTCGCCGGGATACCGCAGGCCTTCCTTAGACAACAGCATTTGGGTGTAGATCGCCGTGCCCTCGGTAAGCGACGAGGTACCGACCTTTTTGCCCTTGAGGTCCCTGATCGTCTTGATCGAAGGCTGAGCGACGAGCGACATCGGCAGGCGATTGGAATTCGAGGCAATAACCCTGAGCTCGCCGCCTTTGACGAAGTTCGAGACGGCACCTTCAGGTGGCGTTATCGCGAGATCGGCCTCGCCTTCGAGAACGGCGGTGGTCGCCTTGTCGACGGTGCCCATCTTCTTGTATTCGATCACCAGCCCGTGCTTGGCGAAAATTCCATGCTCTTCGGCCACGAAGACCGGGAGCCAGTTGAATCCTTGCGCCCCGCCAGCGAGGCTCAGATGTCGGCTGGAAACCATGTGATTTCTCCCTATTCAGTTGCGACGCTTCAAAGGCCGCGTTCGCGCAATCTCTTGTCCAAGAGTGGATAGACCCGGCGTGCGTTTCCTTCGAAGACTGCGTGTCTCTGTTCGTCGTCGAGGGCGAGATGGTCGATGTATCTCTTGGTGTCGTCGAACGGGTGCCCGGTCTCCGGATCGGTCGCCTTCACAGCGCCGAGCAGCTCGGAGCCGAACAGGATGTTCTTGGTGTCGACGACGCGGAAGAGCGTATCGATCCCCGCCTGGTGATAGACGCAGGTGTCGAAGAAGACATTGTTCATAAGGTGCGTGTCGAGGCCGGGCTTTTCGAGCATCATCGACAGGCCGCGATAGCGGCCCCAGTGATACGGCGCAGCCCCGCCTCCGTGCGGTATGATGAACTTGAGTTCCGGATGGCGCTCGAACAGGTCTCCCTGAATCAACTGCATGAATACCGCCGTATCGGCGTTAATGTAGTGTGCGCCCGTCATGTGAAGGCAGCGCTCACAGGAACTCGAAACGTGGATCATCGCGGGGACCCTGAGAGCGACCATGGCCTCCCACATGGGATCCCACCATGGATCGTAGATCGGTGGCGCACTCCAACGCCCGCCTGATGGGTCGGGGTTGAGATTGCATCCGACGAAACCGTTTTCGACGCAGCGCTCCAACTCCTCGATGACATCAGACAGGTCGCCGTCGACTGTCTGAGGAAGCTGGCAGACCGCCGCGAAATTATCCGGGAACATGTCGACGATCCGGCCAATATTGTCGTTCGATAGGCGCGACCACTCCTTGGCGACCGACAGCCCCGGTACATGGTGTCCCATACCGGAGGCACGGGGGCTGAGCAGCGTCACATGCGAGCCGCGCTCGCGCTGAATTTTAAGTTGGTTCGCCTCAATGATGTCGTACAACTGCTTATCGGGGATTCCCGGATAGACAGGGAGCACGGAAGACTTTCCTTCCGCATAGGCGACTTGCGCCGCGCGGAAGGCGTGGTGCTCCGGCGGTTCGGTCGTAAAGTGGCCGTGGCAGTCGATGATCAGCGACATCACGCATTCCACTTCGCGGGGAGGTCGGATATGCCACGGAACCGCCAGCCCTTGCCCTTGACCTCCCGCGACGGATCGAGGCGAAGATCGGGCAACTGCCGGAACACTTCGGCAAGCGCAATCTCGCCCATCGCACGGGACAGGAAGTGGCCGGAACAGAAGTGCGGACGGAACCCGAATGACAGGTGCTGCTTCTTCTTGCGGAACATGTCGAAGCGGTCGGCGTTTTCGAAACGGATCTCGTCGCGGTTGGCCGACCCCATGACGATGGCGACGGATGACCCCTCAGGGATGACCGTGCCGGCAATCCCGAAATCTTGCTTGGCAATGCGCGGTGTTACGCCGATCGGGGCGATCCAGCGCAGACCCTCGTCGAAGGCGCGCATCGCGTTTTCCTGCGGCTGCTCCGCCATGAGTTTCGCCTGGTCGGGATTTGAAAGAAGACCCGTGCAGGCGTTCGCCGCTGCATGGCCTGGCTCCTGGAGGCCACCGAGGATGATGACGCGCATGGTCGGAGAAATCTCCTCCCAGCTTCGAACCTCGCCCTTTGGCATTCCGCCGTACATGACATGGCTGAGCAGCGAGTGGTTGGGCTTCGACAGGCACGCCTGGTAAAGATCGCCCATCTGCTTGTCGATGTCGGCAAGCGCATCGTCCAGTCGCTTCCATACGGCCGGATCATTGCTGACGTTCTGCAGACCCAGCGCCATCGCGTGGAACCACTCGACGAGAGCTTCGTTTGGCGTCTCCGTCAGGCCGATGACATCGCCAATGCACCGCACCGAGATTGGCTCGAAGAGTTCCGTCGTCAGGTTTGCTTCACCATTCTTCTTGATGGCGTCGATGTAACGCTGCACGACCGGGCGCGTCACGCCTTCGACGAACGAACGCACGCGTTCCTGCGTGAGATTCTCGTCGATACCCTGGCGGAGGCACTGATGATCTTCCCCAGACATGGTCAGGACGTTCGGCATGCCCATGACGCGGGCCTCGGGGCGGTCTGCCGAACCCGACGGTCCGAACGCTTTGTCGTTGCCGCCGATCGTGCGGCAGTCGTCGAACCGCGTAATGAAATATTCTTTCGTCCCTTCGAAGAAGGCCACAGGCTCCTCCGCGCGTAGCCTCGCGTAGACGGGATAGGGGTCCCTATAGAGATTTTCGCCCGTCAGCTCGGTGTTCGTTCCCGTCATCGATTTCCTCCCTCACCCTGCATCGCAGGGTTTTCGCCAATCCCGCCGTCATGTTCTCCAACCCGACGGCATGCATTCTCAGGACGTTCCTCTAGAGCAATCGCCATGCGATTGATGCTTGACATACCGAAACGTCTTCGGATACTGATAGGTATCCAAAGCGGGATTGGCTGTCAACAAGAGAAATGGACAGGCCGTGGAGAGACCGCCTCGGGAGGAGGAAATCATTGAACGACAGCAGCATCGCCGAGATGCGTCTTGTGCTTGAGGCGCGTGATGTCTCCGTGCAATTTGGCGGCGTCAAAGCCCTGACCAATGTGTCGGTTTCCGTGAGGGCCGGAGAAATCTGCGGCTTGATCGGACCAAACGGAGCAGGCAAATCGACCTTTCTCAATGCGGCGACCCGGCTGGTGAATTACACAAGCGGATCGATCATGCTTGGCGGTCAGCCGCTCGAAGGCGTCGGTTCGCGCGAAATGATCGGAATGGGCATCGCGAGGACCTTCCAGAACCTTGGCATCTATGCGTCCATGACTGTTCTGGAGAACGTCATGCTCGGTGCGCATCATCGGTTTGGCGGCAAGTTCGCCCAAGCGATTTTCGCTCCATCCCGGGCAAGGGCTGTTGATCGGTCCGCGCGCGAAAAGGCAATGGCAGTGCTTGAAGAGGTCGGCATGGCCGAGCTCGCCCCGCGCACCGCCGGATCGCTTCCCTATCCCCTGCAGAAGCGTATGGAGATTGCTCGCGCGCTTGCCGCCGAGCCAAAAATTCTTCTGCTCGACGAACCTGCCGGCGGGCTGACGCACGGCGAAGTCCACGAATTCGGGGCGCTCGTCGATGGCATCAGACGCAATCGGGACCTCTCCATTCTTCTCATCGAGCATCACATGGGGTTGGTCATGAGCCTTTGTGACCGGATCGTTGTGCTACACCTGGGCCGTAACCTGGCCGAAGGCACCCCTTCCGAAATCAAATCCAACGACGCGGTGATTGCCGCCTATCTCGGGAAGGCAGCATGACGCTGGATCTCAGAAACCTCTCCGTATTCTATGGCAAGACGCAGGCGCTGTTCGACTGTTCGTTCTCAGTGGGCGAAGGCGAGTTTGTCGCCCTGCTCGGCTCCAACGGGGCCGGGAAGACAACGCTCCTGCGCGCCGTGTCGGGACTGCTCCCATTCAAGGGCTCGGTTGCCTTTGCTGGAAAAGCGCTCGACAAGATCGTGGCGCAGAAGCGCCTCGCGCTCGGCATCGCGCACATACCCCAAGGACGAGGGACTTTCTCCGAGTTTACGGTCGATGAAAACCTGTCGCTCGGAGCGACGATCGTGTCCAACCGATCCCAAGTGAGGGAGGACAAGGAACGCTGGTACGAGACATTCCCGCGTCTGCGCGAACGGCGCAACCAGCTTGCGGGAAACCTTAGTGGCGGAGAACAGCAGATGCTGGCTGTGGCACGCGCGCTCATGTCCCGACCGAAGCTTCTGATGTGCGACGAGCCATCGCTCGGGCTCGCCCCTTCGATCACCCAGGAAATCCTGGCGATTTTCAAGACGCTCAACAAGGATCACGGCATGACGCTGCTCGTGGTCGAGCAGAATGTCGACATCACCCTTCAATATGCCGACCGGGCCTTCGTCATCGAGGCCGGCCAGATCGTCGCGAGCGGTGCGGCAAAGGAGCTGATCGGCAACGAAGACATCAAGAAATCTTACCTGGGAGTTGCCTGATGAGCCTCTTCTTCCAGCTCGTCGTCAGCGGCCTGACCACGGGCGCAATTTACGCGGCGCTGGCCCTGGCGCTCGTCCTCATCTTCAGGGCAACCAACGTCGTCAACTTCGGCCAGGGCGAGATGGCGACCTTTTCCGCCTATGTCGCCTGGCAGTTGATGCACTGGGGTGCGCCGCTCTGGCTCGCCGTCCTCGCGAGCCTCATTGTGGCGTTTGCTACTGGGATTGTAACTTTCCGCTTGATTATCCGGCCGATGATGAGCGCTCCGGTGGAGGCAATCGTCGTTATCACCCTTGGTATCCTCGTTCTCTTCCAAGCCGCGTGCATGTGGATGTGGGGCGCCGAACAGCTCTCGTTCCCAAGCCTTTTCCCTGACGGCGGCTTCAATATCGGTGGGGTTCGCGTGCTCTCTTCCGCCATCGGCACGCTGACGATCCTTCTTGTTATTGCTTTGGCAATGGGCATCATCTTCCGGTTCACCAGGCTTGGCCTGTCGATGCGCGCGGCCGCTTTCGACCATGCTCGAAGCGTGCTTGTCGGCGTCAACGTCGAACGCATGCTGATGTTGGGATGGGGCTTTGCCGCTGTCATCGGGGCGCTTGCCGCCATCCTGATTGCCCCCCGCCTGTTTCTCAGCCCGACAATGATGACGCCAATCCTATTTTACGGGCTCGCTGCAGCGACGCTCGGCGGCTGGGACAGTCCGCTTGGCGCGATCGTCGGCGGCCTCGCCGTCGGCGTCGCCGAGAGCTTGGGTGCCAGCTACCTCTCATTTATCGGCGCCGACATGCGCATCGCAGTGCCGATCGCCCTCACCCTGGTCATCCTGCTTGTGAAGCCCGTTGGCCTGTTCGGTTCCTATAAGGTGACAAAGCTATGAATGATGGAGTCCGCGCGGCCACTCTCAAGTTCGGTCTCTTTGCGATCGTCGCGATCCTGATCCCAGTCTTTGCGCCGGGATATGCGTTGCAACAGGTGGCGATTGCCATCGCCTACGCCATCGCCATTCTCGGTTTGAACCTGCTGATGGGGTTCGCCGGGCAGATTTGCCTTGCACAGGGAACGCTGTTCGGTGTCGGCGCTTACGTTACCGCGATCCTCAACGCCACCTACGGCGTCTCGCCGCTCGTGACGCTGCCTGCCTCAGCCGCGGTGGCAGCCGCGATTGGGCTGGTCATCGGCCTTCCGGCACTCAGGCTTCAGGGCTTGCAACTGGCCATCGTTACATTCGGCATTGCGGCCGCGTTCCCGCAACTGCTGCTCAAGATGAAAAGCCTGACCGGCGGCGTATCGGGGCTTTCGATCGATGCCCCCGAAGCTCCGAGTTTCTTCTCGGATCGCCCCGAACTGTGGCTCTATATCATATCGCTTACGTGCGCGGGTGTCGGTGCCCTGCTCGTCTCGCTGATGCTCTTCGGCGACAACGGGCGCGCCCTTAGAGCACAGCGGGATAATCCACAGATTGCTCAGGCGCTCGGCGTCAACCTGACACGCACCCGCCTTTGGGCGTTTGCCGCAAGTTCGGCGCTCGCCGGACTCGGCGGTGGAGTGTTCGGCATCATCAGCGGTTTCATCAGCCCGGAGTCGTTCCTGGCAATCCTGTCCATCAACATCGTGATCGGCAGCATTGTCGGCGGCGTCACCAGTATCGTCGGAGCGTTTCTCGGCGGTCTCTTCATGGTCTTCGTCCCGACCTGGACATCTGACATCAACCTGAGCCTCGGCAATCTGATCTACGGCCTCGCGCTGATCCTGATCATGACGGTCGCGCGCAACGGGGTCACTGGCTTCATCGAAAAATGGCTCTCGATGACTTTTCGGAGGATGGCGAGTAGCCGACGCCAAATTGAAACAAGGGAGGAACTGATATGAGATTTATCTCTGTACTGAAAGGATGCGCAATGCCGCTGGCTGTCACGGCACTGCTCGCAGCAAGCAATGCCAATGCTGCGGAACCGTCGCCGGGCATCACCGACGACACCATTAAAATTGGGGTCACCGGACCGCTCACTGGACCGGTCGCGGTCGTCGGCGGTGTCGCCGAAGGAATCCGCGCGCGGGTCGAACAGGCCAACGCCGAAGGCGGCGTCAAAATGGGCGATGGCAAGACCCGTAAGATCGATCTCATCGTCGAAGACGATGGCCTTGATCCCCAGCGCACCTTGGCGAATGTCCGCAAGATGGTCGAAAAAGATCAGGTATTTGCTCTCGTCGGCACAGCCGCGACGCCAAACAACCTGGCAATCGGCCGCTATATCACGCAGAAGAAAGTGCCGAACGTTTTCATGTATTCGGGTGTCGTCTCCCTGAACGCTCCCGAATGGGAGGTTGGCTTCGTACCGTCGTTTTCAACCGAAGCCGACTCATTTGCTGCGTACCTTCAGATCAACAAGCCCGACGCAAAGGTGGCCTTCCTGTATCTGAACACGGAGACCGGCCAAACTTTCATGAAGGCCTTCGATAGCGCAATCGACGGAACGAACATCAAGGTGATCGAACGCCAGCCGGTGACATCGCAGGACCCCACTGTCGAGACCCAGCTAAACACTCTGAAAGCTTCCGGCGCCGATACATTGGTGATTATCGCCGCGCCGCGCCAGGGCGGCGAAGCCATCCGCTTCCAATCCGAAAGCGGTTGGAAGCCTTTGACCCTGGTCACGAACTTGTCGTCAGCGTATCCGGTTCTCCAGTCGGTCGGCCTGGAAAATGCCAAGGGTATCATCACCTCCGACTTCCTGAAGCCGATCACCAGCGATCAGAAGTCCGGTGACGAAGGCGTCGATCACTATCTCGACGCCATAAAAGCAGCCAAGGTGAACTTCGTCTTCGCCAATACGATTGGCCAGACCGGATACGCCATCGGCGATGCGCTCATCCAGTCCCTCGAAAAGCTCAAGGACCCCACCCGCGAAGAGCTGATGAAAGTCGTTCACAACATGAACGGATGGAAGAACCCATTGCTTCAAGAGGGTATCGCGATGACGACCAAGGAAGGATCCGACATTTACCCTGTCGAGGCGCTCCAGCTCTACCAGTTCGACGGCCAGGAATACGTGCCGCTCGGTGGAGTTTTGGATTTTGAAGGCAAAACACACGAATAGTTCTCCCTCCGTTCGGGTGCCGGTAACCCGGCACCCCTTCACTGAGGTGAGGCAGATTTCACTCAGCAGTGCACTTCGATCCGATTGGCTAGGCGTCAGTTTTTGTTTCGGTATGCATCCGGAAACACGATATCCTGATCGACGAGCACATTGAACTTGTACCCTGGCCGGATCTCCAGTGTCGGCTGCACGTCCATATTGCGCTGGATCGTCCGATCGGCAACGCGCCCGAAGGTTTCGGCGAAATTCCGCCGCGCTGCGTCTGAGGCAGTATCCTGCGTCGCCAGAGTCGAACTCTGCGGCACGGCCATATCGATGCCCGTTCCGATCAGGGCAATCAGCACAGCCGACCCGAACGTCCTGAGATAGTGATTGTTCACTTTATCGGTGAAACCGCCATAGCCCTGGGCGTCCGTACCCGCCATGCCGCCAATTTGCAGCGTCGAGCCGTTCGGGAAGATGATGTCGGTCCAGACGACAAGAACACGTCTCTGGCCGAACGAGATCTTGCTGTCATAACGGCCGAAGAGCTTTGTTCCCTGCGGAATGAGCAGGCGATGACCGGTTGCGCTGTCATAGACGTTCTGACTCACCTGCGCAGTGATGCGGCCGGGAAGATCCGAATTAATGCCTGATATGAGCGTCGCCGGAATGACGGAGCCGCGTTTCAGCTCAAAGGGTGATTGCTGTGGCACGACGCGATTGGGGAGGTATCCGAGATCCTTGAGATCGGCGTTGAAGAAATCCTCCTTCGAGCGCTGCCCATTCGGATCGACGTTCTGACCGACGAGACCGGCTCGCAGGGCAGCACTATAGAGGTCGGACGGCGTTCCTGCGGTCGGCGCCGTGGTTGCCGCGCTCGCGTCGTCCGCTCGCGAGCGCGCGTCGAGCTTGCCGCGATCGATGGCGAGCGGCGCGTCATAGGCGGTATCCCTCGCCTGCAGTCGGGCCATGCGCTGGCGATGCCGTTCACGCAAATATTGTTCCTGGTTCTCGCGTTCGAGACGTGCCCGCCATGCATCTTCCGGCTCCAGTTCCTGCCAGCGCCGATCGCCTTGTTCGGGCTGCGGCGTGAAGGGATTGGGCACCTTATGCTCGTCCTGCTTTGTCGAGACAGGTGTTGGCTGGAACGTTGTCTGCTGCTGCGGCTCACCGATAATTCCGTCGGTCACGCCACGCTTGATCTGGTCGGCGAAGGTCGAGGCGGGATTGCCCGAATTCCCTTCCGGGCCTCGGTCCTTACCCGAATAGAGTCCGCGGGAAGCAAGGCCGTAGAAAATGACGGCGAGAAAGGCGACCAGCAGCACGATGACCACGACGATCGGCAGACGGTTGATCCGCTTGATGCCTTTATCGATTCCTTCGTTTGCGGTGCCGCCGAGCTTGAGAGATTGAGCCATTCTTCTCCTCCCTCAAGGGCGTCGCATCAGCGACAACGCGCTCGCCGCCGTCGCCCCGTTCGCCGTGACGGTATAGGCCCGACCAAGTTCGACACTATTTGTCGAAAGACGCACCAGAACTTGACCATCGAACGGTGTGATTACATAGGCGAGCGTGACGACTTTTGTCTCGCCATCCGTCTTCTGGTCGGTGATAACGGCATAGCCCCATCCCTTGAGCGCCGCCTCGAGCGCCTGCCCAAAGGATGAGCTATCCTGCTTAAGAGCGATTGTCGCTTTCCCTGGTCCGATTTGCTCGGCGAGGCGGCTGACCATATCACCTGCGAGGGCGCCTGCGGCCGGGGGTGAGATTTCCACCGGCGCTGTGCTGGCGGCGAGGCCGTCGGTGTCCGTCGACTGGCATCCGGAAAGAAGAGTGACCAGGATGCAGGCTGAGGCAAGACTGAAGACGAAGCGGAGCCCAGGAGTTCGCATCATCGCCCTCCCCTTCTGATCGTCACTTTTTCTTGCTTCCACCCCACGCCGGAGACGAGGACGGCGCGATCGATATTGTAATCGACCACCATCATATTGTTCTTCAGGCGATAGTTGACGATCCGGTTCTGTCCTCCAGAAACGACGAAGAGCACTGGCGCATCCTGCCCGGAAATCGAACGCGGAAACTGGATGTAGGTCTTGAGCCCATCGGAATAGACCCTCGTCGGCCGCCAGCCGGCTTTTCCCGAGACGGAATAGGCGAAACTCAGCTGTTCGGCTGGAACGCCGGCGCCGGGCATGGTGCTTGCGTCGAGCCGAGCGTTGACCTCGGCGAGTTTTGTCGAAACATCTTCGGGATATTCGAAGCCAACACGGGCCATATATTGCATCGCATGCGACTTGAGCTGGATATGATACGTGCGCCTGGACGTCGTCACGACCATCGACGTCACCAAGCCGGGTTCCGAAGGCTTGATGATCAGGTGTATGGCCTGTCCGCCTGCCGCTCCCGATGTGGCGGGTTCGACTTTCCAGCGAACCGTGTCGCCGACCAATACGTCGCGGACGACCTCGCCGCCCTGCAGCTCGATATCGCAGACCTGAAGCGGCGAGCAGACGACGGAGGGCTGCACCTCCCCATAGAGGAAGATCACCTTCCCATCCGCTCCCTTGGTGACGAGGCCCCGCGATCCGCGCCACTGGGTGGAAAGTCCCAAACCTTTCGACTCATTGGCGGTGGCGCCGTCGGCGGCCAGCGCGCGGGAAGAGACGAGGATCGAAGATGGCCCGACGGCGAAAATGATGGCGCCGGCCGTCAGCGTGGCCCGTAGAGTTCTGCGTGGGATGTTCATGTGGGAGGCCATGCCTTTCAAAGCTGTGCGGTCCAGTCGAAATCGCGGAGATAAAGACCGATAGGGTTCAGGCGGATTACGCCTTCGTCCTGGGGCGGCGTGAGCGTCACGGTGGCGACGCCGCGAAAACGGCGCACTGCAGTTTCCTTGCCGCGCCGGTCTCGCTCGAACTCCGTCCAGTCGACCTGGTAGGACTGGGTGGAAAGGGCGACGATGTTGTTGACCTCGACCGCGACCGTCGCGGTCGTCGCCTTTTCGAACGGCGAGTTCGAGCGGAACCAGGCATTGATCTTTTCCGTCGCGGGATCGGACATCCGGAGAAGGGCGTAGGTCCGGTCGATATACTGTTTCTGCACGACCGCATCCGGCGTGACGGATCTGAAGTTTGAGACGAAGCTGCCAAGGGTCGCGCGCACGACCCGCGGATCTGCATAGTCTATCTGCTGCGGCAAACCGGCGTTGGCAGCAGTGCCGAGCCTGTCGATTTCGACGATATAGGGAACGAGCTTAACCTGCGTGCTCTGGTATAGCGCATAGGAAAAACCGATCACCGCCATGAGCATGCTGGTGACGCCAACGATACGCCACGCCGCGGCAGCCCTGACATAGGAGCCATAACGTTCGTTCCACTCGTTTCGTGCGGCGATATAGGGATTGTCGGGCGCATTACGTCCGGCCATAAGAACTCTGCCTCCGGCTACTTGTTTTCATTGATCGGTGGAGGCGGCGGCGGTGAGGGTGTGGCGCTTGTCCGCGTCTGATCGAGCTTCGCGTTGGCAAGACCAAGCAGCGAACCGGCATAGGCTCCCGGTGAACCGATCACCTTATCTTTTGCGGCCGAGCCAGCTGCCCAACCTGCACTGCCGATGCCGGATGCCATGCCTCTTAATGCAGCGCCTGCCATCGATGATCCCCCTACCCGCGCCGCGCTCGCGGTCTGAACGCCCTTAGATGCGGCGTTCGCGCCAAGGAATGCGCCGCCTGCGGCGAAGGTAGCGGCTTGGCTGCCGTGGCGGATCGCTTCCATGCCACCACTCACCGATGCACCCTGCACGACGCCCTGCAGGATTGGCGGCACATACATCGCGATCACGAAGACCACGACCGAGATGCCGGCAATCGCGAGTGTGGTGATGAACTGCTCGGAGGTGGCCGTCGGCGCTTCGGCGAGGCTCAGCAAAATGTCGGAGCCGATTTTGGCGATCATCACCAGCGCCATCAGCTTCATCCCGACGGAGAAGGCATAGACCAGATATTTGATGGCAAAGTCCTTTGTGAAGGAAGAACCGCCGAGGCCGAGCATGATCATGCCGGCGAGCAGGCCGACATACATCTCCACCATGACGGCAACGAAGATCGCGGCGACGAGACTGAAGGAAATCACCACCACGACCATGGCGAAAACGGCGGCGATCGCGAGCGCATTATCCTCGAACAGGCCGAACTTCGCCTGTTCGGACATCTTGGTTGCGACACGGATACCGGCGTCGAAGATGTTGGCAGGGGACGCAGAGCCGCCGCCAGCGCCAATCTGAAACAGACTGTCGACCACCGCCTTGGCGA
>Ga0209677_100241_pt1 | contig 37674 bp, 35 predicted proteins | sample AraplaCvi_mCL_r2_2_FD_184285 | JGI IMG/M metagenome (GOLD analysis project Ga0209677, IMG submission 184285) | Arabidopsis root microbial communities from North Carolina, USA - plate scrape CL_Cvi_mCL_r2 (SPAdes) (version 2) | ecosystem: Host-associated > Plants > Roots > Endosphere | place: USA... | reverse complement strand
GCGCGGCTCGCTGACGTCGTATTGCCGCATCTCGCCGGTGCCCCAGCACGAGACGTAGAGATATTTGTCGTCCATCGAGAGGTCGATGTCGGTCACCAGCGGCGGCACCGCGCCGAAGCCTTGCAGGAGGGGCGGCAATTTCTCCTTGGGGGCCGCTTCCGGCGGAATGGTCGCGGTCTTCTCGATGTGGAACTTGCCGTCCTCGCGCCACCAGGTCCAGATCGAACCTTCGAGGTTCGTGGTGTCGACCACGACGCCGAGAAAGCCGTGCTCGCGAACCGGGTCATGAGCGGGACGCACCTCCAGCGCCATCTGATGATTGGCGCCGAGATCGATCGTCTGGACGTTGCGCCGCGCCCGAAGATCCCAGAAATGAACCCGGTGGCCATATTTGTTGGCGAGCAGGTCCTCCGGCACGATACCGTTCTCGAATTGCGGCGGCAGCGCCCATTCGCTGGTCACCATGTAGTCGCGCGGCAGGTTCCACCAGAAATCATAGTGCAGGGTCTGCGGCCCGCGATCGAGCTCCCAGCGTCCGAGCACGTCGAACGTCTCGCAGTCCATGATGAAGACGCCGGGCGGTCCATCGGTGCCGTCCTTGCCGCCGCCACCGAGCGTGCTGACATAGATGCCTTCCGGCCCGCAATGCACCGTGTGGGGCCGCGAGTATCCGGTCTTCCTGAAGATCTCCTCCGGCTCGATGATCTTGTGAATTCTGGCCTGTGTCGGATCGGGCTTGGTGTCGATGATGTAGATCCGGGATGACCGGATGCCGGGAATGATCAGGTAACGCCGCTCGAGAAAGGCGTGCCCGGTCAGCGGCGACAAGGAGGAAGAGCAGGCATTCCAGCCAAAATGATGAAACTCGTCGCCGGTATGGGGCATCGTCACTGTGTGAACGATCTGGCTGAAGGTCGGCGAGCCCGGCTTGACGTCGATCACCGCCAGTGCGTCGGGCTTTGAAAAATCGGGACTGAGCAGCAACGTATAGGCGAAGGTCTCCGGCGGAGCCTCCATCGCCAGTTTCGGCGATGCGTAGAAGGTAGGATCTGGCCTGATCGTCATCGAACTGCCTCCCAGCTTTGTTGAGCCGCACGAACGAGGTTCAGCGTCATGCAAGAAGAACCGGCCTGACTTAAGTGCTATTGTCTCCGTCGCAGGCGCCGCTATCCGGCTTGATCGGCGCCATCATCGCCATCAAGGCTGTCGCAAAATATCACGTAAATTATGGTCTCGAAAACAGAAGAAGGCTGCGGCCGATACACGCGCCATCACTAATGCGCCATCCGCCGACCGGAGGATGTGTCCTGCGCGATGCTTTGGGTAACAGTGGCAAGCTGCGTTGAGACTTGCACGTCATTCCGGGGCGAGGCCAGAGGCCTCGAACCCGGAATCTCGACATTGGCTTGCAGTTCTTTTTCACTCATCTCGAGATTCCGGGTCCATCGCTTTGCGATGTCCCGGAATGACGGTGCGTGGTTAGCGCGCTCTCACCCCGGCGTCAGTCCCGCCCGCAGCACGCGCAGCACATTTCCGCCCATCACCTTGCGGATGTCGTCCTCGGAGAATTTTGCATCCATCAGCGCCTGCGTGACGGCTGCAACCTGGCTCGCGTCGAAGGCCGTGGTGGTCGAGCCGTCGAAATCCGAGCCGAGGCCGACATGGTCGATGCCGACGAGATCGCGGACATGGATCATGGCCTGTACGATCTTGTTTGGACTGGTGCCGCAGATCGCGCCGTACCAGAAACCGATGCCGATCACGCCGCCGGTCTTGGCCACGCCTTTGATTTCGTCATCCGACAGGTTGCGGTTGACCTTGCAGGTCGCCTGCACGCCGCCATGGCTTGATACGACCGGGCGCGTCGCCATTGCCAGCACCTCGGCGACCGCGGCGTGGCTCGCATGGGCGATGTCGATGATCATGCCGAGTCTTTCCATGCGTTGCACGGCCTCACGGCCGAGCGGCGTCAGGCCGCCTTTCTGCAGCCCATGCATCGAGCCTGCGATGTCATTGTCGAAGAAATGCGTCAGCCCCGCCATGCGGAAGCCGGCGGCGTAGAGCACGTCGAGATTGGCGATGTCGCCTTCGAGATTGTGCAGGCCCTCGACCGACAGCAGGCCACCGACCACCGTCGCGCCAGCTTTGCGATCTGCGAGCAGCCTGTCGATGTCGTCGGGCGTGGTGATCAGCCGCAGCTGGCCGCTGGAACGCTCGGCAAAGTCATGCAGCTTTTCGGAGTGATACAGCGAGCGCTCCAGCAGCGAGCGCCACGTCCGCACCGGCTGAAGGTCGACCACGGCGAGCTGCGTCACGGTGTCGCTATCGCCGGAATTGGAATCGAAATTCTGGCCCTTGGGCGACTTCGTCACCGAGGAGAACACCTGCAGCGCGAAGCGGCCCTCGATCAGCCGCGGTAGATCGATATGGCCGTGATCCTGACGTTCCAGAAGGTCGCGCTTCCACAGCAGGCTGTCGGCATGCATGTCGGCGACATCGAGCGTGGCATGCAGGGCCTGTGCGGCGGGGGTGATGTTGAACGCGGCCGGTACCACCCGGTTTTGATTGCGGTCGATCAGGGCCGGCGTGGTGATGAAAAAGCGGACAGCGAAGGCGATCGCAACCAGTGCGACCACTGCGAGACCGAGCGAGATCCACGTCTTCATCGATGGGAACTCTGGATGGGGAGATTGTTAAAGAGAGAAAATATCCTGAAGGGGCGGCCAGCGTAGCACGGTTCGATCCCGCTAGCTCGGCCGGTTGGCACAACACATCGTCATTCCGGGGCGAGGCCGAAGGCCTCGAACCTGGAATCTCGAGATTGGTTTGCGCTTCTTTTTCCTCATATCGAGATTCCGGGTTCGACGCTGTGCGTCGCCCCGGAATGACGGTGTTCAGATTCCCGGAATGACGGAAGATGTGACTGCAGGAGAACTACTTCGCCACGATTTCCGGAATCCTCGTCGCCGGCGGGGTGTTACGGCTGCGCTGGGTGCGCACGATGCCATCGATGATCGTCATGCCGACGCCGGGCAGGTCGCCGAGCTGCACGCTGTCGAGCAGCGACTTGGCCGGCGAGTGCTGCGCCTTGTCGAGGATCACGAAATCGGCTGAGCGCCCGACCTCGATCAGGCCGCAATCGAGCGCGCGCATCCGGGCGGTGTTTCCGGTCGCGAAACAGAACGCGATCTCGGCCGGGACGTCGCCGAGCGAGGACAGCATCGAGATCATGCGGAGGATCCCGAGCGGCTGCACGCCGGAGCCGGCCGGCGAGTCCGTGCCCAGGATGATGCGATTGAGATCGCCCATCTCGCGCGCGGTGCGCAAGGTGAACAGCGCCGATCGCTCATTGCCATTATGCACGAGCTCGAGCCCGCGCTTGCAGCCCTCGCAGATGCAGCGGATCTGGTCGTCGGGCAGGGCAGTGTGACCGCCATTGATATGCCCGACCACGTCGGTGTCGGCCTCCAGCACGACATCCTTGTCGATCAGGCCGGAGCCGGGGATCGAGGGACCGCCGGTGTGGATCGTGCTCTGGATGCCGTATTTGCGCGCCCAGCCGACCATCTTGCGCGCGGTCGGGCCATCCTTGACGCCGCCGAGGCCGACCTCGCCGAGCAGCTTGACGCCGGCTGCCGCAAGCTCCCTGAAATCATCCTCGACCATCTCGCATTCGATCACGGGCGCGCCGGCATGCACCTTCACGCCGCCGGGACGCAACGTCCAGAACGCGCGCTGCGCGAAGATCGCCATCGCCTTTAAGCCCACCACGTCGCGCGGGCGGCCGGGCATGTGGACTTCGCCGGCCGAGATCATGGTGGTGACGCCGCCATGCAGGAAGCTGTCGATCCAGCCGATCTGGTTCTGCCGAGGCGTCCAGTCGCCGGCGACCGGATGCACGTGGCTGTCGATCAGGCCGGGGGCCACCGTGGTGCCGTGCGCGTCGACGATCGTGGTCGCGCCCGCGGTATCGACGTCCTTGAAGCGGCCGATTCCCGTGATCTTGCCGTTCTCGGCCACGATGGTGTCGGCATCGAGAATGGGCCGCTCCAGCGCGCCCGAGAGCATCAAGCCGATGTTGCGGATCACCAGCTTGCTGGGGCCGGTTGCTTGCGGCGCGTCATGAGCCATCGGGCGGTTCCTCCTGTCTTTGCGAAGCAGTCGGCCCGAAGTTTGCGCCGAGGAGCAGTGCAGCATCAAGCCTGGATTATTCATTCGTACACGAATGAGTGCTCCCGGCAAGCCGCGGGGTGCACGAAGATCAGGCGGCGTCAGCCCGCGTTGTCGGCATCCAGCATGTGACGTTGCATATCGCTGCCCTTGCGGCGCGCGAGTGCCGTCGTGATGTTGCGCTCGGTGAGGTCCATCAACCGGTGCATCGCCGCGCGTGCTTGCTCGGGATTGCGCGCCCAGATCGCGTCGAGCACGGCGCGATGATAGGGCAGGCTCTTGCGCGGCGCGCCGGGATTGCGGGTCGAAAGCGCGAACGACATTCGCAGCGCGGCTTGCACGGTGGCGCCGAACGCGACCAGGAAGTCGTTGGCGGTCGCGGTCAGGATGGCGCGGTGGAAGCGCAGATCCGGCTCGGTATAGGCGCGCGCATCGCTGCCGGCCGCCTCCATCTCGCGATAGGCGCGCTCGATGCGCGCGAGGTCCTCATCCGTCCCACGCACGGCACAGATCGCACAGGCCTCCGGCTCGACGATGCGGCGTATCTGCAGCAACTGGCGGGCGAACTCGGCCGTCGGTCGCAGTGCCCAGGTCCATTCCAGAAGCTCGGCGTCGAGCATGTTCCAGTCGGCGCGCTCGCGCACATGGGTGCCGGCCTTCTGCTTGGCGGCAATCAGGCCCTTGGCCTTCAGGATCGATAGCGACTCTCGGATCGACGTGCGGCTGACGTCGAATTGCGCTGCGAGCTCAATTTCGCGCGGCAGGGTCTGCCCCTCCGGCCAGGCGCCGGTCACGATCAGGCGTGCGATCTCGCGCGCGACGTGATTCTGCGACGGGCGGGGCGGGCTGATCGACGACACACGTAATCCTTCGGCTGTGTAAGAATATTGTCTGCTTTATTGCGCTGCGATGTCAAATCTTCCGAGCAAATGGCGCTCTTTGGAAGCGCGGGCTTTTGACAGTCGATTTTATGTCGGTCATATTGCTGGCCAAAACACATTGGGAGGACATCATGCAAGGGGCGCGCTCGCATCATTCACTGACGGCGGTGAGCCGCCGCAAGGTCTTGAAAGCAAGCGCTGCGGCGCTGAGCATGGCCGCCTTTCCGCTGCCCGCGATCGCGCAGAGCAAGCCGTTTTCCGGCGTCACGCTGCATGCGGCCTCCTTCCAGCATCGCTTCTTCACCTTGCTGCAGGGGTACATTCCCGAGTTCGAGGAACGGACGGGAATGAAGGTCGACCTGCAGCTCTCGGCGTTTCCGGTCTACAACCAGCAGGCCAATCTCGAACTGTCCTCCGGCGGCTCGGCCTTCGACGTCGTCAACGTCACCTTCATCCTCGCCGCGCGCTGGGTCGCGGCCGGCCTGCTCGCCAATCTGGACGAGTTCACCTCCGATCCCAATTTGACGCCGCCGGAGTGGAATCCGAAGGACTTCGTCGACGGCGCGCAGGTGCCGTATCGCGACGCCAAGGGCAGCACCTATGGCTACTCCTGGGAAGGCGGCGCGATGCTGATGGGCCTGTCGCGCATGGACCTGATGGAGAAGAAGGGCCTCAAGGTGCCCACGACGTTCGCCGAGTTGCAGCAGGTCTGCGCCGAGATCAACGGCACCGACAATGTCAGCGGCCTGGTCTCGTTCCAGCTGCATCATTGGTGCCTGCCGCCCTACGTCCAGGGGTTTGGCGGCAACATCTTCCGCAACCCGCCCGCTGACATCATGCCGGCGCTGAACACGCCGCAGGCGATCCAGGGGCTGGAGTACTACGCCAATCTCCTGAAGAACGATGCGCCGCGCGGCGTGCTGACCTACACGGAGGATCAGGCGCGGCAGTCGCTGCTGACAGGGCGCTCCAACATCTTCATTCACTCCAGCGCCTGGGTGACGCCGATCCTGCTGTCGCCTGACAGCAAGGTGAAGGACACTTCGCGCGTGGTGCGGATGCCGGCAGGGCCGGTGCACGATTATCCGGCCTCCAACAGCCAGGGGCTCGGCATTCCCAAGAACGCCAAGAACAAGAAAGCGGCGTGGGAGTTCATCAAATGGGCGCTCTCGCCCGAAATCTCGCTGCGGCTGGTCAAGGAGCACGGCCACTCCTCGGTCTGCCGTCGCTCGGTGATCACGAGCGAAGAGTATCGCAAGCTCAATACGGTGAACGGCCAGGATCTCGGCGCGATGTATCTCGAGGTGCTGGAGCTGCCGGCCAAGGGCGACAACTACATGGCTTACCGCACGGTGAAGGAGTTTCCGATCGTCGGCGACGTCATCAACAAGGCGGTCGAGCAGACGGTCACCGGCCAGCTCACCGCGAGCGCGGCGCTGGCGGCCGCGCAGGAGCAGGCGGTCGCCAATCTGCGCCGGGCCGGAAGCGCGCTTTGAGCAGCGGGGACGTGATCGAGGCCGGGCGGCGCAGCTTCAACCGCATCGCGCTGGCGCCGAGCCTCGTGGTCCTGGCCGCGGTCGCAGGCCTGCCGGCGCTCTATCTGCTCGTCGTCAGCCTGACGCCGTTCCAGCTCGCCAATCCCGGATCCAGCAGCGATTTCAGCGCGCCGCTGCGCAATTATGCGTTGCTGCCCGGCGACCCGCGCTTCATCAATTCGCTGCTGGTGCAGGCCAGACTGTCGTTCTGGAGCGTGCTGCTGCAGGTGATCCTGGGCACGGGACTGGCTCTGCTGCTGAACGTGAAATCGCGCATGGTCGAGTTCGCGCGCACCTTCTTTCTGATCCCGATGGTGCTGCCGCCGATCGAGGTCGCGGTGATCTGGAAGCTGGTCTACACGCCCGATATCAGCCCGCTCTATTACGCGGCGAGCCTGCTGCACGTCACGCTGCCGGCGCTGACCTCCGACGTCAGCTTCGCGCTGTGGTCGATCATCATCGCCGATACCTGGGAATGGCTGCCCTTCACATTCCTGATGGTGCTGGCCGCGCTGCAGACGATACCGGACGAATATGCGGGAGCGGCAAAAGTCGACGGCGCCAACCCCGTCCAGATCTTCCTCTACGTCACCCTGCCATTCATCACGCCGATCCTGATCGTGTCTGCGATGTTTCGCCTGATCGACAGCGTGAAAGCTTTTCCGCTCATTTTCCTGCTGACGCAGGGCGGGCCCGGCGACGTGACCGAGGTGACGAATTACTACGCTTACCTCCTGGCCTTCGACAACAATGAGATCGGCTATTCCGGCGCGGTCACGGTGGTGATGCTGCTGCTCGTCTCCGCGGTCAGCCTCGGGGTGCTGTGGATGGGACGCCGCCGCGAGGCGCTGGCATGAGCGTTCGTCCAAGCGGGCAGGCGAGCGTGCGCCGGCGCATCGCGGTCGTGCTGACGCTGCTCATTCTGCTGCTGCCGTTCCTGTGGCTGTTGCAGATGAGCTTCAAGACCAACGATCAGATTCTGCAGTTCCCGCCGCCATTGATCTTCACGCCGACGCTGGAGAACTACAGCGCGCTCTGGCACAGCGCGTTCTCGCAATCCTTCGTCAACAGCCTGTTGTCCGCCTCGTTCTCAACCTTGCTGGCGCTCCTGTTTGGCGTGCCCGGCGCCTATGCGCTGTCGCGCTGGAGCGGCCGGGGCAAGGGCAGCTTGCGCTTCGTCATCCTGGTCACGCGGATGGCGCCGCCGATCGCCTTCACCATTCCGTTCTTCCTGTTCTATCGCTGGATCGGGCTGCTCGATACCGTCACCGGCCTCGTGCTGGTCTACACCAGCTTCAATCTGCCGCTGGTGATCTGGATGATGCAGCCGTTCTTCGAGACGGTGCCGGCCTCGCTGGAGGAGGCGGCGCTGGTCGATGGCGCCAGCGCCCGCGTCATCTTCACCCGGATCATGTTGCCCATGGTGACGCCCGGCATCGCCGCGACCGCGATTCTCTGCTTTCTCTACGCCTGGAATGATTTCTTCTTCGCCCTGATCCTGACCCGCACGGCGGCGCGCACCGCGCCGGTGGCGGTGGTCAACTTCATGAACTATGAGGGCTGGGAATGGGGCAAGATCGCCGCCGGCGGCTCGCTGGTAATGGCGCCGGTGCTGGTCTTCTCGCTGGCCGTGCGCCGCTATCTCGTCAGCGGGCTGACGGCTGGCGCAGTGAAGGGGTGAGACGATGAAGCTTCCGACCGGCGCGTCCAAGGTCGTGTTCATCCTGGCGCATCCAGCCGACCATGTCGGTGCGCCCAAGCACTACACGCCGTACTTCGAAGCCCGCGGCCTTGACTGGCACATGGTGCCGCTCGATGTCGCGCCCGAGCATCTCACCGACACCATCCGGGCGCTTGCGCGATCGAAGAGCGTCGCCGGTATCAATCTCACCATGCCGCACAAGCCTGCGGCATTTGCGCTGTGCGACGAGGTCGGTCCCGCCGCGCGCTTCGAGGGCGTCGTCAATACCATCCGGATCGCGCCCGATGTCCGGCTGATCGGCGAATCCTTCGACGGCGGCGGCTTCATCAATGCGGCCCGAGAGGCCGGGGTGTTCGATTCCAGCAGGCGCATCGTGGTGATCGGGGCCGGCGGGGCGGGACGCGCAATTTGCCATGCGCTGGCGGCTGCCGGCGCAACGCGACTTCGTATTCTCAACCAGCATCCGGAGCCGGTGGCCTCGCTCGCCGCCAAGCTCCGCGCCGGCTTTCCGGACCTCGACATCGACCTCGGCACGCGCTTCGATGACGCCGGCCTTCTCGTCAACGCCACCTCGCTCGGCCTGCATGAAGGTCAGCCGCCGCCGGTGGACCCCGCACTGCTGCCGGACGATTGCGCGGTGTTCGACATCATCGCCGCGCGTCGCACCGAATTGATGCAGGCGGCCGCCGCGCGCGGCTTGCAGGTGGTGGACGGCGTCGCCATGATCCGGCATCAACTGCCGCTGCAGACGGCGTTCTGGCGCGGTGAGACATGACCGACGATATCCATACGATTCAGGCGGGCGGCATCACGGCTATCGTCAAGGCCGCCGGCGCCGAACTGTGCTCGCTCAAGTCGGCCGACGGACTTGAACTGCTGTGGCAGGCCGGCCCCGCCTGGCCGCGCCATGCGCCCTGGCTTTTCCCGATCGTCGGCCGGCTTAAGAACGACGAGCTGCATCATCGCGGTCAGACCTACAAGATGACGCAGCACGGCTTTGCCCGCGATCTCCGCTTTGAATGGCTGGTGCGGACGGCGCAGTCCTGCACGCTACGGCTCAGCGACAGCGAGGCGACGCGGGTGCGCTATCCTTTTGCATTCCGCCTGACCATCACCTATCGCGTTACGGCGGACAGCCTGGAGGCCAGCATCGAGATCGGCAATCCCGGCGCCGAGGTGTTGCCGGCCTCGTTCGGCGCGCACCCCGCCTTCAACTGGCCGATCACGCCTGGCCAGCCGAAGGAGAGTTATCGCGTGGTCTTTCCGCAGGACGAACCCGCACCGATCCGGCGCCTTTCTGGCGGGCTGCTGCGCGAACAGCCTGAGCCATCGCCGGTGCACGGCACGATGCTGCCGTTTTCGGACGCCCTGTTTGCCGATGACGCTGTCATCCTCGACGGCGTCGAGAGCCGCTCGGTGCGCTATGAAGGCGAACGCGGGCCATCGATCAACATTGCCTGGGACGGCTTCCGCGAGCTCGGTATCTGGTCGAAGCCGGGCGGCGCGCCGTTCCTGTGCATCGAGCCATGGCGCGGCTTCGCCAGCCCGGTCGGTTTCGATGGCGAGTTCGCCGACAAGCCGGGCCTGGTGCATGTCGCGCCCGGAGCGGCGGAGATGTTGAGCTATCGCATCACAGTTCGCGAATAGAGCTGGATTGAGTCATGACGTCACCATTCAAGATCCGCAAGCTCGAGGCGTTCTGCTATCGCTGTCCGCTGGCGACGCCGGTCGTGACCTCGTTCGGCAGGATGCTGAACCGGCCTGCGGTCTTCCTGCGGGTCGAGGACGAGGACGGCGTGACAGGTTTCGGCGAGGTCTGGTGCAATTTCCCGGCGCCCGGCGCCGAGCACCGGGCGCGGCTGATCAACGAGGTGCTGGCGCCGGCGCTGGTCGGGCGCGTCGCGGCTGGACCAGGCGAGATCTTCGATTCTCTCACCCAAGGCACCAGTGTGCTGGCGCTGCAGAGCGGCGAGGCCGGGCCTTTCGCGCAGAGCATTGCCGGGATCGATCTCGCCGTCTGGGATCTGTTTGCGCGGCGGCAGAGCAAGCCGCTGTGGCGGCTGCTCGGCGGCGATGAGCCGACCATCAAGGTCTATGCCAGCGGCATCAATCCGGCAGGGGCGCGGCACACCGCAGAGGCGGCGCTGGCCCGCGGCCATCGCGCGCTGAAGTTGAAGATCGGCTTCGAGCCGGCGTCCGACTTCGCCAATCTCGCCGCGTTGCGCGAGCTTGTCGGCAACGGGCTTCTGGCTGCCGACGTCAACCAGGGCTGGTCGCTGGAGCGGGCGCTGCAGCTCGCGCCGCAGCTCGCCGAGTTCAATCTCGCCTGGCTCGAGGAGCCGATCCGCGCCGACCGGCCTTGGGAGGAATGGAAGACCCTGCGCAAGGGCGTCGCGCAGGTCCCGTTTGCCGCCGGGGAGAACATGGCGAGCCGTGCCAGCTTCGATCAGGCGCTGTCCGACGACGTGCTACGTGTGGTGCAGCCTGACATCGCCAAATGGGGCGGCCTGTCGCTGTGCGCGGGAATCGCCCGCGATATCCTGAAAGCGGGCAAGACCTTCTGTCCGCATTATCTCGGCGGCGGCATCGGCCTGCTCGCCTCGGCACATCTGCTGGCCGGCGTCGGTGGCGGCGGGCTGCTCGAGGTCGACGCCAACGACAACCCGCTGCGCGACCGTTTCGCGGGCGCGGTTGCCGATGTCAGGGACGGCACGGTGACGCTGAGCGAGACGCCCGGCATCGGGCTCACGCCGGATCTCGCCGCGATCGCGCGATACCGCACGGTGTGAGCGCTGCACGGTCCGTGCAGCAACGGTAACGCTGATATCCATTTTTGTTTGGGACAACCGCCGTCTCGCCTCTGGATGAGGCGGGTGGTCGATGCCACTTGTAGTAATATGGCGGGCAGGGGTCGGTCGGGCGTGGTGATCAGCCGCGCACCGGACAATGGCGCTCAGAGAAACATCTGCACGTTAAGCGAAGGGGATGGCGAGAGGCCGAACCATCGAACCTCTTGGACGTTCTTTTAAAGGCCGAAAGCGGCGTTTGGGCGGCGTCGTGAGACGGGGGTCGCGTAGCTGGGTACGCGATGTCGGGAGATCATCATGGTTTGGAAATTCATTGTTCCGATCGCGCTGGGTGCAGCGCTGATGGGCAGTTCCGCTGCGCTCGCGGCGGATTACCGCCCGGACGAGTTCTTCAAGCTCGATCTGCCGAAGGCGGTGCTATCACCAAAGCCGCTCGGACCCGTATCGCATTTCGAGCCGGTACCGGTGGAGGCCAAAGCTGATCAGAAGGCTGACCAGAAGCAGCCTGACCAGTCCTTTGCGGCGATCCGGCCTGAGGCCAGGCCGGATGTGCCGCGCCAGATGGCCACGCCGCGGGTCCATGTTGCCCGACCGGTCGAGAAGGCGCGTGGCGCGGCGCGGACGAAGCTTGCGCATCGGCACGGCAATCCGCTGGACGCACAGGCGATGGATACCCGGATCCAGACGCGAATCCAGACTTGGCCGTGCAGGCCCGGCAGCGGCGGTATCTGCAATTGGCGGTGAGAAAATCGCCGCGCTCGGCGACCTGGAACCAACCTCACAGCTTCTCGTTGGTGCATCCTGCCGCCTGACTTGATCTCGTAAGGCGCCCGCAGTCAGATGCAAGCTCGTCCTGCCAACCCCTTGATCTTCAAGCCTGTCATCGTTGCGTGCTGCACCGGCCTCGGTGCGGCGAGACAGGTTTCCTTAAGGAATTTCCATGGACCCTCTCCAAACCCAGGGCATCAGCCTGCCGCGGCTCGGGCTCGGCACCTACCGCATGCAGGGTGCGGTCTGCCGCGAGGCGGTGGAGAGCGCGCTCGCGCTCGGCTATCGCCACATCGATACCGCCGAGATGTACGCCAACGAGGATGCGATCGGCGCCGCGCTGGCATCTGCCAAGGTGCCGCGCGGAGAATTGCATGTCACCACAAAGGTCTGGCCGGAGAACCTTGCGCCGGACGCGATCCGCCGCGCCTTCGACAACAGCATGAAGAAGCTCAAGCTCGATGTCGTCGACCTCTATCTCATCCACTGGCCGGCCCGGGGCATGAATCTGCCGTTCGCGCTGGACACGTTGATGAAGCTCAAGGAGGAGGGGCGCACCCGCGCCATCGGCGTCGCGAACTTCACCGTGGCGCTGCTCAAGCAGGCAGTCGAGGAGATCAAGGCGCCGATCGCCTGCAACCAGATCGAATATCATGTCATGCTCGATCAATCGAAGGTCATGCGCTACATGGCGGAGAAATCAATTCCGCTGGTGGCCTATTGCCCGCTCGCCCAGGGCCGCGCCGCCTCCGACGAGACTCTGATCGCAATCGGCAACAAGCATGGCGCCCCCCCGGCGCAGGTCGCACTGAAATGGCTGTTGGATCAGAACGGCGTGGCGGCGATTCCGAAAGCATCGCGGCGAGAGAGCCAGCAGGCCAATCTGGACGCGCTGAAGCTTCAACTGGACGATGAGGATCGCAAGGTGATCGCGGCCCTGCCCAAGGACAAGCGCTTCGTCAGTCCCGCCTTTGCGCCGGCCTGGGACTGATCCTGGCCGCCCGCGTCCGATTGACGCATAGAGACACTGACACACAAGAGACTGGCGCAAAAGAGAATGGCCCCTTGCGGGGCCATTCCTGTGTCGGCTCTTCACTCTTAATCAGTAGCGGTGGCGCTTCACGATCACCACGCGATCATGGTGACGGTGGAAGGGGTGCCAGTCGCGATGCATGCGGTACTCAGCACGAGCGCCGTCAAAATGACGGTGGCCGCGCTTGATCACGACGGTCTCGGCGCTCGCGATCGACGGAGCCGCAATGGCGATGGCGCCCAGCGCCGCAATGGCAAAACCAATCTTCTTCATATCGTTCTCCTCCAGGGCATTCAGTACGAATCAAAACGTCGATTTCGGAGGAACGTTCCGCGGTATCAGCTAAGAGAATTCTGAACCGCTGTTCAGATTCATGCAGCAATCACTGCGCTGAACGATATGCGTGGAAGAGCACCTGATAGTTGTGGATTTTACTCAATGCGCGCTTTCGCGATGTTCGCCGAGCGCAGCGGCACGCCGAACTCTCGGCGGCAGACATCGGCGAGCACCGCGATGCCCTCGCGGATCTCCTGACGTGTCGGGCTCGCGAAGCACAGCCGCAGCCGGCTTTTCGAATGGGCCTTGTCGGTCGACCATTCCGGGCCCGGATTGATCGAGACGCCGTCCTTCAATGCCACCTGGTACAGCTTCAGCGTGTCGACATTGTCGGGCAGCTTCACCCACAGGAAGATGCCGCCCTTCGGCGCCTCGAATTCGGCCGCAGTGCCGAACTGCGCGTTGAGGGCCTCGACCAGCGTGTCGAGCTTGGCGCGCAGTCCGCGCGTCAACTCCGGCACATGGGTGGAGAAATGCGGCGCGCAATATTCAGCCAGCACCATCTGCTCCAGCGCGCCGGAGCCGGCGTCGGTCTTCAGCGCCAGCATCTGCGCCATGATCTGCCAGGGCGCGACGACGAAGCCGACCCGCAGCGCCGGTGCGATCGACTTCGAGAAGGAGCCGATGTGGATCACGTTGCCATTCTCGGCCATGGCGTGGATCGCCCGCGGCCGCTTGCCGTCCCAGGTCAGGTCGGCATAGCAGTCATCCTCGAAGATCGGTACGCCATAGGCGTCGGCGAGCCGCAGCATTTCGGCACGGCGCGCCTCCGGCATGATGCTGCCGGTGGGGTTCTGCACGGTCGGGATGGTGTAGATGTATTTCGGCCTGACGCCGCGTGCCTTGAGCCCGGCAAGCGTGGCGGCCAGCGCATCCATCCGCATGCCGTCCGGGTCGAGCGGGATGCCGACCACGTTGACGCCGAGGCGGGTGAGCCGGGTGAGCGCGCCCTGATAACTCTCCTGCTCGACGATCACGGTGTCGCCGCGCGCGAGCAGCGCCTGGTTGACGAGGTCGAGCGCCTGCAGGGAGCCGGAGACGATCATGATGTCGTCTGCACGGGCCTTGATGCCGGCATCGTGCGCGAGCTTGGCGCTGAGGAAGTCGCGCAAGGGGCCGTAGCCCTGCGGACCATGGGCTAGGCCATAGGTGGCGAGCGACCTGCCTTCGCGCATGAGCACGGTATTCACCGCAGCCTTCAGGCCCTCCACCGGCACAGCATCGGCATCATTGTTGCCGCCGACGAAGCTGAACTTTGCAAGGCCGGTCCAGCGGGTCGCCGGCGCCGGCGATCCAGCCGGCAGCAGCGGTGCGAAATCGAATGCGGCCATGAGCGCGCCTCCCTTGTTCTTGTTTGCCGACGATCTTAAACAGTTACTGAGCCTTTGTCGTCAAATCGGACGATCCGCTGCCTGGGTGGGCCGTTTCGCCCTGCGGAAGGTGTTCTCGGCGGGTACTGGCATCCGCCTCGGAACAAGGCTAAAGCACCCGGCAAAACCAGCGAGAGCATTGATGGCCGATTCAATCCAGGAAGTACTGCAGGCTTTTGCCAAGGGCGAGCTCGTCGTCGTGACCGACGACGATGATCGCGAGGGCGAGGGTGATCTCATCGTCGCGGCGTCGCTCTGCACCGCCGAGCAGATGGCGTTCATCATTCGCCACACCTCCGGCATCGTCTGCGCGCCGGTGACGACGGACGATGCGCGGCGGCTGCGGCTCGATCCGATGGTCGCGCACAATGATTCCAACCACACCACCGCATTCACGGTCTCGATCGACTACAAGCCGGACGGCGGTACCGGCATCTCGGCCGATGAGCGCGCGTCCTGCTGCCGGGCGCTGGCCAATCCCAATGCCGGCGCCAGCGATTTCGCGCGGCCCGGCCATGTGTTTCCGCTGATCGCCCGTGACGGCGGCGTCCTCATGCGCTCCGGCCACACCGAGGCCGCGATCGATCTCTGCAGGCTCGCGGGCCTGCCGCTGGTGGGTGTGCTCTCCGAGCTGATGAACGACGATGGCACCGTGATGAAGGGTCAGCAGGTGGCGCAGTTCGCCACCGCGAACAAGCTCAAGCACGTCACCATCGCGGATCTGATCGCCTATCGGCAGGCGCGCGAGAAGCTGATCGAGCGCGTCTCGACCTTCACGACCGACAGCCCGATCGGACCGCTGCAGGGCTATGCCTATCGCTCGCCGTTCGATGAGATCACCCATGCGGCCTTCGTCTACAATGGCGTCGGCGACGGCAAGAACGTGCTGACGCGCCTGCACAAGCCGAACATCGTCAAGGATCTGCTGACCGGCCCACAGCGGGTGCAGGAGGTGTTGCAGCAGTTCAAGAAGGCGGGCCGCGGCGTGTTGATCTATTTGCGTGACGGCGCGGCGGGCGTTCCCGTCGAGCCGGTCGGGCAGGCCAAGTCGGCGGAAGCCGATCGCAACAGGCAGTGGCGCGAGGTCGGCGTCGGCGCGCAGATCCTGCGCGATCTCGGCATCACCTCGATCCGGAACCTCACCTCGTCGGTGCACGACTACAAGGGACTGTCCGGTTTCGGCATCGAGATCGTTGCCAACGAACGCCTTGAAGGCTGATCTTCAAAGTTTTAATTTGCCGCGCTGCGGACTTCAGGGATGCGAAAGGATTTTTCATGAGCGTGCGCCCTCAGGCCAAGGACAAGCCGTCCCAGGCGAGCTTCCAGTGGGACGATCCGTTCCTGCTCGACGAGCAGCTCACGGAGGATGAGCGCATGGTGCGCGACACGGCGCGCGCTTATGCGCAGGACAAGCTGCAGCCGCGCGTGACCAAGGCCTATCTCGAGGAGAAGACCGATCGCGAGATCTTCAACGAGATGGGCGAGCTCGGGCTGATCGGCATCACCTTGCCGGAGGAATATGGCTGCGCCAATGCGAGCTATGTCGCCTACGGCCTCGTCGCGCGGGAGATCGAACGGGTCGATTCCGGCTACCGGTCGATGAACTCGGTGCAGTCGTCGCTGGTGATGTATCCGATCTATGCCTACGGCGACGAGAACCAGCGCAAGAAATACCTGCCGAAGCTGGCGAGCGGCGAATGGGTCGGCTGCTTCGGCCTGACGGAGCCGGATGCCGGCTCCGATCCCGCCGGCATGAAAACCCGTGCCGAGAAAGTGGCCGACGGCTACCGTCTGACCGGCAGCAAGATGTGGATCTCGAACGCGCCGATCGCCGACGTGTTCGTGGTCTGGGCCAAGTCGGCCGCGCATGACAACCAGATCCGCGGCTTCATCCTCGAGAAGGGCATGAAAGGCCTGTCGGCGCCGAAGATCGGTGGCAAGCTCTCGCTTCGCGCCTCGATCACCGGAGAGGTGGTGATGGACGGTGTGGTGGTGCCGGAAAGCGCATTGCTGCCCAACGTCTCCGGCCTCAAGGGCCCGTTCGGCTGTCTCAACCGCGCCCGCTATGGCATCTCCTGGGGCGTGCTGGGCGCCGCCGAAGACTGCATGCATCGCGCCCGGCAGTACACGCTCGACCGCAAGCAGTTCGGCAAGCCGCTTGCCGCCACCCAGCTGGTGCAGAAGAAGCTCGCCGACATGCAGACCGAGATCGCGCTCGGCCTGCAGGCTTCGCTTCGCGTCGGCCGGCTGATGGATGAGGGCAAAATGGCGCCCGAGATGATCTCGATCGTCAAGCGCAACAATTGCGGCAAGGCGCTGGACATCGCGCGGATCGCGCGCGACATGCACGGCGGCAACGGCATCCAGATCGAGTACCACGTGATGCGCCACACCGCGAACCTCGAGACCGTCAACACCTATGAAGGCACTCACGACGTGCACGCGCTGATCCTGGGCCGCGCCATCACCGGCATCCAGGCGTTCTTTTAGGTTGTTGCTGTCGTCCGCGCCGCGCCATCACTCTCGCTGTCATCGCCCGCGAAGGCGGGCGATCCAGTATCTAGAGGCGGCAGTGATCAATCGACATGTTACGGCGTACTGGATGCCCCGCCTGCGCGGGGCATGACGGTGGAGAACAGTACTTCGTAGGATGGGTTGAGCGTTAGCGAAACCCATCATTGTAGCCACGGCGTGATGGGTATCGCTGCGCTCAACCCATCTTGAGACCGAAAAAAGGGCATGCGATGGCCGATAACGATGACGTCCCGTTCAACAAGAACTTTCCGCTGAAAGCGGGCGTCGTCGAGGAAGTCTGTCCCGGGGTGCGGCGCGTGCTCTGCGACAATCCGAGCCCGTTCACCTTCACCGGTACCGTGAGTTACGTCGTCGGTAACGGCAAGGTTGCGATCATCGATCCCGGCCCGGACAACCCGGCCCATGCGGCGGCGCTGCTCGATGCCGTGCGCGGCGAGACCGTCACGCATATTCTCGTCACCCATACCCATAATGATCACTCGCCGAACACCGGCCGCATCAAGGCTGCAACCGGCGCGCCCGTCTATGCCGAGGGGCCGCATCGCGCCTCCCGCCCGCGCTACGAAAGCGAGAAGCACAGCCCGGAATCCGGCGCCGACCGCAATTTCGCACCCGACATCAGGGTCAGTGACGGCGATATCATCGAGGGCCAGGGCTGGCGGCTGGAGGCGGTGGCGACGCCCGGCCACACCGCCAATCATCTCGCTTTCGCCTGGCCGGAGCGAAAGCTCAGCTTCGTCGGCGATCACGTGATGGGCTGGTCGACTTCGATCGTGGCGCCACCAGATGGCTCAATGGTCGACTACATGGCTTCGCTGGAGCGGCTCGCGGGCCGCGACGAGGATCTGTATTTCTCCGGCCACGGTCCGGAGATTCCCGAAGGCCCGCGCTATGTGCGCTTCCTGATCCGCCATCGCCAGGCACGCGAGTCCTCGATCCTGCATCGTCTCGCAAAGGGCGAGGCCGATATCCCGACCATGGTGCGCGCGATCTATATCGGCATCGACCCACGCCTGATGCGAGCGGCAGGCTATTCAGTGCTGGCGCATCTGGAGGATCTGGTTGCCCGCGGCGTCGTCGCCACCGACGGCGATCCGGTTATCGAGGGCCGGTATCGATTAGCGAATGGCGAATAAGGAGTAGCGAATAGGGAAGATGGCGTGGTCCAAACCGACTTTCGTCTTCCCCTATCCGCTATTCGCCACTCCCCATTCGCCTCTTTCACTTCTTCACCGTCTTCTGCCCCTTGGCCGGCGGCGGCGGCACCACCTTCTTCACCGGCTTCTGCGCCTCGGCCTCCCCGGCGGTGTTGAGGTCGTCGATGAACTTGTTGACGCGCGCCGCATTGCTGCCGATGTCGGAATCGAAGTAGCGCGAGGCGGAGCGGACATCGATCCGTGAATCCTCGCCGTCAGGCTGCACCCGGATCGAGACGTCCTCGCGAAAGCCCATGATCGGCGTGCGTGCGATCGCCTCGATGCGGCCGATCCGGCGCGGCGGCTGCGGGGCGCGCTCGTCGACGATGAACCATTTGCGCCGATTGACCAGCCTGAGCGCGATTGCATAGGCGCGGTCGGGCGGGAGCTCGAGCTGCACCGGCTCGATATCGGGATAGGCCTTCTGCTGCTGCTCGGCCGAATAGAGCCCGGCATAGACGGCCGTGTTGGTGCCGTCGCCGTTGCGCAAGGCGGCCAGCGCCTCGAAGCGCGGCGGATCGATCGGATCGGTGGTGATGTCGTAGATCTTCGGCAGCTTGCGGTATTGCAGGGCGAGATAGCCGGGATAGGCCAGCACGGCCGCAGCGATGAGGAAGGCGAGCAGGATGCGGCCCATGCCGCGGCTGCCGTTGCGCCAGATCGCGACGAAGGCGGCGAGCCCGACCAGGATCGACAGCACCGCCAGGCCGAGCGCGCCGAAGAAGGTCATCAGCGCCGGCTTCATCTCGAGGAAGTCGAAGCGCAGCACCAGAATAGAGACGAGCACCGCCACCACCGAGAACACGGCGAGATTGCGGGCCCAGCTTGCAAGGCTGGAGACGGGCTCCGACAGATAGGGAGCGTGAAACCTGCGGGCCATCGGAAGCGGAACTACCGGGTTGGGCCGGACCCGGAGGAGGGCGGCCGGTTCAATCCGTCTGACCATGGCGATGCGGTAAATTCAAGGGGCATCGACACAGAATGCGGTGGTTCAGCCGTACCTTACGCAGCCTCGCCGCCAGCCGGACAACTGCAGTCAGGCTGAAATCGGGAGTCCAAACGTGACGGCCTCTCACCGCTTGCGCAGGGAGAGGCCGCCGTCAAATCAGTGCAGCGGGCTCGAGTTTAGTTCGAGCCGATCTAGCTCAGTGCGCCTTCGCCAACGGGCAGGCCGAGTCAGAGAGCTTGCCGAAGGCTTCCTCGCCCGACATGGTCTGCACCAGCTTGTAGTAGTCCCACGGATATTTGGATTCATCGGGCTTCTTCACCTGCATGATGTACATCTCGTGCTCCATCAGGCCATCGGCGCGGATCTTGCCGTTGTCGGTGAACATGTCGTCGATCTTCATCTTGTGCAGCTCGTCCATCACCTTGTCGGAATCGGTGGTGCCGGCCGCCTTCACAGCGTTGAGATAGGTCAGCGTTGCCGAGTAATAGGCGGCCTGGTTCATGGTGGGCTCGCGCTTGGTCTTTTCATAATAGCGCTTGGCGAAGGCGCGAGTCTTGTCGTTGAGGTCCCAGTACCAGCCCGTGGTGAGGTAGAGGCCTTGAGCGGATTTGAGCCCCAGGCTGTGGATGTCCGAGATGAAGGCGAGCAGCGCCGCCGGCTTCATGGTGTTGGCGATGCCGAACTCGTCAGCCGCCTTGATCGAGTTGGTGAAGTCGTTACCGGCATTGGCGAGACCCAGCACCTGCGCGCCGGAGTTCTGCGCCTGCAGCAGATAGCTGGAGAAATCCGAGGTCGACAGTGGCACGCGGACCTCGCCCAAGACCTTGCCGCCGGCGGCCTCGACCACCTTGGAGGCGGCCTCCTTCAGCTGGTAGCCGAAGGCGTAGTCGGCGGTCAGGAAGAACCAGCTCTTGCCGCCCTGTTTCACCATGGTCTTGGCCGTGCCGTTCGCGAGCGCGGTGGTGTCATAGGCGTAATGGATGGTGTACGGGGTGCAGTCCTTGCCGGTCAGCGAGGCACCGGCGGCGCCGATCGCGATGAACGGGATTTTCTTCTCCTTGGAGACATTGTTCATGGCGAGGCTGACGCCGGTGTTGGAGCCGCCGAGGATCATGGTGACGCCGTCGCGGTCGGCCCATTCGCGGAACTTCTGCGCTCCGACGTCGGGCTTGTTCTGATGGTCGGTCTCCATGAACTCGACCTTGTTGCCGAGCACGCTGCCGCCGAAATCCTCGATCGCCATCTTGGCGGCCTCGACGCCGCCCGGGCCAATGACGTCGGCATAAAGTCCTGACATGTCGTCGATGTCGCCGATCACGACCTTGTTGCCGGCGGCATGCGCGGCGGTTGCCGCCAGCGAGGCGCCCACGAGCCAGGGCAGGATGCGGGTCAATTGAGTCATCTTGAATGTTTCCTCATCTTTTCGAATGCGTCTTTTCGAATGCGGCCGGACCTTAGGAAGCCGGCCCGGCAGTTCCAATACGCCTTTGGTCGCGGCATCCGATCACGAGCCGCGTCGTCAATGGATGGGCCGCATACGGCGCCCGTATCGCGGCCCGCTCTTACGCGGCTGCGTTCGGGAACCGGTAGCTGCTGAACTGCTCGCGCAAGGCGGTCTTGAGGATCTTGCCGGTCGCGGTGTGCGGGATGCCGTCGACGAAGGCGACGTCGTCGGGCATCCACCATTTGGCGATCTTGCCTTCCATGTATTTCAGGATGTCCTCGCGGCTCGCCTCTTGGCCCTGCTTGAGCTGCACGATCAGGAGCGGGCGCTCGTCCCATTTCGGATGATGCACGCCGATCACGGCGGCTTCCGCGACCGCGGGATGGCCGATGGCGAGATTCTCCAGGTCGATCGAGGAGATCCATTCGCCGCCGGACTTGATCACGTCCTTGGAGCGGTCGGTGATGCGCATGTAGCCGTGGGCGTCGACGGTCGCGACATCGCCGGTGTCGAAATAGCCTTCCTCATCGAGAATGTCGGTGTCGACGCGATAATAGGCCTTCGAGATCGCGGGGCCCGACACTTTGAGCCGGCCGAATGTCTTGCCGTCCCAGGGCAGCGTCTTGCCGGCATCGTCGGTGATCTTCATCTCGACGCCGAACGGCGGATAGCCCTGCGTCTGAAGTACGTCGAGCTTGGCGTCACCCTCTGCTCCCAGGAACGGCGGCTTCAGCGTCGCCAGCGTGCCGATGGGGCTCATCTCGGTCATGCCCCAGGCATGGCGCACGCCGACGCCCATGTTAAGGAACGCCTCGATCATCGAGCGCGGCATCGCCGACCCGCCGCACACCACCATCTTCAGATGCGGCAGCTTCAGATTGTTGGCGGCCATGTGTTGCAGCAGCATCAGCCACACCGTCGGCACGCCGGCGGTGTAGGTCACCTTCTCGGTATCGAGCAGTTCGTAGACCGAGGCGCCATCGAGCTTCGGTCCCGGCATCACCAGCTTGGTGCCCATCGACGGGGCTGAGAAGGCGATACCCCAGCTATTGGCATGGAACAGGGGAACCACCGGCAGCATTGTATCTGCGGCCGAAGTGCCAAGTGAGTCCCTGTTATTGGCCATCAATGCATGCAGCACGTTGGAGCGATGCGAATACAACACACCCTTGGGATCGCCTGTCGTGCCGGACGTGTAGCACATCGCGGCCGCGGTGTTCTCGTCGAAGGTTCCCCAGGCGAAGTCGCCGTCTCCTTGCGCGATCCAGTCCTCATAGGCGACCGCGTTTTTCAGCGTGGTCTGCGGCATATGCGCGGAGTCGGTGAGCACGATGAAGCGCTCCACACTCGGCAGCTTGTCGGCGATCTTCTCCAGAATCGGAACGAAGGTCAGATCGGTCAGCACGATGCGGTCCTGCGCATGGTTGACGATCCAGGCGATCTGCTCCGGAAACAGCCGCGGATTGACGGTGTGGCAGATCGCGCCGATCCCCATGATGCCGTACCAGACCTCGAGGTGACGCGCGGTGTTCCAGGCGATGGTGGCGACCCGGTCGCCGAGCCTGATGCCGTCGCGCGTCAGCATCTGTGACACTTGCAGGGAACGGTCGTGGATTTGCCGATAAGTGGTGCGAACAATCGGACCTTCAACCGACCGCGTCACGACCTCCTGCGCGCCGTGGATTGCCGCCGCGTGCGCGATGATCCGGTGACAAAGCAGGGGCCAGTCTTGCATCAAACCCAGCATCAGGGCGTTCCTCCGATCGGTAATCGCTTGTTGCAGCGACCTATTTTGCAGCGTTTCGCTATCTTTAGCGCGCACGGCGCGGCACGCAAATGGGCTTGTGGAAGCCTTGATGCCGCGGCGGCGGCCATGGTTACCGCGATAGCGATTCTGGCGTTGAGCGGGATCATGGCGCCGGAGCCGCTCGCCGCCCGGTCGCGTCACCGGAGCCACGTCGCGCCGCGGATTGAGGCGGCCAGGCCGGCGGCGGCCATTGCGACCTCAGTTGTGCCACTGCCGCAGCCACGGCCGGCCGAGGCGCCGCGGCGTACCTCGACCGAGGTGGCCAAGGGCAAGGACCAGGCGGGCAAGAGTGATGGCAAGGATAGCGCCAAGGAGGAGCCGGCCGGGCCGCCGCCGCCCTCGGCCTGCCGGCTAGCGCTGACCGACGAGATCGCGATCGCGCCGTCGGTTCCCGCGATCCATGGGCCGGGCGCCTGCGGCGGTGACGATCTGGTGCGGCTGGAGGCGGTGGTGCTGCCGGACAAGTCGCGCGTTGCGCTGACGCCGGCCGGAATCATGCGTTGCACCATGGCGGCCGCGGTGGTGAACTGGATCCGCAACGATGTCGCGCCGGAGGCGGCCAAGCTCGGCAGCGAGATCAAGGCGCTCGATAATTTCGATTCCTATGAATGCCGCGGCCGCAACGGCGTCCCCAGTGCGCAGCTCTCCGAGCACGGCAAGGCCAATGCGATCGACGTGCACGGCTTCAAGCTCGCCGACGGCCGCATGATCGAGCTCACCGACCGCACCCAGCCGCGCGAGTTCCGCGAGGCCGTGCTGCATTCGGCCTGCACGCGCTTTCCGACTGTCCTCGGTCCCGACTCCGACTGGCATCATGAGGATCATATCCATCTCGACCTGATCGAGCGGCGCAGCAATTACCGGATCTGCCAGTGGGACGTGCTCGATCCCATGCCGAAGGTAGCCCCGCTGCTGCCGGAGGTGCGCCCCGACGACGCCCCGCCGCGCGAGGTCGCGGAGGCCGGGCAAGGGGATAAGGCGAAGGATCAGGCAAGCGCCAAGAGCGGTGATGCGAAGGGAACCGCCATCAAGAACGGCGAGGCCACGAGCAGCGAGCCGAAGGCCGCCGATAGGGCGGGCAACACGAGCAAGGCCGGCAACGACAAGACGGATAAGAACGCCAAGCAGGACATCAGACCGTCAGGCGGCAAGGCGGCGACCTCAACCGGTGGCGAGACGTCCGCTCCGCCGAAGCCGGCGGTTTCTGCGGCGCCGGCGGCCAAGACACCGTCTGAGAACGCCGCCAAAGACAAGCCCGAGAGCAGATCCGCTGCCGAGTCCAAGGCTGCGGATGCTCGGGCCGCGCCCGACATGCCGTCGACAGCCAAACCCGCGTCCGCAGACAAGACCGCGACGGAGAAGTCATCGCCGGAAAAAGTCACCTCCGAGAAGTCATCGCCTGAGAAGGCTTCACCGGAGAAGGTCTCGCGCAAGAAGATCGCGGCAGAAAGGCCGCGGCGACACCGGCACCGCGCGCGCATGTGGAATCCGTTCGCTTCGTTCTTCTGACGACGATGCGGCGAGGCGCACTTCGCGAAAGCGCCCCAATAAAAAAGCGCCGGCGTAACCGGCGCTTTGACGAAGATGATCGACGCGTTTCTCTGGATTGTCTTACTTATTGCAGCGCCGCAACATTGCCGCCGCCCTGCAGGGCCATCTGCGGCGTGAACGGCGAGTCGCCCTTGTGCGGCTCGAGCACCACGACGATGGTGCCGACCTTGACGCGGTTGTAGAGGTCGATCGCGTCCTCGTTGGTCAGACGGATGCAGCCCGAGGAGATCGAGGCGCCGATATATTCCGGCTGGTTGGTGCCGTGGATGCGGAACAGCGTGTCCTTGCCGTTGGCATAGAGGTACATCGCCCGGGAGCCCATCGGATTGTCGGGACCGGCGGCCACGAAGGTCGGCACGCCAAGCCGCTCGATCTCGCCCTTGGTCGGATGCCAGGCTGGCCATTCGGTCATGGCGCCGACCTTGGCGATGCCGGACCAGGCCATGGCCTCCTCGCCGACGGTGATGCCGTAGCGGATCGCCTTGCCGTTATCGAGCACGTAATAGAGGTAGTGGTTGTCGGAATCGACCAGGATGGAACCCGGCGCTTCCTTGCGGTGGTAATCGACGATGGCGCGGCGGAAAGGCTCGGCGACCGGGACGTTGGTGTAGCGGATCTTGGCGAGGAGTTCCTTGTCCTTCGGCTTGAAGGACTGGGCGTTGGTCGCCTCGTAGTGTGTACCCTGCATGCAGCCCGACAGCATCAGGCCAGCGGCCAGGAGTCCCAATTTCACCTTCAGCGACGACATGGCACCCAATTCCAGTTAAAAGCTTTACGTTGCAGGAGCGTGTCAGCACAGCCCCGGCGCGGCGATTCCGTTAGGTCTCATTATCGTGGAAACCGGCCACAATTCCAGCACTGACACGCCACCGGCGTGCTGCGACGCGGCGGTTGTGGCTTTTCTGCCGCAAGCTTTCAGCGAGAACTCTGCGATCTGTGACTTTATTGCCGCCCGATCAGGCTCCGGACGCCTGTGAGAGAGGCGCGGACGGCAAAAAGCCGATGGACCGGGCTCGAAAGCTGCGTCACAAGGCGAATGGGAGAGGCAGGGTAGAGGTCTCTCGTCCCAGCCAAAATTTCGCAAGACCCTCGTTTCGTCCGGAGTTCCGCATGCTCTCGGTGTTCGTTCCGACAGACTCCCAGCTGAAGAAGACCGCCCCGGACAATCTTGCCGCATTGCCGGATCATGCGGTCTGGATCGACCTGTTCAATCCGACCTCGGCCGAGGACAAGATGGTCGAGAACCTTGCCGGCATCGCCGTGCCGACCCGGGAGGACATGCAGGAGATTGAGATCTCCAGCCGGCTCTATCTCGAGAACGGCGCCCGCTACATGACGGCCACTCTGATGTGCCACTCCGATACCGACATGCCGCGGACCACTGCTGTGACCTTCATCCTGGCCGGGCACCGGCTGGTGACGGTGCGCTACGATCAGCCGAAGCCGTTCTCAGTCGTTGAGGCCAAGCTGGCACGCGCCTGCTCGGCAGGCCTCACCGGCGAGATGGTGCTGATCGAGCTGCTCGATGCCGTGATCGACCGCTGCGCCGATATCCTCGAGCGGGCCGGTGCCGATGTCGACCAGGTCAGCCACGAGATCTTCGAGCCGGAGAGCAAGCGCCAGGGCCACGCCAAGCAATATTCCCAGATCCTGATTGCGATCGGTCGCAAGGGCGATTTGACCTCGAAGGTGCGCGAGAGCCTGGTCTCGATTGGCCGCCTCGTCACCTTCCTCTCCGCCGCGGTCGATGGCGTGAAATGGTCCAAGGACATGCGCGAGCAGCTCAAAACGATGCAGCGCGACGTCGCCTCGCTGACCGATCACGCTTCCTATCTCTCCAACAAGATCACCTTTGTGCTCGATGCCATGCTCGGCGTCGTCAATCTCGAGCAGAACAACATCATCAAGCTGTTCTCGGTCATGGCCGTGGTGCTGATGCCGCCGACCCTGATCGCCTCGATCTACGGCATGAACTTCAAGGTGATGCCGGAGCTCGAATGGACCCACGGCTATCCGATGGCGCTGATCATGATGGTCGCGGCGGCGGTCCTGCCTTACTACCTCTTCAAGCTGAAGAAGTGGCTGTGACGCGGCTGCGTGCCGGGCTAGCCCGGGCCTGCTGAATTATCAGTTGATCTGACGCTTGCTCTCCGTGCGGCACTCATGATTTTGCGCGCCGTCGATCCTCTTGGGCGCGTTTTTCACGATGATGATTCATGTTCGCTTCATTTGTGCACGAAGCGTGACTCTCCTGCGCCATCATTCCCTGTCAACAATGATTTCCGATGCAATACGGCTGCAAAGCTGCCCCATTTCCTCCAGTAAAATTTGAGCGGTGGGCTGAACATTTGAAAGAAACTTCTCTGCGATAAAGCTCCACGGAATGCGGCCCAAATGCCATCGGCATGCATCGGTCGCCGTTTCAACAGTGGAAGGCGCGTTCACCGCGCCTTAGCCAAGAGGCAGCAATGGTTGAAAAACGCATAACGGCATCGGAGAACGTGGTCGAGCTCGCCGCCTATCAGCGCGGTCGCGTCGCCGTTGCGGCGCTTGCGTTGTCGCCACGAACCTGCCGTTATTGCGGCGCCGCGCTCGAGGATGACGAGCGCGAGGATGAATGCTCCAGCGCGCTGAATGTCGATTCTGCGCGTCTGCGCTGGCGCGCCGCCCAGATCCTGCGTGGGCTGGTCTGACCGATTTGGCAGGGCGGCCATTCATGCCGCCTTGCGTTCCTGCATTCGCTTCACGTTCTCTTCATCATCATCGCGATCGGCTCTCGAAGCGATGGCGATGGGGCGGATTCTCGCTCCTGCCTCGGCATGTGAGGCAGCCCGAACTCCGCTGGAGATGATGAGATACCAATCGACAACTTGAAAGTGATTGTGGCGTCATCGGCGCGCTTTGACCCGTTTGGGTCATGCCGCTGATGCGCATGATCGCTACCCTGCACGGTACGAATTGACGGTGGGGGAGCGGATCATGAGCGCGCAGGTTTTGCCGTTTTCGGGGCACGCCGATGGCGCCGATGATGCATCCGAGCTGTTCGACGAGGTGGTGCATCAGTTCTCGCTGCGGCCCGTGTCCGAGGCGATGGCGCGGCTGGTGCAGGGACTGCACGGGTTGCGGCGGAGCCTGGGTGCGGACGCGTGGCGTGCAGTCAAGAGCGACTGGATGCAGCATCCGTTGGCCCGCATCCTCCATCAGGATCCGCTGACGAGCTGGTCCTACCGCAGGCCGCGCGGCTATCCCGGAGATGCGACGCTGCTCGATCTGATCGATGGCGAGCCGTGCGTGGCCGCCGACATCGCCGCCGCCACCGAGCTCGGCCGCGCGATCCTCGCCTGCACCCGCCGATCGGCGATCGCGGTGGGCCTGCGCGAGCGCCCGCGTATCGTTGCCGACTTCGTCGATCGCGTCGCGCGCAAGGCGACCGGCCGGATTTCGGTGCTGTCAATGGGCGCTGGATATCTGCGGGAGGCGGATTGCTCGCAGGCATGGATCGACGGCCGCGTCGCGCGCTGGGTGGCGCTCGACCACGATCGCTTCAACCTTGCGCGGCTGCGCGGCCGGTTCGTCGGCTCGGCCGTCGAGGTCTGCGATGGTACGCCGGGCGGGCTGGTCGAGGATGGCTATCAGCTCGGCAATTTCGACCTGATCTCGGCGGTGGGGCTCTATGATCATCTCGACCCGGCGTTCGCGCGGCGACTGACGGGGGCGGCGTTCCGGATGCTGAAGCCCGGTGGCACGCTGCTGTTCTCGAATGTCGCGCGCGGGATCGAGACCGACGGCTACATGGAGACCTTCATGGGCTGGCCGCTGATCGATCGTGACGAGGACGCGATGGCGAAGATCTGGTCCGATCTGCCGACGGAGGAGATTGCCGTGCGCTGGCTGTTCACGGATGCCAACCAGGCCATGATCTACGCGCTCGTGCAGCGGATTTGACGTTTGCCGTCATAGGACCCGAGAACGACTAAGGTCGAAGACCTGAGAGGTGAACCTCGCGCGGTCATGCGAGACCAACTCGTATTGCCGCCTCCCTTGCACCAGACATAACGGGCGGCGCTGATGGTCGCGCCCGCCCGATGAGACATTGGAACCTGCACAAGGTCGAGGAGGCCTTCACCGCCGCGGCCCTCGATCCGGCGCACTGGACGGAAGCGCTCGGCCGTATCTCAGCAGAAACCGACTCGACCGGCGCTTTGCTGCTGCCGGTGACCGGCGGCCAAATGCCGAACGTGCCGGCCACCGAGGGACTCGCCCGGGCCACCGAGACCTATTTCCGCGACGGCTGGCACCTGTATGACCAGCGCTACCACGGCGTGCCGAAGATGCGCCAGGACGGTGTCGTCGACGACCTCGATTGCGTGCCGGCCGACGAGATCAGGCGGCATCCGTTCTATCAGGAATTTCTGGCGCCGCTGGGCCTGCGCTGGTTCGCCGGTGTCAGCATGCAGGCGGGCGACGATGTCTGGTGCGTCTCGATCAACCGCAGCATCGCGCGCGGACCGTTCTCGGCCGGCGAGAAGCGGCAACTCGGGCAGCTGTCGCGCAAGCTCGCGAGCGCCGCGGCGCTGGCACAGGCGCTTGGCTTTGCGGCGTCGAAGGCGACGTTGGAGGCATTCGACGTCAGCGGCACCGCGGCCGTGCTGCTCGATCGCCAGGCACAGGTGATCCGGACCAACGGCGCGGCCGACCGGCTGCAGCGCGAGCGCAGCGTGCGTATCGTCGGCCGGCATCTCGGCTCGGACGATCCGACCGCAACAGCCGCACTGAACCGGGCGCTGCACGAGCTGTTGTGGGCTCGCACCGGCGCGAACCTGATGCCGCCGATCGCGCTGCCGCGCGCCTCGCAGCCGCCGATCCTGGCCTATCCGTTGAAGCTGCCGAGTCTCAGCGCCAATCCGTTGGGTTCGGCGCAAGCCGTGATCGTGCTGGTGGATCCACGGGCCAAGGTCACCACGCCGGAAGCCGGCCTGCGGCAGGCGTTTCGGCTGACCCAGGCGGAGGCGCGCTTGGCCTCGCGCCTGGCCGCCGGCGAGGCGCTGAATGATGTCTGCGATCGCCTCGGCATCGCCAAGGAGACCGGCCGCAACCAGCTCAAGAGCATCTTCGCCAAGACCGGCGTCAACCGCCAGGCCGAACTGGTACTGCTGATGTCAAGGATGCTGTGAGTTCCGTCGAGCGCGTGAGCGCTGCGGTCGCAGTTGATCAGAGCATCTCGGTAGTCATGGCGGAGCGGTGCGCCAAAACCTCGCTGTCGTCCCGGACAAGCGTAGCGCTCGTCTGTTATTGAATCCAACTAATCACTCGCGCGAGCGCGATCCGAGACCCATATCTACAGGATTTAGTTGGTACGAAGACTGTTGCCAACAGCAGTCTTGCCTACGCGCATAAGCCGGATGAGTTAGCCATAGCGAGGCTAATGATCATTGGCACATAATATCATCGTCCATCGGAGGCCTACTGATCGCGTCCGCGGTATGGGTCCCGGCTTTCGCCGGGGCGACACCGTGCAAATGGCGACAGCCATCCCTCACACATGTTGCCCACCATTGATGTGGATCTCGGCGCCGTTCACGTAGGAACTGGTCTCCGTGCACAGCACGTAGATGATCTTCGCCACCTCGTCGGGTGTGCCGAGCCGATGCATCGGGATCTGCTCGGCGACGATCTTCTCGGTGCCTGGCGACAGGATCGAGGTGTCGATCTCACCCGGTGCGATCGAGTTGACGCGCACGCCGACGCGGCCGAAGTCGGATGCCATTTCCCGCGTCAGTGCCGCCAAAGCCGCCTTCGAGGTCGCATAGGCCGCGCCGGCGAATGGGTGCACCCGCGAGCCCGCGATCGAGGTGACGTTGACGACCGAGCCCTTCACCGCCTTCAGCTGCTCGATCAGTCCGCGCGCCATCATGATCGGCGCGAAGAAGTTGACGCGGAAGACGTGGTTCCAGGTGTCCAGATCGGTGTCGACGCTGCCGAGCCGGGAGCCGCCCGGGCCCTTTGGCGAGATCGCCGCGTTGTTGACCAGCGCGTGCAGCGCGTTGCCGTCTAGCCTGTTCTTGATCTCATCGATAGCGCGCAGCGTGTCGTCGGGATCGGAGAGGTCGACCTGGATATGGTCCTCGGGGCCGCCGTCCCAGGGGCATTCCTCAGGAAACGGATGCCGCGAGCAGGTGATGACACGCCAGCCCGCTGACGAGAAGCGGATCACGGTGGCGTGGCCGATGCCGCGGCTGGCGCCGGTCAGGATCATCGTGCGTCGTGGCTGGTTGGAGGCGGTTGGCATACAAATCTCTCACTGTGCAAGCCGGTCGTGGCCGCATCGAAATTCGAGGTACTGTCATTCCGAGGCGATGCGTAGCATCGAACCCGGAATCTCGAGATTCCCCGATGCGCAATTGCGCATCTGTGGTCTGGTCCTTCGGACCATCCCGGAATGACGAGTCTTAGGGATACATCCGCACTTTCTCCCACGCGCCGGACGGTACGTCGCGGCGGAATTCGATGCGGTCATGCAGGCGGAACGGGCGGTCGTGCCAGAACTCGATGCGCAAGGGCGCGATGCGCCAGCCGCTCCAGCCCGGCGGGCGCGGCACCTCGCCGATGATATATTGCGCGGCGACTTTGGCGATCGCCTGCTCGAACGCAAACCGGCTCTCCAGCGGCTCCGACTGCTTGCTCGCCCAGGCGCCGAGCTGGGCCTGCTTCGGGCGGGTCGCGAAATAGGCGTCGGCCTCGACGTCGGTCACCGGCGTTACCAGTCCGCGGATGCGCACCTGCCGGCGGAGCGATTTCCAATGGAAGAGTAAGGCCGCCTTAGGATTTGTGGCGAGCTCGCGGCCCTTCTGGCTGGCCTTGTGGCTGTAGAACACGAAGCCCGCTTCGTCATAGCCCTTCATCAGCACCATGCGCACGTCGGGCAGGCCGGTCTCGTCCACGGTCGACAGCGCCATCGCGTTGGGATCGTTCGGCTCGCTCTTGACCGCTTCGGCAAACCACTCGGCAAAAAGCGCAAACGGCTCGCCGGCCGCGGTGAAATCGGCGGAGTGACCTGATGTTAAGGTTGTCTGGTGTTTGATGGTCGTGGGGTCGGTCATGGAGGGGAGTCCAGGTTTTGCGTTCACCCGCGGCCAAGAGCGCGCTGCAGTGCCGTTCCGTTCCGGTCCTATATAAGGCATCGGTCCGGATTGGCCTATCGGCGATCGGCCCCGCCGGCACCGCGCTTACACTTATTCTGATCGCCCTGTCGGGGGCGGGATGCAGCATGTCCCGCTCCGGGAATTCCTTTGCCAGCATGCAGGATGGCGAGTTCACCGGCTCGCTCGTTCCGCATTCGGCGGTGTCCACGCCGACCGACGCCGATCTCGCCTTTGCCCGCAATGCGGCGTCCGACGTGCTGACCCGCGGCGACAAGGATTCAAGCCAGCCCTGGCACAATCCGCAGAGCGGCGCGCATGGCTCGGTGACCCCGATCGCCAATTCTTATGCTGCTGATGACGGCCGCTCCTGTCGCGATTTCCTGGCAAGCTATGTCAATAGCGGCACGGAGCGCTGGCTCCAGGGCTCGGCCTGCCGCACGCCCCGTGGCCATTGGGAGATCCACACGCTCAAGCCGTGGAAGCAGGGTTGAAGCCCCTTCCTTTGAGTGTCTGGAACCCGTTGCAAAAATACAACGGCGTCCCCAGATGAAATGCAAAGCGGGCGGGGAGCCCATAGGTTAGTATCTGACTTTCTGTAAGGAGACGTGACGGATGCGCGACCCCTATGAGGTCTTGGGGGTGCCGCGGAGCGCAAGCGCTGCGGCCATCAAGAGCGCCTATCGCAAGCTTGCCAAGAAGCACCACCCCGACAGCAACAAGAACGACCCGAAAGCGTCGGCCAGGTTTGCCGAGATCAACTCGGCCAACGAGATTCTTGGCGACGAGGACAAGCGCAAGCAGTTCGATCGCGGTGAGATCGACGCCGAGGGCAAGCCGCGCTTCCAGGGCTTTCCGGGCGGCGGTGGCGGCCGTGCGGCGCCGGGCGGCGGCTTCGAGAGCTATTCGTTCCGCAGCGGCGGCGGCGGGCCGGGAGGCTTCGGCGGCGGCGCCGGCTTCGAGGACATCCTCAACAGCATGTTTGGCGGGGCGGCCCGCGGCGGCCGTCCGGGCGGCGGCAGCCAGTTCGACTTCGATGCCGGCGGCGTCGGGCTCGATCTCGATCTCAACGTCTCGATGTCGGTGACGCTGGAGGAAGCGGTCGCCGGCGGCGAGAAGCGGGTGCGGCTGCCGAGCGGCAAGGAGCTCAACGTCAAGATTCCGGCGGGGATCACCGCGGGCCAGCAGATCCGTCTGAAGGGGCAGGGCGAGAGCGCGCCCGGTCACCGGCCCGGCGACGTCCTGATCACGATCCAGATCGCGCCGCACCCTTATTTCAAGGTCGAGGGCAGCGACATCAAGCTCGATCTGCCGATCACGCTGTATGAGGCCGTGCTCGGCGGCAAGGTGCGGGTGCCGACGCTCGGCGGCGCCGTCGAATTTCCGATTCCGAAGAACACCTCGAGCGGCCGCACCTTCCGTCTCAAGGGCAAGGGCCTGCCGAAAGCGGCCGGCGCCGGCGATCTGTTCGTCACCACCCGCATCATTCTACCGGACGGCAACGATGCCGAGCTCGAAACCTTGATGCAGAAGTGGCGCGACGGACACCCCTACAATCCGCGCAGCAATCTCGGCTAACCAAGCTGAAAACGCGTTGTCGGCCTCGTGTACGGGGCCGGCGGCATACGGTCATTTCGGAGAATCTGTCAGGAAGAAAAAGTGCGGCCTCGAGAGGGGGACCAGCGCGGTACCAAACCCCAATCGAGGCCGCTTGCGTGTCGATCGGCGGATCGAACGCTACTCATTTTTTTGTGAGCATTCGGTGCGATATTGAGACGCGTCGGTGACTTGATTGAAGATTTTCGATGACGGAATTGGGACATTCGCGCTTGGCGTGTTGTCGTTTGCAGATCACGCGTTTGCGGGTCGGACGGTTACCCTGATCACGAATGTTCCGGCAACCGCAGTGGAATCACGAGTTTGCTCGTTTTCTTCGGTTGCCGTCCCAGCGTGATGCGCGCAACGCACGCGCGTCAGCCGCCCACCTTCTCGGTTTGGTCATAAACAAGGCGCGCAACCTGCGTTAGGCGCTCGCGGTCGCCGCCGCCGCTCACGACATAGCCGACGCCGCGATCGGCCCAAAACAGTGCGCCGGTACCGCCCTCCGTGGTGTAGCGCATCTGCGTCGCCTCGGTGGTGGCCTTGGCCGCATAGATGGTGAAGCGCTCGCCGGACGGGCCCTCATACATCAGGAACGAGGCGGGCCCGCTCGGCCCGGGCAGCAGGCGACCGCCGACCAGCTTCAAGCCGGCAGCTTCGAGCTCGGGTGCATGCACCGATCGCCCGCAGCGGCGGGTCAGCCATTGCTGCAGGTGAGTCTTCTCGTCGCCGGGCACCTCGACTGGATGGCGCACCTCCACGACATAGAGCCGATGCGCATCCAGCGCATCGTCGGTGAAGTTCTGGAACAGGGACGGCGCGGCGGTGACGCCGTGTGCGATCCAGCCGGCCGCGCCGCCGGCGATAAAGGCGATCAAGCTCGCCGCGATGGCGCCATAGAGCCAGCGGCGCGGCTGCCGCACCAGCCGCTCCAGCTCCAGCCGCTGCGGCACCGGCTCGTTGACGACGGCGTCGTAACGCGCATGCAGGGCATCGGCCATCTCGCGCCAGGACTGCACGCGCGTGGCGTCATCGGGATGCGCCGTGAGCCAGGTCTCGACATCGCCGCGGCGCTCGGCCGGCAGCTCGTTGTCGACAAAGGCGTGCAGCTCGTCCTCGGTCACGGGAATTTCCGGATTTGTCATTGCTGTCGTCTCACTTCCCAGGGATCGCCGTGCACGAACATGCGACGGGTCGAGCATGCCACGGCGGTATTGTCGTCACGTTGCCGGCCATCGTTCATTTCACCCTCCGCAGCGCGGGCCGGGCGCCTTCGAGCGCGGCGCGGACATGGGCGCGGGCGCGGGCGAGGCGGGACATCACGGTGCCGATCGGCACGCTCTGGATGTCGGCGACCTCGCGGTAGCTCAGTCCCTCCAGCATCACCAGCAGCAGCACTGCGCGCTGCTCCTCCACCAGCGTCGCCAGCGCCCGTTCGATGTCGCGCCCCTCAGCCTCGGTGCCGCTGGCATCGGGATTGTTCTCGGCAAGCGGCACGAATTGCGGCCGCCTTGCCAGCGAACGGCGGCGGTTCTTGTTGAGGTTGGTCAGGATCGTGTAGAGCCAGCTCCTGATATCGCCGCCGAGAAACAGCCGCTCCGAGCGCAGCGCCCGCACCAAGGTGTCCTGCACCAGATCGTCGGCAGCGTCGCTGTCGCGGGCGAGCGCGCGGGCATAGCGGCGCAGCGCCGGGATCATCGCTTCAACGCTCTGGCGAAACGCACTCATCTGCCGCCTCTCGGCTGTCGGGTCTTCCGGATGGCGCGGTCGCACAAGCGCCCCTTGAGCCCAACATAACACCACGGTGACAGGGCTATTCCGCGGCGCCATGATGGGCAACATCGTGCCGGCCATGGCGGTTCAGCGAACGCGGAACAATCGCATACCATTTGGGGCTGTACCGGAATGAACCGGTGGTGTACCTCCATCCCTCAACACGTTCGATGGGAAAGCGGATGTCGCAGAATTCAGGTCTGATGCAGGGCAAGCGCGGGGTTGTTCTCGGCGTCGCCAATAACCGCTCGATCGCCTGGGGCATTGCGAAGGCGGCGCGCGCGGCCGGTGCCGAGATCGCGCTCACCTATCAGGGCGACGCGCTCAAGAAGCGGGTCGAGCCGCTGGCGGCGGAGCTCGGCGGCCTCGTCCTCGGTCATTGCGACGTCACCGATCCCGCCAGCATCGATGCGGTGTTCGAGGTGCTGAAGGAGAAGTGGGGCAAGATCGATTTCGTCGTGCACGCGATCGCGTTCGCCGACAAGGACCAGCTCGACGGCCGCTACATCGAGACCACGCAGGACAACTTCACCAACAGCATGCTGATCAGCTGCTACTCGCTGACCGCGATCGCGCAGCGCGCCGAGAAGCTGATGACCGACGGCGGCTCGATCATCACGCTGACCTATTACGGCGCCGAGAAGTGGATGCCGCATTACAACGTGATGGGCGTTGCCAAGGCGGCGCTGGAGGCCAGCGTGCGCTACCTCGCCGCCGATCTCGGCGAGAAGAACATCCGCGTCAATGCGATCTCGGCCGGGCCGATCAAGACGCTGGCGGCCTCCGGCATCGGCGACTTCCGCTACATCCTGAAGTGGAACGAGTACAACGCGCCGATGCGCCGCACGGTGACCATCGAGGAGGTCGGCGACAGCGCGCTATACCTGCTCTCCGACCTGTCGCGCGGCGTCACCGGCGAGGTGCACCATGTCGATTCCGGCTATCATGTGGTCGGCATGAAGCGGCCGGACGCGCCGGACATCGCGCTCGGCGGCTCGGCATCCAAGGACTAGCGCGGCGACTGCAATGGCCGCGCCGACCATCTACTACATCCGCCACGGCGAGACGGAATGGAACGCGCTGGGCCGCTTGCAGGGCACGCAGGACATTCCGCTCAACGATCTCGGCCGAGTTCAGGCGACCCATGCCGGCGGCGTGCTCGGCCAGCTCGTCGCGCGTCACGGTCACGATATCAGCCGGCTGCCCTTCGTCGCGAGCCCGCTCGGCCGGGCGCGCGCGACCATGGAGCTGGTGCGCGAGACCATGGGCCTGTCCGGCGATGGCTACACGCTCGACGACCGGCTGCGCGAGATCGGCTACGGCAAGTGGGAAGGCGCCACTTTGCCGGAGATGCAGGTCGCCGATCCCGTGTTCTTCGCCCGCCGCCAGACCGAGAAATGGACGCTGGCGCCGGAAGGCGGCGAGACCTATGCTGATGTCGAGCGGCGCGTCCGCGCCTGGTACGACACGATCACGACCGATACCGTTGCAGTCGCCCATGGCGGCACGGCGCGGGCGCTGATGGTGACGCTGGGCTTCGAGACGCCGCAGGGCGCAGTCGACCTGCCGATCCAGCAGGGCGCGGTCTATGTGTTCGGTCCGGATGGTCTGAGCAAGTATAGTTAGTTATTGCCGTCCTTCCGGGCCGATGCGCAGCATCGAACCCGGAATCTCGAGATTCCCGGTCTGGTCCTCCGGACCATCCCGAAATGACAGTCTTCAGTTTGGTAGATCCTGCTCATGTCCTTCAACACCTTCGGCCACATGTTCCGCGTCACCACCTTCGGCGAAAGCCACGGAGTGGCGATCGGCTGCGTGGTCGATGGCTGCCCGCCGCGGATCCCGCTGCTCGCGGAGGACATCCAGCACGATCTCGATCGCCGCCGGCCGGGACAATCGCGCTTCACCACGCAGCGCCAGGAGCCTGACCAGGTGAAGATCCTGTCCGGCGTGATGGCCGATCCCGACAGCGGCGCGCAGGTCACGACCGGCACGCCGATTGCGCTCCTGATCGAAAATACCGACCAGCGCTCCAAGGACTATTCCGAGATCAAGGACAAGTTCCGGCCCGGCCACGCCGACTTCACCTATGAGGCGAAATACGGCCTGCGCGACTATCGCGGCGGCGGCCGCTCCTCGGCGCGCGAGACCGCGACCCGCGTCGCTGCCGGCGCCATTGCGCGCAAGGTCCTCCCCGACGTGAAGGTACGCGGCGCGCTGGTGCAGATGGGACCGCACAAGATCAATCGCGCCAATTGGGACTGGGACGAGGTTGCGAACAATCCGTTCTTCTGCCCCGACAAGGCGAAGGCGGCGTTCTTCGAGGAGTATCTCGACGGCATCCGCAAGAGCGGCTCATCGATCGGCGCCGTCATCGAGGTGGTTGCCGAGGGCGTGCCGGCAGGCCTCGGCGCGCCGCTCTACGCCAAGTTGGATGCCGATCTCGCGGCCGCGATGATGAGCATCAATGCGGTGAAGGGCGTCGAGATCGGCGCCGGCTTTGCCGCGGCTGAGCTCACCGGCGAAGAGAATGCCGACGAGATGCGCTCCGGCAACGACGGCACGCGCTTTCTCTCAAACAATGCCGGCGGCATTCTCGGCGGCATTGCCACCGGCCAGCCGGTGGTGGTGCGCTTCGCGGTGAAGCCGACCTCGTCGATCCTCACCCCGCGGCTCTCCGTCGATCGGCAGGGGCATGAGACCGAGGTCATGACCAAAGGACGCCACGACCCCTGCGTCGGCATCCGTGCAGTGCCGGTTGGCGAAGCGATGATGGCCTGCGTGCTGGCCGATCATCTGCTGCGCCATCGCGGCCAGGTTGGATAGCGCAAACGACCGACAACGTCATTGCGAGCGAAGCGACGTGTCCGCCATAGCCCGAAGGGCGAAGGCGGAAGCAATCCAGCATCATCTCAAAGGAGAACTGGATTGTTGCGTCGCTGACGCTCCTCGCAATGACGAGCTTGGCTTTATTTGCCCTCACCGCCGCCATGGACATACGACATCTTCAGCCCGAAGGTCACGATCGACAGCGTGATCCAGAGTCGCAGCATGGCGAACGAGAAAATGAAGACGAAGT
>Ga0209677_100240_pt1 | contig 37740 bp, 42 predicted proteins | sample AraplaCvi_mCL_r2_2_FD_184285 | JGI IMG/M metagenome (GOLD analysis project Ga0209677, IMG submission 184285) | Arabidopsis root microbial communities from North Carolina, USA - plate scrape CL_Cvi_mCL_r2 (SPAdes) (version 2) | ecosystem: Host-associated > Plants > Roots > Endosphere | place: USA... | reverse complement strand
CAAAGCACAGACCTTTTCTCTCAGCCTGCATCAATCACAATTGCCCGTCGGCAACAATGCCGTTTCGCGGCTGCGGAAAAGGCTTCGCTTTATCGTCCCCCGCAAATTGAGACACTTCACGTCAACAAAGAAGCGCTTCGGGAGGATAGCGATGTCACCACCGGCGAGGTCGGGCACGACAGCGGCCATTGAGAATTGGTGCGCAGCTATTTGGTGCCGAACATCCGGTCGCCGGCATCGCCAAGGCCGGGCACGATGTAGCCGTGGTCGTTGAGCCGCGCGTCGATCGCCGCGGTCCAGACCGGGATCTCCGGATGCTCCGCCTGGAAGTGCGCGATGCCCTCGGGCGCCGCGAGCAGGCAGACGAAGCGGATGTCCCGGCCGCCGCGCGCCTTCAACAAATGAGCGGCCGCGCAGGCGGAGTTGCCGGTCGCCAGCATCGGATCGACCATGATGACGGTGCGGTCTGTGAGGTCCTGCGGCGCCTTGAAATAATATTCGACTGCCTGCAGCGTGTCGGGATCGCGGTAGAGCCCGATATGCGCGACACGGGCGGACGGCATCAGCGCCAGCATGCCGTCGAGGAAGCCGACGCCGGCGCGAAGGATCGGCGCCAGCGTGAGCTTCTTGCCGGCGATCTTCGGGGCCTTCATCGGCTGCAGCGGCGTCTCGATCTCGACCAGCTCGACCGGCAGATCGCGGGTCACCTCGTAGGCGAGCAGCATGCCGATCTCGTTGAGCAACTCGCGAAAGCCCTTAGTCGAGCGATCGCGCTCGCGCATCAGGGTCAGTTTGTGCTGGACCAGTGGGTGCAGAACGACATTGATCTGGTGTGCCATCTCCTTGCTCTACCGGGATCGCTTTGCTTGCGCCAGATGATTGCATAGGCATGCGTTGCGCAAGCCGGCGGCGGGATCTGGCCAAGGCAATTGGCGGACGACACCATCGACCGATCCGCCATGTGGCCGGCTCACCGCTTCGGATACCCGGTGAAGACGTAGTCCTTGGTCGCCACGATGGTATGGCACGCATAACCGCAATCCGTGCCGGTGCCGTTCGGCGTGAAGGCTCCCGAGCTGGTCTCGTAGTCGAACTGCGCGTAGCCCCAGTTGCCGGTGTCGGCAAACCGCTTGCTGTCCCTCACCATGAAATCGATATCGTGCAAATCGCCGGGCACTACGGTTGGAGACGGCGCCTCCGCGCTCTTGGCTGCCTTCCAGTGGATTTTTGCCATCTTGGCGCCATCCGGAAACGGCTTGCCGTTGCCCGGCGCGCCGGCGCGATAGGCCTCGATCATCACGGGATTGGCGAGGATCACCTCGATGGTCTCGTCGGTCTCGCTGACGGCAACCGTCTGCCAGTCCTCGTAACCCCTGAACTCGGCGAAGCCGAGCCCGTTCGGCACCGACAACATGTATTTGTCCGGTGCGGACATCGCCCGGCCGGCGAATGCGGCGAGCCCTGCGGCGACAGTTGCGGCCAGCATGGATGAAGTTCTTGAAATGCGCATCTTCCCTCTGCAAATGACGGATGAATTTCGGGGATGCTTGATCGAGGGCAACGGCCTCCCTCACGCCTGAGGTGGCCTCGATCACGTGCGGTCTCAAACCGCCGAGATCTTTCAAAATTGCCCGATAGCCGGCTTGCTCGCGGCTCTCGCGGAAGCCCAAGCGCCGCGTGCGCGTCAGGACGTCGCCGAGCGCGAATCCGGCATCGGGATCGGCTTCGCGCGCCGCCGGCCCTGGATGTTGATCACGATGCCGACGATCAGGAGCGGCGCCACCGCACCCATCGACATCATCGGGGACAGCCGGGCCGGCGTGATCATCTCGAGCACCATCTCGGAGGCCATCCAAACCGTCGCGAACACCACCGCGAAGTCGAGCGCCGGCACCCGCAGCCAATACAGCGCAGCCGATACCGCCGTCGCCGGCGCGATCGCAATGCCAATCATGTAGACGTTCAGCTCTTTCGGCGTCAGCGCATCGAGCAGCATGGACGCCAGCAGCCAAAGGCTGACGAACATGATGGCGACGTCGACATGTCTCACGTCCCTGCCTCCGGGAAAAACGAGGTGTGACAATCTGGCACAGCGCTTTGTCGGCCCAGGCGTGGAAATCGTCAAGGGCACGTGCGTTGCGCTCCCCGGTCGTCCCGTTGCCCCCCTGGAACTCTCCGAAAGAGGCGGGAACCGGAATTCCGGAACTTTTGCCGGTGGCCTGCGTTGTTAGCCCATGCAGGATAACTTTTCAGACCGCTCACCCCGAATCCTGACCCCCGAACAACGCCGCGCCCGTGACGCCGCCCGCAGGGCCGACGCCGAGCAGGCGATGCGCGAGCATGAGGCCGCGCAACGGGCATTTCATGCCAACCGCGAACGCTTGAGAGCCGAGCGGCTCGCCCGTGAGGCGGACGGAAAATAGCCGTCGAATACGTATCTAAATACCGTTATCGCTAAGCCAAATCCGATCAATGGCCTAGCGGCTTCGATAGGCTTATTCGCGCACCGTCGAGGAATGACACCACCGCATCCCGCACGATCGCGTCGAGATCGCGCGGGATCGGCGTCTCGTAGATGAACTTGCGGATCGCAAGATAGAAGATGCGGCCGTGCAGGCCCCAGAACATCTCGATTTCGCGTTCGCTGAGTGCGGCGGTGCCGACATCCGGCAGGCCGAGCTCGTGGCGCAGCTCGATTGCGGCTGCCTCGATGATCTCGCGCCGGACGAGGTCGAGGTAGCGGCCGGTGATACCGAAGGACTTCATCCCGGAGAACACGAAGATCCGCACCCAGTTGTATTCGAACACGTGCGCGACATAGCTGAGATAGAAGCCGGTGAGCCGTGCCTCCAGGGGCAGGGTGCGATCGCGGATCAAGGTGCCCCAACCCGGCGACCAGCGGCTGAGATAGACCTCCTGATAGACACGCTCGATCAGCGCCTCCTTGCTCGGAAAGTGCCGGTAGAGCGCCGAATGCGCGATGCCCATCCGTATGGCGAGCTCGCGCGTCTGGCCCTCGAAGCCGCGCTCGGCAAAGAAGCGGATGGCTTCGTCGACGATCAGCCGCTCGCGATCGGCGGCACGCATGTTGCGCCGGCGTGGTGCTGCCGCCTTGCGGCGTTTGGCCGGCCGCCGGGCACCGCGTTTCGCCGGCCTCTTCTTCGCTGCGCGCTTTGTTGTCGGTTTTGTTGTGGATCTTGTTGTCTTGGCCATGGTCGTTCGGATCGCGACGCCTCTGTTGTCCTTTTAGCCCATCCCAGATTTGTGACCAAATGGTCTGTTTCCATTGACCCGACAGCATCTGCGTGCGAGGATTTTGAGACCAGTTGGTCACAAATCTGGCCGAGCCGGCTGCAGCGCCGGCGGAAACAGGGAGACGGCGATGAAAGCGAAGGCTTTCAGCTATCTTCGTGCGCGCACCATCGAGGAGGCGCTCGCCGCGCATTCGCAAGCCGGTGATGACGCGCGCTTCATCGCCGGCGGCCAGAGCCTGGTGCCGACGCTGGCGCTGCGGCTGCAGGCGCCAAAGCTGCTGATCGACATCACCCATCTTGCAGAGCTGCGCGGCATCAGGCGCGAGAGCGATTTCTTGCGCATCGGCGCCTTGACTCGCCATTGCGAGGTCATGGGCGAGCCGCTGATCGCCGAGTTCGCGCCGCTGCTGCGCGCCGCCGCGCCGTTTGTGGCTCATCCCGCCATCCGCAACCGCGGCACACTCGGCGGCAGCATCGCGCTTGCCGATCCCGCGGCTGAATTTCCGGCCATGGTGCTGGCGCTCGATGCCGAGATCGAGATCGCGGGTCTGTCCGGTGTCCGCCGTGTCAAGGCGGACGATTTCTTTGTCGACCTGTTCGAGACGGCACTCGCGCCGGGTGAGCTCGTCACCGCCATCCATGTCCCGCTGTTCAAGGCCAATCAAAAGATCGCCTTCGACGAGCTGGCGCGCCGGCGCGGCGACTATGCGCTGGTCGGCTGCGGCATGATCGCGACGTTCGACGGCGCAAAGATCGAAACCGTCCGCATTGCGTTCTTCGCGGTCGGTCACGTCCCGACCCGCGCCAGGACTGCCGAAGCCGTGCTGCCTGGTTATGCTCTCGACGCCGCACGGATCGCCGCTGCGCAGGCCGTGTTGGAGCAGGATCTCGCGCCGCCCGACAGTGACGAGGCGCCGCCGGCGATGCGGCTGCATCTGGCGCGGGTGCTGCTCGGTCGCCTGCTGGGACGGATCGGGGAGAGCGCATGAGCGAGATCGACACATCATTCGACCCCGGCGATGCGGACGAAGTCGTTCGCGTCCGCTTCGTGCTTAACGGCTGCAAGACGAGCTGCGCGGTCGCACCGCGTGACACGCTGCTGGATTGCCTGCGCAACAGCCTCGAGCTCACCGGCACCCATGCCGGCTGCGAGATGGGCGCCTGTGCCGCCTGTCTGGTGCTGCTCGACGGCCGCGCTGTTCATTCCTGCCTGATGTTCGCGGTGCAGGCCGATGGCGCGCGGATCGAGACCATCGAGGGCCTTTCGGAAAGCGGCGCCATTGCCGACCTGCAGGCCGAATTCCACCGGCGCAATGCGCTGCAATGCGGCTTCTGCACGCCGGGCATGCTGATCAATGCCCATGAGCTGCTCTCGCAAAATGCAGCGCCAAGCCGCGCGGAGATTCGTGACGCGCTCTCCGGCAACTACTGCCGCTGCACCGGCTATGAGGCGATCGTCGATGCCGTCGCCGCGGCGGCGGCCAGGCGTGCCGGCGGCAAAACCAAAGATCATGCGTCATGATTGCTCCGCTCACCTCGCTCGATCGCCCGAATTCCTATATCGGCCGTTCCGTGCCGCGGCCGAACGCCAAGCGGCTGCTTGCTGGTCGAGGACACTATGTCACCGACATCAAGCTGCCGCGCATGCTGCATGCGGCGTTCCTGCGCAGCCCGCATGCGCATGCGCGGATTGCTTCGATCGATGTTGAGCGGGCCCGTGCTGTGGACGGCGTGCATCTCGTCGCCACCGGCGGCGATCTTGCAAAAATCTGCACGCCCTGGACCGGCACGCTCGATCACTTCAAGGGCATGATTTCCGAGCCACAGCTTCCCCTGCCGCTCGAGCGCGTGGTGTGGGCAGGGCAAGCGGTGGTCACGGTTGTCGCCGAAAGCCGCGCGCGGGCCGAGGATGCGCTGGAGCTGATCGCGGTCGACTACGAGGAATTGCCGGCTGTCGTCGACCTCGACGAGGCGCGCAAACCTGGCGCGCCGCTGGTCAATCCGGCCGGACACAGCAATGTCTGCTTCCGCAGCCAGCTCGACAGCGGTGGCGTCGATGACGCCTTTGCCCGCGCCGCCCATGTGGTGGAAGAAGAGCTCAGCTTCGGCCGCCACACGCCGGTGACCTTGGAGCCCCGCGCCATCATCGCGGACTATGACCCCGATGCCGGCATGCTCACCGTGCATCACGGCACCCAGACGCCGTATCAATTCCAGGATCTCTATTCCCGCCACTTCGGCATCCCGGAAGCGCGGGTGCGCGTGATCGCGCCCGACATCGGCGGCTCGTTCGGGATGAAGCTGCACGTCTATCACGAGGACATGGCGGTGGTCGGCCTCGCGATCCTGTTGCGGCGTCCGGTGAAGTTCGTCGCGGACCGCATGGAATCCTTCGTCTCCGACATCCACGCCCGCGACCATCGCGTCCGCGCCCGGATGGCGTTGGATGAGAGCGGCGAGATCCTCGCCATGGATGTGCACGATGTCACGGCGATCGGCGCCTTCTCGACCTATCCGCGCACCAGCGTGGTCGAAGGCAACCAGGTGATCCGGCTGATCGGCGCACCCTATCGCTTCAGGAGCTATCGCGCCGCGCTGGAGGTCATCTTCCAGAACAAGGTGCAGACCAGCCAGTATCGCGCGGTCGGCCATCCGATCGCCTGCGCGGTCACCGAGCGGATGTTCGATCTCGCCGCCATGCGCGTCGGGCGCGATCCCTTCGAGATCCGTGCGCAGAATCTGATCGCCGACGATGCCTATCCACTGGCGTCTCCGACCGGCTACAAATTCGAGGCGCTGTCGCATCAGCTCTGCCTGCGGCGGCTGCGCGACATGATGAACTACGACGGGCTGCGCACCGAGCAGGCGGCGCTGCGGGAGCACGGCATCCATCGCGGCATCGGCATCGCAAGCTTTGTCGAGATCACCAATCCGAGCCCGGCCTTCTATGGCGTCGGCGGTGCGCGGATCTCTTCGCAGGACGGCGCGACCCTCAGCCTGACGCCGTCCGGCGAGGTGCGCTGTGCGATCTCGGTCACCGAGCAAGGGCAGGGCACCGAGGCGATCGTCAGTCAGATCGTGGCCGATCAGCTTGGACTGGCGCAGGAGCACGTCAAGGTCCTCACGGGCGATACCGAAGTGACGCCGCATGGCGGCGCCACCTGGGCCTGTCGCGGCGCCGGCATTGGCGGCGAGACCGCGCTGCAGGCCGCGCGCGTGCTCAAGGCCAACATTCTCGAAATCGCAGCGCTGGTGCTGCAGGAGCAGCCGTCCGCGCTCGACATCGAGGGTGGCGAGATCGTCGATGCCGCCACGCGGCAGCAGCGGCTCGCGGTCGCAGAGATCGCACGCATCGCCTATTTCCGCTCCGACACGTTGCCGCCGGGCACGCAGGCGCAGCTCACGGTCAGCCATCATTTCGCGCCGCAGGGTTATCCGTTCGCCTTCACCAACGGCATCCAGGGCTGCCATTTGGAGCTCGATGTCGAGACCGGCTTCATCAGGCTGCTGAAGCATTTCGTGGTCGAGGATTGCGGCCGCATCATCAATCCGATGCTGGTCGACGAGCAGCTCCGCGGCGGCGTCGTGCAGGGGCTTGGTGCGGCGCTGCTCGAGGAATGCCGCTACGGCGAGACCGGCCAGCTGCTCAACGGCTCGCTGGCGGACTATCTGGTGCCGATGGCGATGGAGATGCCTGATATCGTGATCGACCACGTCGAGACGCCGACCAAGGATACCGTGCTCGGCGCCAAGGGATGCGGAGAGGCGGGCACCGCAGCCGCATCGGCCTGCGTGCTCAACGCCGTCAACGACGCCTTGGCGCCGTTCGGCGCTGCGATCAACGCCATCCCGATCACGCCGGCGCGCGTGCTGAAAGCGCTCGGGCGGTTCTAAACGGGCAACGCGCATCATCGTGCAGCAATCCACGAAGCATCGCTCTCGCGGCGCAGATGCGTCCGAGCTGTAAGGTTCGATCAGCCCTCCACAAATGGAGGGCGCAGGGAAGGCCGGATGCAAGGCCAGCACCCATGGCCCGCCTGCAGAAAAGAAAGCAGGCGGCAGTCACCACAGGTACGGCCGAACAACCGGCCTTCCCTGCGCGGCGGTTTACGGCTTATACGTAGTCTCCCCGGGGACCGGCGTTCTTGCCCCCGTCACCTGCGAGCTCGTCGCTTCGCAAATTTGACCTCAGCACCGGGAGGTCAGGACCCTACGACTTCACCGTCCGCGTGAACTTGCGCTCGTCCAGCGCAATTCGCCGCGGCCATCGCATCCCGCACTCGACGTCCGTGACGACGCGTACGCCCCTCTCGCGAGGCGGGACGTTCGGATGAAACCTCAATTTCTGAAAAATAGAAAGTGAGATATTTTTCAGAAAAGGGCTGGACAGAGGTGATCGCCTTGATGCGGCTCACGAAATGAGCTTTTTGGCGCATGCCAGTCTGACGCCGTTTCAGCCCGACAGGAGACGCAAGGACGCCGCCGTCGGGCAAATCACTTCCAGCGCGCAAGTTGACAAGGGCTCGCGCGCGAAGCAATCTTGCGCTGCTGCAGTAGGGCGCATAGGCTTGAGGCCGAAGGGGCAATGCCCACCTACGCCACGAACACACCATCGTTGCGCCCGTGCCGAATCTCGAAAACATCAAGAAGCAGGCCAAGCAATATCTGCGCTGGCATCGTGAGCGGTACTATCCCGTTGCCGCCGAGATCCGAGCTTCATTGCCTCGGTTTCGGCATCTCGATGACCATCAGGTGCTGGATGCTGCGTTCAAGCTCGGCGACGCGCAGGAGCTTGTTGCGCGTCAGCTAGGGTTCGAGGGATGGCAGGCGCTCAAGGCAGGAGCATCAGCCATGAAGACCCAAGCCAGGCGGGCCACGACGCAGCCGGTCCTCAGCGGGACCGAGGCGCAATTGTATGTCGCGGACATCAAGGCATCGTGCGACTTCTTCACTTCCAAGCTCGGCTTTGCAGTCGACTTTGTCTACGGTGATCCGCCGTTTTACGGCATGGTCAAGCGGGACCGTGCGCGGCTATGCGTCCACCGCGTTTGCGAACCTGTCTTTGTCGGCGATATTCGCAAGCGCGAAAATCTATTGTCGGCATCGATCACGGTCGACACCGCGGCAGAGATCAAGCAACTCTTTTTGGAATTTCAATCCGCCGGAGCCACTTTCCACCAGGTCCTCAAGAAGGAGCCCTGGGGAGCGAGAAACTTCATCGTCCTCGATCCTGACGGCAATCTCATCTTGTTTGCGGGACCTGCCGACTGACGAGTGGAGAGAGCTTGTAGTCACCAAGCTCGCGATAGGAGCAGCCAATGGTGAGGTCCTTCGGACGTGAGACCGCGCGCCGTCGGGGCAAATCACCCGCGCTGGTTCGAGGCCGAAGAGCTGCTGCGCGGCGCCGTCGACGTCAGCTTCACGCGTAAACGCTGAACGTCGGGCGCCATGCCAGCTGGTCAGCTCAATCCACAACCACAGGTCTGACAATTGACTTGCCGTGCCGTCAATGTTACGGATTGTAGCACATCTGGCCGCAGTATCAGCCTCCGGAACGTCCCGATGACGTGGACTTTCCGGCCATCTCGCTCGGCCGGTTGGAAGAGGACGCCCGGATGAAGCGCCTGCATCATCATTTTCTGGCATTGTCGATGGCCTGCCTCTCGACCGTAGGCATGGCCACCGCTGTCCTTGCATACGATGTCGCACCGGTGAGCGATCCTCAGATGCTTGGCTTCTCGTCGTCGCGACTGGCGCGCATCGCGACCTGGCAGCAGATGCAGGTCGATGCCGGCGCCTTCTCGGGCGCGGTCGCGGCCATCGCGCGGAACGGCAGGGTGGCGTATCTGTGGGCGGTCGGCTTTCGCGACCAGGCAAGGACCAGCCCGCTGCAGCCCGATGCGATCTTCTGGATTGCGTCGATGACCAAGCCGGTGACCAGCGTGGCCGCCATGATGCTGGTCGAGGAGGGAAAGCTCGATCTCGCGGCCCCGGTCGCCAACTATCTTCCCGAGCTCAAGGACATGATGGTCGCTCTCGAGACCAAGGATCCCGTGACCGGCAAGACCGAGATTGCATACGAGCCCCAGAAGCATCCAATGACGGTGGAGGATCTGCTGCGCCAGACATCCGGCCTCGTTTACGAAGACAAGGGTCATACGGCGGTACACAGGCTCTATCGGGAGAGCGGACTGTACGCGAAAGGCTTGGCGCGTGACGGCACCTTGAAGGACTTCGTTTCCCGTTTGGCGCGGCTCCCGTTCGCCCATCAGCCCGGAGAAATCTGGGAATACGGTCACAATGCCGACGTGCTGGGACGGGTGATCGAGATCGCATCGGGCCAGCCGCTCGATCGATTTCTCGACAACCGGCTGTTCAAGCCGCTCGGCATGGTCGACACCGGCTTCTGGGTGCCGCCGGAGAAGGTCGCGCGCCTGGTCGACCCGCCGGCTGGGGCGGCGATGGCTCCTGACCGGGACGTCACCAAGCCGACCACACTGTTCTCCGGCGGCGGCGGGCTGGTGTCGACGGCCGCGGACTATCTCAGGTTCTGCCAGATGCTCCTCAATGGTGGCGAACTTGACGGCGTGCGCATTCTGTCGCCTGAGATCGTGCGGCGGATGACCACGAGCGCCGTACCGCCCGCGAAGCGCATCGCCGACGGCTCGGCGTGGGGACTTGGCTTTGCAATTCGCAGCGAAGCTGCCCGAAGCTCCGTACCCGGATCAGTCGGCAGCTCCTCCTGGAACGGGGTCTGGGGCACTCATTTCTGGGTTGATCCGGCGGAGCAGTTGATCGCCATCAATCTCATCCACGTCGCGCCGAACAAGTTCGCCATGTTCAATCCTGCGTTTCACAATCTTGTCTACGGCGCTTTCAGAATCCCCGACCAAGGTGTGCCGGCATCAGCCAACGCTGCGATCGATCAAGCCGCACTCACGCCCTTCGCGGGCAGCTACAGGTTCGCGTCGCTGAGCTCCCGTGACCGGCAGGATGAGGTTGGCGGCCTTGGTATCCGGATTGCGATACAGGATGATGGTCGTCTCAGGGTGCTATCTCCGATCCGGGACGCTCCTGCAGCCAAGGCTGGCGTCTTGGCCAACGACATCATCACGCATCTGGATGGTGAGGCGACGCAAGGCAAATCCCTCGACGAGGTGCTCGACAAGATGCGCGGGCCCGTGAACAGCTCTATCCGCCTGACAATCGCGCGCAACGAGCGGAACGAGCCGATCGAGTTGATCGTCGTCCGCGCTGTGATCGCGCCGCTTGGGACCGATCTTCGTGTCGCGATCGCGGATGGCAAGCTCCAGGTCGAGGCCAGCGGTGCGCTGCCGGTGCTCGACTTCGAGAAGGGGGCGCCGATCACGGTCGTGCCGATGTCGAACGATCAGTTCTTCGTCGATGGCGGCGAGCACACGCGCCTTGCATTCCTGCACGATGAAATCGGCAACGCGACCGGCATGGTGCTCAATCCCGGACCCCAGCAGATCACAGGTCGACGGATCAACTGACTGCAACGAAAAGACGCGATGGTCTGGCAAATGATCGTATTTGTTCTGATATCCTAACGCTTTCAGTTGAACATCAGCCTGTCGAAGACTGGGCGCGGATCATCGACCTCGACCAGGCGCTTGCCCGTGATCACCCAAACCCGTGTTGCCACAGCCCGCACGAACGCGCGGTCGTGGCTGACCAGGAGGCAGGCTGCGCCGTGCTCGATCAATTCGCTTTCCAGCATGTCCTGGCCTTCGATGTCGAGATGATTGGTCGGCTCGTCCAGCAGGTAGAAATTGGGCTGAGCCAGCCGCAGAAGCAGCATCGCGAGCCGTGCCCGCTGTCCGCCCGAAAGCCGCGGGACAGGCGCAGCCTGAGCATCGATTGCTATACCCGCTCCGGCGAGCTGAGCGCGCGCCTGCGGATCGGTTAGATTGCTCGACCGCTTGACCGCTTCCCAGGGCGTCGCAAACGCATCGAGCTGCGACAGCGCCTGATCGGAATAGCCGAGCTTGAGGCTCGCCGCGCCTCGGATATCCGGGTCCGTTCTGGCAAGCGCCCCCCGCAGCCTTTCGACCAGCCGCGTCTTGCCGGTGCCATTGGCCCCAAGCAGGGCGATCCGATCCCCATTCTCGATCCAGAGCCGCCCGGTGCGGAACAGGAGCCGCCCGTCCGGCGTGGTGATCGCCGGGTCGGCGAATGCGACCAGTGCCTTGGCATGGGTGCCGCTGTTGGTCAGACGGATCGCCCCCGCTGAACGCTCCTGATGCGCGGGTCGCGCGCGTTCCTCCAGTCTGTCGGCTCGCTCGGAAAGCTGCTTGGTCTTGGTCACCAGCAGGTCGGAGCCGGAATTGATGCCGATGTTCTTGAGCTTCGTCGCCTGCTGCCGCAGCGCTCTGACCTTGCTCATGTCGTTTTCGAACTGTCTGTCCCGCGCCGCATCGCGTTGTTCCAATGCCTGCAGGGCGCGGGAATAGGGCAGTGAGAAATCCGCGCTTTCCTGCGGGCGCAGGAACAGGGTGCGGTTGGTCACGTCATCGAGGAAGGCGCGGTCATGACTCGCCGCAACCACGGCGCAATCGCGGGGCAGGGCGGCAAGAAACCGCTGCAGAACGCCGATCCGGCCGATGTCGAGATGGTTGGTCGGCTCGTCGAGCAAGAGCAGGTCGGGCTCGACTACAGCGGCTCTCGCCAGCAGCATGGTCCGTTGCCAACCGCCGGACAGACTATGAACGGCGCGGGCTCGTATGGCCTCATCCACGGCGAGATCATCGAGCAGGATGTCGACGCGCCAGCTCTCGGTCTCGGCGAGCTCGGGCGTGAGGCGGTCGCGCACGGCGTCATGGAACCTCAGGGATAGCAACCGTTCGGGCGGATCCTGCGGAGCATGCGCAAAGATCAGTCCCCGCGTGCGCGTGATGGTTCCTGTCGTAGCGTCTTCCTCGCCTGCCATGATGCGCAGGAGGGACGACTTGCCGCGTCCATTGGGCGCGACGAGGCCAAGGCGATCGCCTTTGGCGATTGAGAAGCTGAGTCCAGCGAACAAGGACTCACGACGGATCAGGGAAAGCTCTTTGATGGCGATAAGGGACATTGCAGTCTCATCAGGTCAGGAAGGCGCAAAGCGCGCCGGAAAGGCTGACAATGAGACGGCGATGCGTTCCCCAGTCAGCCCCGCGAGGTCAAGCGCGGGGCGGAGACAGGTCCGCGGGTTTGATAATGGAAGCGATGGTGGCGCACCAGCTTCCCCCTCTTGGTTAACTAAAAGATTGAGAACACTACCAGCTCTACGTTGAGCGGACAAGACGATCGCTCTCAGCCGCTATCAGCGCCGATGAGAAGCATCCCGCGTCGGGCTCATGCATCGCGCGTGTTAGCCAGCAGGCAGTGCGAGCGGGTATGGCGCTCATATCTGCCTGGGCGAAGCGCGAGGAGATCAACAGCAGATAGGCGCTGCGACCGGTCTCGGGGCCTGAGGATCAATGGGCGACCCGCTGTTCTCCGTCCTTGCTCACATGCCACAGAACGATGTGGTAATGCGGCACATCCACGCCCGGGTGGCCGGCGTTGAAGTACATCGTCGTGTGGTCGACCCTGGGTGCGAAGGCGGGCGCAGTGCCATCGAAGGTCTTGTGGTCGTCGATGTCCTTGATGGGCACCATGTAAACGGTCGCGACTAGTTTCTTGCGACGGTCGAAGCAGAGGAACGGCCCCAGCGGCAGGGTGTCAGGTTTCACATAAATGATGCCGAGGCCCGGAAAGAACGCCGGGAACTGCACGAGGTCGCTGACCTTCTTATATCCTTGCCCGATGGCGATGGCCTGCACGTTTTCCTGCGTCTTGCGTTTCGCGCGCTTGTCGCGCGTATCAGGCTTTTGGCGGTGAACGACGCGGTGTTCACGCGCGGCGTGGCGGAGGCGGCGTTGCGGTTCGGTCCGCACGATCCTTGCCGGCTCGGACTGCTGGAAGGAAAAAGGATCGGCCCCCCCGGGCTGATTGAAGGCGGGCGGGGTCAAGTCCGGCTGGGCCGATTGCGCGAAGCTCGACGCCGGAGCGAGTGAGATGGCCGATAATGCCAGCAGCGCAGCAGCGAGCTTCATAAGGTGCATCGAACTCTCCCCGTAGCTTCTGATTTCATCTCTTTGTTGAGCATGATCTCCACACAAACGCCTTCGGCAGTCGGGAGAAAAACCGGTGTCCACTTGCGCTTCGTGGGCCTCCGGATCCGGATCATGCTCTATTTGGCGTCCTGATGGACGCCGGAAGCATCGTCCGGCTTGGCGTTGCCTGTGCCGCGAAGACCCGGGAACAGAGGGCTGTGCGAGGTCTCCCCGGTCGTCGTCGGTTCGGGTGAGCTGACCATGGCACCTGAATGCGTCTTGAGCCAGCGTTCAGCGGGCTCGAAGCGTTTCCACCCCGTCAACGTGTCGGCCAGATTCACTTGGCGCCAGGCGGGATGATGGGCGTCGGCCAGAAAATTTGGAAAGCGCGCGAAGAAGGTCTGGACGAAATTGTTCATGAGAGCGTAGCGGCCGCTGCGCTTGGGCCAATTGTAGGCGAACAGCGCGGAGCGGACCGCGATCGTCGGCACATTTTCGTCAATGCCGAGGATGGTTGGATAGTCGGCGTGGGTGATGGTCGTCTGCAGATAGTCGCGGCGCAGGGAACTCCAATACGGAATCGGGATCAGGCGCACGGCGGAGAACTGCGCCAACGGCGCCAAGGCCTCGATCGGCTTGGCCGAGATCACAAGTGCGGCTGCGATGTCGCCCTTGCGCATGCCCTCCAGCGCCGCCTGCAGACCCAGATTGACGATGTCGGCTTTGACGTCGAGAGCGTTGAGAACTTCAAGCCCCAACACTGCGGACGCGCTGCCTTCCTCGCCCAGACTGATTGTCTTGCCGGCGAGGTCCGACAGACCCTTGACGTCGGCGCGCGCCAGAAGATGGAATTGCAGCGGAAACAGCGATGCGATGTAGACGAGCTTGCTGCTGATGTCGCCGACTGTCTTTCCGTCTCGCAGCCGGTTCGCGAGCACGACCGGCACGATGGCCATGTCGGCTCCGGGCAGCGTCAAGACATCGAGCAGGTTCCGGGTCCCGCCGTTGCCGACCATGGGCAGCACCCGAAGCGCCACCTCGCCATGCGGTCCGCTCTCCTGATTGGCCGCCAGCATGGTCGCGATGTCCTGGGCGATGGCGGATTCGGTACTCTGTGGCGTGCCGGTGACCAGTCCAGCCGTGAAGCGGCCGAAGGAGATGTCGGTGGCGTCCTTATCGGAAGCTTCCTGCTTGCGCGGCGTCTGGCAGAAGGATCCGGCCGTCACTGTGCCGAGCACGGCGATGACCATCAGTACAGCGGAGATCATGCCCCGAAGCGCCCGGCGATCGATCATGGGGTCAGATCCGTTTTGTCGAACCACGCAATGGGCTTAAAAATTTTTACTGCGTGCAACGCACTGCCGGCCAGGCCGCCGCAGGCGTCCATGGAACGAGACTCCCGGTTCGGGCGTTCGTTCCTTTCCGCCCAAGAAATATTGGTGCATCGGCCACGGTCAGGCCGCGGCACGCTCCGACGGCTTATGCATTGCGCCGTCTGCCTTTCTTGCTCTCGGCCAGCAACCAGTCTCTGAATGCCTGCATGGCGGCCGAGACTCGTTTCGATTTCAAGGATGTGAGCCAATACGATCCGAGATGGACCTGGGTGGCGTAGGGACAGGTTAGTCGTTTGCGCGATACATCATCCGAAAACAGGGCGACGGGCAGCAGCGCGACCCCTCCGCCTTGAGCAGCGGCATGCGCCAACGAGACCGACGAATCAAAGATCGGGCCAGTCATGCGGGGCTGCTCGCAGTTTGCCGCCTCGAACCACCGGGCCCATTCGCCCGGCCGATAGGACCGCAACAGCACCTCTCGATGCAGGTCCATCGGGCTTCTGAGCCGCTTCGCGACGGCGGGTGCGCACATCGGCGTGAAGAGCGCATCGACAAGACGCTCCGCGTTTGTTCCATGCCAGGCGCCGTCGCCAAACCGGATCGCGTAGTCCAATCCTTCGCCGACGAGGTCCACGCGATTGTTGTTGGCAAAGACCCTGACATCGACGTGCGGATGGATCCGGTTGAAGTCCCCGAGGCGCTGCAGGAGCCAGCCGGACGCAAACGTTCCGACCGTGCCGATGGTCAACATCTCGCGCATTCGACCGTTCTCGAATCGGTCCAGGACCTGGTTGATTCGACTGAAGGCATCGGAGATCGCAGGCAGCAGCGCTTCGCCTTCATCGGTAAGAGCAAGTCCGCGAGGAACGCGCCTGAAAAGCTTCACGCCCAAACTGTCTTCCAAGCTCCGCACCTGCTGGCTCACGGCGGCTTGTGTCACACGAAGCTCGAGGCCGGCCTTGGTAAAGCTCAGATGCCGCGCCGCCGCCTCGAATGAGCGGAGCGCGTTCATCGGGAGGCGAGAAACGCTGGGAGGGCGCCGGGGCACGTCTGATCCAAGTTTTTCTTATGGATGTCCTCAGCAACCATCGTTTGTCAATCGGGAGGACGCGAAGGCAAAACCTGCTCACAAATTCATTTGGAGTTTTACGATGCTGACACGACGTCATTTCCATTCATCTGCATTTGCGCTCGCAGGAAGTCTCCTCCTGCCGAAGATTTCGGGCGCTGCGCCGGCCGGAACAGCGCAGCTGATCGACGCCATCACACAGCTGGAATCCAATAGCGGCGGCCGGCTCGGCGTCTCCGTGCTCGATACGAAATCAGGCGCGCTGGTTCATCACAGGGGTGATGAGCGCTTCCCGATGTGCAGCACGTTCAAGGTGCTTGCGGCAGCCGCTGTGCTCAAGAGCGCGGGGAGTAAGCTGGAGCTCCTTGAACAACGCATTCGCTTTTCCGAGTCCGATATCGTCTCGTACTCGCCGGTGACCCGCGAGCATGTCGGGGGAGACGGCATGACGCTGGGAGAGCTTTGTGAGGCGGCAATCACGAGGAGCGACAACACTGCGGCTAATCTGCTCTTGAAGAACATCGGGGGACCGACTGGTCTGACCCGTTTCGCGCGAAGTCTCGGGGATGAGGCGACACGATTGGACCGGATCGAACCCGACCTCAACGAGGCGGCACCTGGAGATCCTCGTGACACCACGACTCCCAATGCCATGGCCGCGAATTTCAGGAGCTTGCTGCTCGGAGACGCGCTCCTGCCGGCAGCGCGCGATCAACTCGCGAAATGGCTGATCGCAAACAAGACAGGCGATACCCGGTTGCGCGCCGGCATACCGCAGAGCTGGCGTGCGGGCGACAAGACAGGAACAGGCGAACACGGCACTGCCAACGACGTGGCGATCGTCTGGCCGCCCGAGCATTCGCCGCTGATCGTCGCAGTGTATCTCACCGGAGCCGGCGCCGACTTGAATGGGCGAAATGACGTGATTGCAGCGGTCGGACGCGAGATCGGCAAGAGTCTTGCCTGAGAAAGGGTCTTGGCTGAGAAAGGGTCTTGGCTGAGAAAGGGTCTTGGCTGAGAACGGCGCGCGGTCTTCTTTGCGAAGACCGGGGGCCGAGAAGAGACTGATCGAGGGCGGCCGGCGTTTTGCCGGCCGCCCCTTGCTGATCGTTTGCTCGTTACTTCTGCGTGACCGTTGCAGTGTTGTGCGAGCCGTATTGCGCGGTGAACGAGGTGTTCGTCACGCTGGCGCCGGTGGCCTGGGAAATCGTGGCCATGTTGCCGTAACCGGCCTGCAGCGCGATCTGGGTGTTGTTGCCGGCCACCGCCTGCTGGCCCGTGGTCTGGGCGGCGTTGACGACGTTCGAGCCGCCGATCTGGCTGATGAACGAATTGTTCGCACCGACCGAGAGCGGAACGGCCATCGACTGCGCGACGGTGGCCTTGTTGTTGGCGCCGAACTGGGTGGTCAGCGCGTTGTTGGTCCCGTTGCCGGTGCCGAGGGCCTGCGTCTTCTGCGTGATGGTCGCCTGGTTGTCATGGCCGGTCTGGAACGTCGCCTGGGTGTTGCCGCCGTTCTTCTGGTTGATGTCCGCGTTGTTCTGGACGCCATACTGCCCCACGAACGAGGCGTTGGTGTCGTTGGCCGCCTGATCGGCAGTCGTCGCGCCGAAGTTGCCGGCCGTGTTGCCGCCCTGCTTCACCGAAACAGAGTTGGCGTCACCGACCTGAAGCGTCGCGGAAGTGTTGAACACGCCCGGGCTGGCGGAGAATTCGCCCGCTTTCGCCGAACCTTTCTGCTCGATGGTGGCGATGTTGCCGGTGCCGTATTGCATGGCCGCCGAAGTGTTGCCGTAACCATTGGCGAAGCCGCCCTCGGTGCCGCTGGCGTCCTTGGTCTTCTGCGTCGTGGTGACGATGTTGTTGTCACCGAACTGCGCGGTGAAGGAGGTGTTGGCGCCGCCGACCACCGCAGCGGAACCCGGCGTGATGGCCTTGTCCGTCTGCGTCGAGACCGACATGTTGCCGATGCCGCCCTGGACCGCCGCCTGGTTGTTCTGGCCGCCGGTCTGCGTGACGGAGGTGGTGTTGCCGCTGCCGAACTGCGAGCTATACGCGTTGTTGGAATAGGCGACGCCGGTCGCCTGGGGATTCGGCGCCGAGTTGGTCTGGGTCGTGACGGCGGAGTTGTAGTCGCCGACCTGAACGTTGCCGGAGTTGTTCTGGCCGTTGGCGAGGCGGCTCACCTGCGTCGTGACGACGCCGTTGGCATGGCCAACCTGGAACGTGGCCTGGTTGTTGTTGCCGTTCTTCTGAGAGATCAGCGCGGTGTTGTCGGTGCCGGTCTGGACGTTGGCCGAATTGTTGCTGCCCGGCTTGCCGCCGGCCTGCGTGCTCAGGACCGAATTGTACTGGCCGGCCTGGACCGTCGCCTGGTTGTTGTTGCCTTTCTTCTGCGAGACGGTCGCGCTGTTGTAGGAACCGACTTGCTGGATGAACGACTCGTTGTCGAGGTTGCCTGCGGCATAGGCCGCCGGCGCACTCGCAAGCACGAGCGCGAGGGCAGTAAGCGTTTTCATGGGACGGATGTACTCTCGTTTTCCAAGGCGGGAACGACGACGATCGCCGCCCCTCGGGCGGCGTTAAATCATCCTTAACCTAACATTCGAATGACAGTTCGCCGTCATTCATCGCGACGGGTTCTGCAGCGGCGCGTTGGGAAGTCCTGCAACCGGAAAATCCGAACGCTTTCGCTCTGCCAACCAAACGCGCGTGGATCGATGCGGTCGCGATCGACAGCGTGCCGGGCCGTGGTGGCTGAGGAAAAGTCGACGGCGACATAATAGTGATAAGATCCACGAAGTAGTTTGCCGCGGGTTATCGATCGTTTGCGAGGTGTCTCACGCGCCAGCCAGCGATGTCAGACGCTTGGGGAACATCGGCGATGCGCACTGAGCGCTTTATGGCAATCCGATCCATGCTCATGCTTTTGGGCGTGCTCGCCACACTGCTGTGCGGAGCGCTTGTCGGTATCGGCTCGGGCGGTGCGAAGGCCGATACCGCGCCGACGGCATCGTTCGATGCGGCGATTGAGAACTATCGTTCGCTGCTCGTCGCGGATGTCGACCGAAGCGTCGCGAGCGTCGAGAGGCTGCGAGACAGCGTCGCCAGCGGCGACCTCGCCACGGCAAGACAAGCTTGGATCGAGGCCCGGGTAGGATGGGAGCGTGCCGAGGTTTTCACCAGTGGCTTTGCGCCCGAGCTCGACCGCGACATCGATGCCTGGCCGAATGGCCCGACCGGATTCCACGCCATCGAAGTCACGCTGTTCGGCGCGGGTCAAAGCAACGTTTCGTCACAGGTCGAGGCACTGCTGCGCGACCTGAGGGAGATGGCGGCCAGGGCGCGCCAAACCAAATTGACGCCGCAAGGACTGCTCGACGGACTGTCCCGCCTGGCTTACGAGGTCGGCGAAAGCAAGCTTGATGGCGGCGAGTCGCGCATCAGCGGGACCTCGCTCGACGACATCAGGCACAACGTCGAAGGCATCGAACAGGCCTACACGACGATCTTTGCCGCCGCGATCGAAAAGCGCGACCCCAACCTCTGCGGAACGCTGCGGCACCAGATCGACGAGCTGAAGAGCATGCTGGCGCCGAGCGATCTCCGGCAGATCGATCAGGATCGGCTTCGTATTGCGAGCGAAGACCTGGTGGTGATGTTCCAGACCGCGGCTCCGGAAATCGCCCTTGCGCGGCCGACGCTCGAGTTGCAGTAGGCAGGTTTGGTGATGACACGACGAGTGGTGTTCGCGGTTGCAATCAGCCTGTTCGGACTGCCGCTGTTCGGGAGCGCGGGTGCGTTCCCGCTCAGTGGGGATCAGACCGTGCTGCCGCCGGGCACCGAGCTGAATGAAGACGCGATGTACCGGCCGACGGAGGTGTTCCACTCCGAAGCACGTGGCGGCTTCAAATCCTATCAGGTCGACCTTGGCGATCTCGCCTTCAATTCCCCGAACCTGCTGGGCGGCCCGGCACGGCGGGCGGGAATGAGCTGTGGCACGTGCCACGTCAACGGCGCCGGCAATGCCAGGCTTTACGTTCCGGGAATGTCGACCCGGCCGGGCAACTTCGACACCACGGGCCCGCTGTTCAATCCCAAGGCCCATAATGGTGTGCTCGACCCGGTTCGAATCCCGAGCTTGCGCGGCGCGCGTTTCCTCGCTCCCTACGGCCATGATGGGCGGATCGCCTCGCTGCGCGATTTCGTTCGCAACGTCGTCGTCAACGAGTTTGCAGGCGACGAGCCGTCGCCCGCCATTCTCGACGCCTTGGTCGCTTACATCGAGGACATCGATTTCCTGCAGAACACGAGCCTCGATTCGCGAGGCCATCTGACCACGCAAGCGAGCGAGGCGGAACGGCGCGGCGAGGCGATCTTCGCGCGGCCGTTTTCCCATGACCCGACCATGAGCTGCGCAGGCTGTCATATTCCGTCCGAAGGTTTCGTCGACCACAAGCAACATAACGTCGGCTCCGGCGGCCTGTTCAAGACACCGACCTTGCTGAACGCCGATTTCAATGCGCCGTACTTCCACGATGGCCGCTTCGACAGGCTGGACCAAGTGGTCGAGCATTTCGATCGCACATATGATCTGGCACTGACACCGCAGGACCGGGCCGACCTTACCGCCTATCTCGTCGCCGTCGGCGACGGCCTGCTGCCGCTGGACCGGGAAGGCGTGACCGCGCGAATCAAGGAGATCAATGATTTCGCGACCGTGCTGGAGATCGCGATTCCGGCTCACGACATCGCCGTCATCGATCTTGCCGTGGACACCATCGGCCGTGAACTTCGCGACCTGACCGAGCAGTTTCCGGATCGCCGGGATCCGACCGTGACCGACGGCCTGCGGGAACGGCTCGCGGCGCGCGCGATTCTGAAAGATACGGTCATCCTGTTCCGCCGTATCGATGCCGCCGCGAGGGCAGGGCGCTTCGATGAAGCGGCGGCGCAATTTGCCATCTATCGCAAATTGTCCTTCGTCGCGTTGCCTCAGGTTCTCTCGAACGCGCAGCAATGGTCGCTGTTCAATCCGAGGGTCCACAGAGCGCATTATGCAGCGCTCTGGGAGAACCTCAGGCAGGCCGGGAAACTGCCGCGAACGCTGGCCGCTCCTGCCGCTCCGATGGCCGAGAACGCGGCAAAGCCGGTCGCGGCCGAACATTGAGCGACGGCATCGGCGACAGTCTGCAATCGCCCTCGAACGATCGCGCCGGGACAGGCGCGATACGGACGATCAACAAAGCCCACAACGCATCCCTTGCAAGCACGACTTGCGACTGGCATCACCCCGGCAGACGCGATGCGAAGGAAGATGCTGCCAGTCGCGTGCATCACACTGCGCTCTGTGGTCATGGGCCCTGCGTTCGCAGGAGCGACAGCGCGTATGTTGCGATACGGTGCGTCCGACGCGTTACTCGTGACGAAGTAGTCCAGGCGACGACGTCGTGCGGTTGAAGTGAGGCGCGGTTTCGACCAGCTGTTTCTGAATGCATAAAACTGTATTTCAAGTTTTATAAATTGAGAGAGCCTGCGTCACATTGTCCTGCAATGAGGCTTTTCCTGAACGATTACGTTCGCGGAGAAAGCCTTCAATGAGTTACTTGCATTCAGGTCGTCGTCGTAGCTGGCGATCGACCACAGCGCTCTACATCACGGTGACGGCATCGATATTCAGCATTGCAAATAGTGCAATTGCAGCCGTGACAGATCCCGCCGACGCGGTGAGGACCACCAGCCCGATCAAGCACGTCATCATCCTGGTCGGCGAAAACCGTGGCTTCGACCACACCTTCGCGACCTACACACCGAAGGGCAAGGGCCAGACCATCAGCAACCTGTTGTCGAAGGGCATCATCACCGCTGACGGCAGCCCGGGTCCGAACTACGCGCTCGCGCAGCAATATTCGGTTACGCCTCAGCCGAGCTACTACATCGGCGCGCCGAAAGTCGCCAAGGTGCCCTACAGCAAGTCGTCTCATCCGATGCCGCAGCCGACCACCGGCGGTGCGCCGTCGGGACCGAACGCGTTTTATCCCTACGGCGTCGGCTACTCCGCTCCGTTCCAGGGACCGGATCAGGATCCGGACTACAATAAAGAAGCAGCGCTGGTCAGTTCGGAAGATCCGGACATTCACATCGACCAGTTCCCGCTGCTGAGCGAAGGCTCGACCAACCTGCCTAATGGCGTGCTCGACACCCGTATTCCCGGCGCCGGTTCGCTGGCGGGCCCGTTCCCGTTCCAGGGACCTGACATCAGCGAGCACGACTACACCGGTGACCAGACGCACCGCTTCTTCCAGGCCGCCCAACAGCAGGATTGCAGCACGGAGAACGCGACCGCGACCAATCCGACCGGCTGTCTGAACGATCTGTTCCCGTTCACGATGCTGGCGACGAACCAGACCTGGGCGCTCGGCAATCCGATGGGCTTCTACAACATGGCCCAGGGACAGGTTCCGTATTTCAAGACGCTCGCCGATCGCTTTACGCTGAGCGATAACTTCCACCAGTCGTTCCTCGGCGGCACCTATCCGAACCACATGATGCTCGCCACCGGCGACGCCTTGTACTGGTCCGACGGCCATGGTCATGCCACAGCGCCGAATCCGTCCTTCGTCGCCAATCCGAACCCGTCGCCGACGCTGCCGAGCCCGGACGCGATCAACAACTTCACCAACGACCAGAATTTCGTGAATTGCGCCGATAGCACCCAGCCGGGCGTGGCACCGTTCGCGAACTATCTGGCGAAGCTGCCTTACCCCGCCAAGATGAACTGCGAAGCCGGTCACTATTATCTCATCAACAACTCGAACCCTGGCTATAACGCCAACGGAACCTTGAGCGGCAGCGTGCCGCCGTCGTCGCTGCGCAGCATCGGCGACGCATTGAACGAGCAGAAGATCACCTGGGCGTGGTTTGGCGCCGGCTTGAAGGACGCCGCTGCCGCGGCCGATCTGAACGAAGCGCCCTACACCGACCCGGCGCATGCGTGGGGCCAGGTCTATTGCGCGATCTGCAACCCGTTCCAGTATCTCAGCTCGATCATGGGCGATGCCGGCCAGCGCGCGGCGCACATGAAGGACACCCGCGATCTGATCACGGGTATCCAGACCGACACGCTGCCCTCGGTGTCGTTCGGCAAACCCGACGGCTACATGGACGGTCACCCGCAGTCGTCAAAGATCGATCTGTTCGAAGCTTACGTGCAGAACATCCTCGCCGAGCTGCAGAAGAATCCTCGGCTGGCGGCGGAAACCGCCGTGTTCATCACGTTCGACGAAGCCGGCGGTTACTACGACTCCGGCTTCGTGCAGCCGATCGACTTCTTCGGCGACGGGCCGCGCATTCCGCTGATGGTGTTGTCGGCGTATTCGACCGGCGGCAAGATCCATCACGCCTATGGTGACCACGTGTCGCTGCTCAAGTTCATCGAGCGCAACTGGATGCTGAAGCCGCTGACCAATCGCAGCCGCGACAACCTGCCGAACCCGCTGAGCATGCCGAACAACCCGTATGTGCCGGTCAACATGCCGGCGCTTGACGACCTGTTCGACGCGTTCGACTTCACGCATGCGCCGACGGCGCCGAACTATCTTCCGTAACCGCATCATCGAGAGGCTTCGGCGGGACGAATGCCGTCCCGCCGAGGTCGCAAACGCGGAGCGGGACGGATATCGAATCGTGATGATGTTTCTACGGATGCGGGGGCTTTCTTGCCGCTTCCGGAGCCGCCGAAGCGATTCCCGCCGATAGAAGCAGCTTGAGGAGCTCGCCAGGCACAGGCCCGGATCGCTGGCGCGGCCTGAGGGACTGTGTGCGTCGCCCAAAATGGGATCGCGGCCGCCGCGGCCCGGCCCCATATGTGTCCCTTCCGTCACAGTTATCAACATACCAAGCCGGACATATAGTATGACTATATGCACCGCTCTCAATGTGCGTTAGGAAATCTGAGCCAACCTCCAGTTGATTGGGCGGCCGCTTCTGTGGGGCCGCGGCCGTAATCGTGAGTGCTGGGGAGAGGAGCACGTTCCAGGCGCAAGGGCTTTGGGCGGGGACGTGACGCAAAATTAAGACAAAGCCTGGGACGCCGAGGACAAAAAAATGTTGCATGGGTGGGTCAAGACCGCGCGCGTGTGCGGCGCGGGGGTCGCTTTCTCAGCTCTGCTGAGCGGGGGAGCGCATGCCGCCGATCTTTTGACGAAAGCTCCGCCTGTACCTTATGCCGAGACCGATGATTTCTGGACCAGACCGTATTTGTTTGGCGACCTCGGCAGGACCAGGCTGAAGGAGCAGGGCATCGATATCGGCCTTTCGCTGGGCAACGAATCTGTCGCCAACCTGTCGGGCGGAGACAGGAAAACAGGGGCCAATGCAGGCCAGCTGTGGTTCGGTGCCAAGCTCGATATGGGGAAGCTTGCGGGCATCCCGGGCGGCACGGTGGGCCTCACGATAGTCGACCGCTTCGGCGACAATCTGAATACCGAGGCAGGTATTCCCGCTTTGCAGCTGACCAACGAAGTCTTCGGCCGCGGTAACATCCTGCGCCTGACCGAACTCTACTACTCGCAGAAGTTTTTCGATAATCGCCTTGAACTCAAGGGCGGCCGTCTTCCTGTCGGCTCGGACTTCTTCTTCGGCCTCTGCGAGTTCCTCAACCTGACCTTCTGCGGCGGCCAGCCCGGCAACATCCAGGGTGGCTACATCTACAACTGGCCGGTGAGCCAATGGGCCGGCGTCGCCCACTACAACATCACCAAGGAGTTGCAGATCTCGGTCGGCGTCTACGACGCCAATCCGAACTATCTGACGACGTCGGAGCCGAGCGTCTACTTCCTGCCGGGCATTCCTCGCTCGAGCCCCGCCTCGGGTGTGATGGTGCCGGTGGAGTTGGTCTGGGCGCCGAGCGGTCCTCTGAACGGGACGTGGAGGTTCGGCGGCTGGTATGACAGCGCGTCGACGATCGATGGCGGCCTGCCGGGCATCATCACGACCATCCCGGGCGTCGGTGGTGTCCCGGATCAGAATCTCGGAGATCAAAGAGGCCGCTACGGCATCTATGAGTCGATCCTGCAGCGCTTGACCGTCGATGGCCCCGGCGCGCTAGGTTGGTATACCTTCCTCAACACGACCGTCGCCGATCACCGGACCTCGTTCCAGGACTACCAGATCGCCTGGGGCATCAAGCACACCGGTACGTTCTCCTGGCGTCCCCAGGACGAAGTCGGCTTCGCGGTCGGCACGACCCACGTGAATTCGGCTGCCCTCAGCCCGAACGCAGGCGGCAACGAAGTCCCGATCGAAGCCTGGTACGGCTGGCAGGCGACCGGCTGGTTGAACCTCAAGTTCGACGCCCAGTACGTGATCAATCCGGGCGGGCGCGGGTTCAATGGCGCGGGCATCAAGACCGACAACGCATGGGTTCTCGGCATGCGCACCACGGTCCACTTCTGATGCGGCGATAGCCCGTCCGAGCCGAAACATCGAGCTCGTCTGACGCGAAAGAAGAGGGCATGTCCGCCAACGGACATGCCCTCGACCTTATCAGGGTGCCGCCCGGTCAGCGCTGCCCAGTCATGCGGCTCGACAATAAGGTCGGAGCGACAAACCTAGCCAATTCAGGAAATCCCGCGCGGAAGCTTCCAGTCCGGATTGGCCTTGTAGGTCTGCTCGACATCTCCGACCCGCGCGACGTGATACCCCGAGGGAAGGATCTGGCCACCGGCTTCATCCGCAACCGGGACATCGGTCACAAGGCCATCAACCAGGGCCGCTTCCCAGACTTCCTTCTTGGTCGGGAATGCGCTGCCGATCTGCGTGCTGCCGTCAAAGAGCGCATACATGGGCATCTCCCCAAAATCGCAAAATCAAAACCCCGCCAGTTACCGGGTAACTGACGGGGCTTTTGACTGATACTTCTGTCGGATTTCTCCCACCTCATATCAGCCGTCGAACCAACAGCGCAGCCCGCCATCCGTTCCTATTTGCGTAAGCCGGCCTTCTGCCGCATCGCGTCGATCAATTCCGAGGCCTCTGCCTTGGTCAGATCCTGCTCGGTCGGATCCGGCTTATGGGCCTGCTCGGCCAGGGTCTTCAGGTACGATTCCTGGGCGCCGGTCATGGGGTCTTGGCCGGACACCCAATCCTTCGGGTTCTTCTGCGTGTTATCAGGCATATCCACCTCCGTAGTTTTACTGCCAACGTCCGACTTGCAGGAATGTTCCTATTTTGTTCTTTTGTGTTTTTCGAGAGGAGGACGGGGACATGCCCGACATTGATTTCATCCGGGCCGAGATCGAGCGCAGGCGTGCGCAGGTCGGCCGGCAGCGGCGGGAGATTCTCGCGCTTCAGAAGGCCGGCGTCCCGACCAGCTCGGCTGAAGCGCTGCTCGAGCGGATGCTCGATCGAGTCGACGAGCTGTGTGCCGAGCGAGACCGGCTGAAGGCTGCGGCGCCAATCCGCCTATCGCAGGGAAAAGCGCTCGGAGGCCGGCCATGATGATAAAATACTTCAGCGACAGCGACGACCACCCGGCCTTCATCAAGGCGCTCGCCGAGGTCCGGCGCATCGGCGTCCACGAGGGCTGGTGCTATCACCACGTCCAGGCGATCATCGTCGCGATCGACCAATACGCCGAGGCCGCGACCGGCAACCGCGAGTATTTCTGGAACAAGCCGCACTCCGCTGGTGAAGGACGTAGAAGCGGTGACGTTCCCTGAGATGCGGAGAGCGTGAAATTACAGCGTCGTGGCAGCGACGACCAGCGCACCACAGCTATTTCGGTCCTGACGTTTGCCGTGGAACGCGTCGCCTGATCGTCGATCAGGCGATTGCGATCGTGCTTTTCGCGATCTAAACTACCAGAACGGGTGTCATCGTTCCATATTACATTTTGATTGAAACGCTCAACCAGACCACTTTTCCGCACCTGCGCGTCGATTGGAGCAGGACATGTCTGCACGCAAAGTCGATCTCAATGGCGACGGAATTTCCGATCTGATTCTGCAGGACGAGACGAGCGGCAATGTGACCACGTTGCTGATGCAGAATGATGCGCCGTTCAATATGATCACCTACCAGATATCAGCGACATATCCCTCGACCTACAAGGTTGCGGCGTTCGGCGATGTCGATGGATCCGGCACCACGGATTTGTTCCTGCACGGTCTCAGTGACGGCATCGCAATCGATTGGCTGACCGGCATGAACGGCATCGTCGCGGGTGCGCAGAGCTACAGCGAGTTGCCGGCGAGCCACGATATCGTCGCCACCGGCGACTACGATGGGGACGGAAAGTCGGATCTGATCTGGCGGGGTGAAAATGACGGTCAGCTGACCATTTGGTTCATGAACGGCATTTACATCGACAAGTCCGTGTCGTTCGGACAAATCCCGGTCAGCTACAGTGTTGTCGACGGCACCAGTGACTTCACCGGCGATGGCAAGTCGGACGTCTTGTTCCACGGAATGGATGATGGCCAGACGACGCTGTGGGCGATGAACGGAGATCAAATCGCGCAGCGCTTCGACTTCGGAAAAATTCCGACGTCATTGAGCATCCTTGATACGCACGCGGATATCAACGGCGATGGCACGCACGATATCCTCTGGTACGATCATGGCAATGGCAATGTCGTCGAATGGCTGATGCATGATGGTCTGCCCTCGATCAACATCGTGGCCAACGTCTCGACATCAGGCAATGCGACCTTGATCAGCGCAGACGGTGACTATAACGGCGATGGCGTCTCCGACATGCTATGGGACGTCGGCGGCAACCTGGTGCTGTGGACGATGAACGCCCGTGGCGGCATTTTCTCAATGGACTATGTCCGCGACAGCCACGGCAATCAGATGTCGCTCAGCCCGACGCAGGTCGTGGAAGATGCTGTCGATAGCTTCGACGGAACGGGTCACAGCGGCATCGTTGTCCGTGACACCAGCACGGGCGCAGTTCAGGTCTGGTCGATGCTGGGACCGACTGTCACCGGCGTCACGAACATCTCTGCGGGCGCTGACAGCGTGATCGCGAACGGCAATGGCTCCGGCACCGTCATCAATGCCGATCAGGCTCAGACGTACTACGGGACTGATGGAAACGACACTTTCGTGATTCAGTCGGCAGGCGCGACAGTGGCGGGCGGCGCCGGCGATAACCTGTTTCATGTTTCGGGATTCAATTGGGGCGCGACGATTACGGACTTCAAGCCCAATGCCGATCAGCTCGTTCTGGACCACACCGCATTCCTTTATCCCTTCGGCGGACCGGTCTACAATCCCGGCGTCGTCTCGTTCACGTCAGACACATCGGGCCCCGACGGCGCCGATGCGCGCTATCAGTTTTACTATCAAACGACGACGGGTCAGCTTTGGTATGCCGAGCCGTCTGGTTCAGTCGCAAACCAATATGAGGTGATCGCAACTCTGCAGAATCATCCGACACTTTCCAGCCACGACCTTCTATTGGTCTGATGGCATCGGGTGCTGTCCGCACGCTGCCGGCGTGCTGGCGAGAGTCTCCGGAGCGTGAGAGCGCCGCGTGAGGGCAAAAGAAAACCCCGCGACTGGCGCGGGGTTTGACGCCGGGAGCCTGGGGGCTGGTAATCCGGCATCGATCTACAAATGCGCGACTGCGCAAAGAGTTCCTCGATCGTCGTCGGCACAAGGAAGGTTGGGCGTTGTCGTTCGCCCGTCAGCGCGGCGCGGCTTCTCGATGATGACCGTGGAGGAGTTGGTGAGCGCGCTGGGGCTCGAACCCAGGACCCCGTGATTAAAAGAAATATGTTCAAGCCATTTTCTCCAGTGATTTCTATGCATGGGCTCTACAAGCTAGAGCCCCTTAACGACCGACAACGCGGGCTAAAACAGGGGGTTTGTAGACGTCATTTGGCCACCTTGACGTTGCCCAGGACATGCGGCCGGAGCTCTGCCCAGCCGGCCTCGAATTGCTTCATGGCCGCACGCGCCAGGCGGAACTGGTTCACCCGCTTGGCATAGTGGGCGACCATCGCGAGGCTCATTTTCACGATCGCCGCGACCAGCGCCTCGGAACACCCGACCTCGAGCAGGTTGTTGACGGCGTTCTTGCGGAGGCCGTGGAAGACGATTCGCTCCTCCCGGAACCGCTTGAACACGTCCCGGTTCATCTCGCGCTGCCAGGCGGTCTTGAAGCCCTCATAAGTCCAGGGTTCGCCGTCTTCGCGCAGGTGCAGCAATTCATGTTCCTGACCGGTGGCCTTGATGATCGCCCGATATTCGGAATGGATCTGGACCGGTACGACCGCATTCGTTTTTTGCGCAATGATCGGCATCTCGGTAATGCCGTCCTGCGGCCGCTTCATCCTCACGACGTCGCTGATGCGCTGCCCGGTGAACAGCCCGGAATAGACCGGCAGATGCAGGCCGAGCCGCGCGTTCTCAAAGAAGTGCTCGAATGCCCAGGGCGGCCACGGCTCATAGGTGCCATCTTCGGCCGGCTTCTCGGTTTTCTCGACCACATTGACGTCCGCATAGCCGCGCGGAATGCCCCAATCGATCATGCGGGAGAGGGTCGCGCGGAAGGCACGGCCGGCGGACGGCTGGCCGAGCTCGGAAAAGACGTCAATGGCGCGCTGCGCGTCAACCGTGGTCAGGCTGCGCACCGGATCGTCGCCCCAATCCTCCTCGATGTCGCGCATGTGTCGGCTGTATTGGTCCCGGGTCGACTTCGCGAGGCCTGCGCGCTTGCGCTTGCCGGGCTTCCTCTTGGCGCTTGGTCGGTGTTCTGCCGCTTCCTCCTCGGCCGCCGGCTCGGCGCCGTCCTCCTTCAGGCGGAAGGCCGGGCTCGCCTTGAATTCGGTGATCAGCGCCCGGAAGGTCTTACGCTCGCCGGCAGCGAGCTGACGCGCGGCTTCCGCGGCCTTTTCAACGGCCGTCCAGAATGATTCCGAATCCTTCGGGTCGGGCAGGGCATGCCGGCGGCCAGCGTCGTCGATGAAGTGCCAGTGCCAGCCCTTTTCGTCCTTCTTGGCCTCCAGCTGCTCGCACAGCTTCACCCGGGTCACGAATTCGATGCTCAGCGGGTCAGCTGGCAGCTGCACCCGTGGCCATGCCTTCGGCGTGCCGCGATAGCGCTGATAGGCCAGATAGCGGCGGCCATTGGCTTTTTGATCGCCATGAACGTATCGCGGCAGATCAACCATGCCCGCCCCGCTTCTTGGCCGCAAACCGCTCTCCCATCGTCATCTGGCCACCAGCGGAACGCTGCTGTACGTCGGGCGCGCCGGTCAAGGATTTCTTTACCTTGTCCCGGTCCTGCCTCCATAGGTCGATGGCTTCCAGACTGTACATGCCCGTATCCGGGTCGGGCGGAGGGAAGCCGCGGCCGCGCAGTCGCGGCAGCAATTCATTGAACCGCTCGAGCGTCAGGTGCAGCCGGCGCGCCGCCTTTTCCGGCGGCACGTCGGCGGGATCGACCCGGAAGCGGATATCGGCGGCGCGCAGTTCGGTCATGGCGATCACTGATAGTCCAGTTCGGTCGGGTGGCACGGGGAAGCGAATTTCTGCCCGTCAAACTTCACCATGACGTAGTGGGCTTGACTCTTGTTTTCGCGCGCGATCTCGCCGGGGCGCTTCGTCACCTGATGGGTGACGCGGCCGCCGACCTCCGGATTCACCGAATAGGTTCGCTTGACATAGTCGTACATGCTCAAGCCACACTCCGCGCGGGCCGCCCCGCCGGATCGCGGGCAATCTTTGTCTGGAGCTCGACCAGGTCCGTGAAGACGTCAGCTTGCCGGCGCAGTTCGTCCGCAATCATCGCCGGCTGCGTCTTAATGGTCGACACCACCGTGACGCGGACTCCGCGCCGCTGGACCGACTCGACCAGCGAGCGGAAATCACCATCACCGGAAAACAGGATGATCTGGTCAACGTGCTCGGCGAGCTCCATGGCATCAACCGCAAGTTCAATGTCCATGTTGCCCTTGATCTTGCGGCGGCCAGTTGTGTCAGTGAATTCCTTCGCCGGCTTGGTCACCACCGAATAGCCGTTGTAATCGAGCCAATCGATCAGCGGCCGAATAGTGTTGAATTCCTGATCTTCAAGGGTTGCTGTGTAGTAGAGGACGCGCACCAGATTGCCGCGGGACGTAAGTTCAGCCAGGAGCCGCTTGTAATCGATATCGAAGCCGAGCGCGCGCGTGGTCGAGTAGAGGTTCGCGCCGTCAATAAACACGGCAGTTCTATTCTGCATTGAATTCGTCCTTACTGTTTTGGAACGTGCTGCGGCTTCTGAGAGGGCGGCGTTGGGGGGAAAATCCTCGGGATCGGATTCTCGACCGCTCGCGCGGCGGCGCGTCGATATCGGAGTCTGTCTTCGCGAGCATCCGGCGCCGGAATGCTTCCTGCTCCTCACTCACGCGGTCGATCTTTGCGATCGCGTGCTTGTCGCTGCCATAGCTGGTAGCGCCGCTTCCGTTGGTCTTGACGTCGTGATCCGGCTTGGTCCGGATCACGATGAAATCGGGATCGAGCTGGGGCGGAATGAAGTCGTGCTTTTCTTCGTCCCAGTCCCGCAAGCCGAGGGCAGGATCATGGTCGAAATCGACGCGCTCGCCTTTGCTGAAGCCGAGCATTCGGAGCGCGACCGCGAGCTTGATACGGAGCGGAATATCCTTGCGGACGTCCTTCACAAGCGCGCGCGTCATCGAAGGCCTCATGTGATTTCATCGGACGTTCGCGCGACGGTGATCGAATTCAGACTCGACCTCGGAACGCATTTGCGCCGGAAGCCTTGCAATGTGCGGCTTAGCGTCTCGCTCCCAGGTGTCGAAATCCGATTTCGTGCGCAGCTGCGCGAGGTCGAACATAAGATCGGCCCTCAGCTTCTCAGCAGCGGCACCAGTCAGGGGGAAATTGGCGGCCCCGGTGTCAGGACCCGGGGCCGCCTTTCCTGCAGCGCGGTCACGCCCGCTGTCAGGATCGGGCGCAGATGTGACGGCGCTGGAGCGCTTTTCCAGGATGACTTTCAGTTCAAGCGCGTCGCTCTTGGCGCGCCCCCAAAATTCGCGCAGTGCTTCGCGGTTGCGGACCACGAAGGAAGCGACATCTTCCGGCTTGAGGTTGCGCGTGTGCGCATCTACCCGGTCAAAGAACTTCCCGATCTCGACGCGCTCCAGGGTACCGGCGGCATCGAACGCGGCGAAAATGGACGGGCCGCCGATCTTGTCCATGCGCGCGACTTCTTCGCCCTTGGCGGCCAGCTCTGCCGGCGTGAGTTCAGAATATTCCGCGTCGATCACGGCGGCGCGGTGCGTTTCTTCCTCGACCACCAGGCGGGACATGTCTTCTGGCCAGCCCTTCCGGAGTGCGCCCATTTCGGCGCACTTCGCGATCTGGTTGCGGCCGGCGCGGATCCACTGCTCTTTATTGGGATCGAGGCGCAGCGAGGTGGTGGCGCCCTCGCGGAGCTTCTTCTTCATTTTCGGCTTGCCGCTGTCGGCCCATACCTCGCCGGTATCCACCCATTCATAGGCGTCTGCGTCGCCGCGGGTGACTAGCGGCGCGAATTCTTCCCAATAGACGGTATGGACGATGCGCTCGAAAGGATCGCTGCGCGTCGGCCGGTGAAAGATGCCGACGGTGCATTTCTCAATGCCGTGCGGATTCGCCAACGGGTCTTTCAGTTCGTCCTTGAAAACCCACTGCGGCTCTTGGTCGTCGGGCCGATAATTGCCAGTCCGAGCTGCGCTCGAGCGCGCGCCGTCGATGCCGACGACGAGCGACATGTTCCGCTTTTCGGGGTCGGTCTTGTTGAAAACGAAGGCATAGATCTGTTTGCGAAGCGGGCTAAGATTCAAATCCTGAGCGACGGCAACGAATATGCCGAATTCATCGTCGTTGCAGTCTTTCGCTACTGTCCGCTTCACCAACGCCATCTTCTTGGCATCCTGGTACCAGAGTGGGACCGGCAGAGCCGTGCGCAGGGCGACATTCATCGAATGATCTCCTAACTAAATTTGATCTGAACAGTGGTGCTGCCGCCGTCGAGTTCGGCGCCGGGAATGCTCGGGAAGGCAGCGCGGATGCGCTCGCGCTGCTGTTCGGCCTGCTCGGCGCTGATCACGCCCGCCTCGACGGCGGTTTTGATCTCCTCGAGCTTTTCTTGGAGGGTTTCCTCGTGCGCCTTCAGCTCGTCGGCCAGGTCTTTCTTAGAAAGGACCGGTTCAGGCCGTTTCCAGAACCTTTCGGGGATCTCCGACTCCTCGGTGATGAGCACCTTCCGCGGCGTCGGCTTCAAGGTGATGGTGGCTAGCGGCCGCTCGAAACGCTTCTCCTCAAGGATCTCAAGCGCGCTCGCGAGCATGGTTCGCATCGTGTCGACGCGGTCCTCCAGGCGCTTCTTGCGCGCGTCCATGGTCGACTTAGCCTTGTCCAGGCCGGCGAGGTTCGCGCCGTCGATCGCGATCTGCGCCAATATGCCATCGATAGTTTCGAGCAGGTTGGTTGAGCCTTCGATCATGTCTTTGAGGAGGACCGTGTCGGACTCGCCCTCGCCGTAAATTTCGGTCAGCTGAAACTTGAGCGCTTCGGCCGCGGCCAATTCCTTCGCCAAGTCGCGGCGCGCGTCGGGGGCAGGGGCTTTTTTGGGAAAGGAAGCCATCAGACCGACTCCCTCTGCATTTGATTGGAAGCGCGGTCGAATTCTTCGGAAGTCAATTGTTCGCGGCCGGCGGCAATCACGCGATCGTAGCTGGCGAGCGCCGCTGCCGCCTCGCCAATTGCCTCGCGCAATCGGCGCATAGGGTATTCAGTTATATACGCAGAGGAATTCAGCGCGTTGTGGGTCTTGAGTTCGCCAATTGTCTCAATCATTTCCGCACCCGCGGTCGCGATGCGCGACGACAGGAAAATAAAAGGCGTGTGTTGTCGCTCGGACATCGGAAAGGCTCCGGTTAACGATCGAGAAGGATGGCGATGCAGTCTTGCGGTGACGGCGCGAGGAAGTTCACGCCGATTTCCCATTCACCGACGACAAGCAGCGCGATGATGGTGAGGGCGAGCAGGTATTGAGCGGTGCGGTCTAGGAGATCGTCGAGAGCGGGCATCACGCGGCCTCCGCTTGCGCAGCGCGCCTGATCTCGAGCAGCGGGGCGGCGCCGCCGCCAACCGTGATCATCAGCGCCTGAGCGAGGCCCTTGCGCGCGATGCCATAGTTTTCATGATCGCCCGGGAAGCAGGACCGCAGCCGAACTGCCGACGAGAGAGTGTGGCCGGTCGCGACGTCGATAACGTCGACCTGCAAGTCCGGACGGGCAAAGTAGACGTCGCCACGCCGCCGGGCGCGATCCGCTTCGATCAGCGCGGAGAGCGCGTAACGAACCGCGCGCCGCGTCTTGCCGACCGCGAAGGCGAGTTCGGAGGCGAGCTGAGGCTCAGTCTCCGAGAGCAGGGCTGCAACTTGCTCGATGACGCGAAAGCCGACAGGCATTAGTGAGTCTCCCTTGCCAGGACGATGGAAGCCGCGGCCGTCACCACGACGAATCCAACGGTGATAAAGGCGGCCGAAATGATTGCGGGGTGAGCGGTGGCGAAATGCGCCAGCATGCCGCTCACTCCGCAGCCTGACGCACCCGCGTAGCCAGATCGGTCACAAGGCGCTTGTGCCGATCATCCGCACTGGCCGCAGCGGCATCGAAAGTGCCCGCGGCGCGGTCCAGATAGTCGGCGGCGCCGGCGATCAAGTTATTGTCCAGGAAGTCGCGAAGGCGGTCCGGGCATCCCTCGCCACCGTCCGCCAGGCGGGCATGAACCTCGCGCGCGACGTCGGTCGTGATGTCGTTGCAGACATGCTCGACCGGATTGCATTCGAGGATCTGGAGCGGCGGCGCCGCGATTTCGCCGGTGGCGATGTCGACGATGACCCGTCGGAGCGAATTGCGCCCGACGTCGGCTTCGATGAAGGCAAGACCACGGTCGCCGTAGTCCGCCAGCACGAAATAAAACATTCGATCCGAAGTACGTCCCATTGTGTTCCCCATCGACGATGAAATTGCCGATGGACGAAACTTAGCTGGAAGCGAAGCGATCTTGCAATAGAGAACTTCGCGTCTAGCTAAGTTTTTTTCAAAAAGCTAAAAAACAGCCCAAGAGTCTGCGGAAGCAGGGCAACAAAAAACCGCCCTCGTGGGGCGGCTCTCTGGGTGGTTAAACTCAAATTCATGTCACGCGTGACAAGCGTGACTCACGCGTTTCACCGTGACATGTCACGCCTCAGACTCAGACACAGATATATAATTTCTAATCTTTCCTGAGCCGCGCGAAGGGTCATTCTTTTTCGCGAGCCTGCTGCAAAAGCCGGCTTAAGGTGGCCTGGTCGGCAGGAGATAGCTTCTCAATGTTTTTGAGAACTTCTTCCGATGGGGGCGGCTGGAACAAGTCGTCCATGCTTCGCAATCCAAGGCGATCGGCGATCTTCATCAGAATCGAAATCGACGGATTGCGCTTCTTGCCGTTCACCAGTTCGGACATGTAGCCCTCGGAGATTCCGACCTCATCAGCCAGGTCCCGAGGCTGTATGCCGCGCCGTTCGGCCCATTCTCCAATGTGCAGTTTCTTGAATTGAGTCGGGGGTTTACGTGCCATGGCCCCATACTTCTCCGCGAGCGAAGAATAGTCCAATGCTGTCAGCGAAGTTTTTTGCGGTTGACCTATTGCCAATAACTTCGCGCTTAGCTAAGTTTCTGGCGCGAAAGGATGGCTTCTGGCTCATGACTGGACTTCAGGTTCTTGCAAACAAGATCGATGAACTCGGCTCGCGCGTTGATTTCGCGCGGCAGCTCGACATTTCGGAGCCGCACCTATCGATGATCTTGAGCGGCCGGCGGGGATTCTCGGTCAAGGTCGGTTTGAAGATCTGCAACTTGACCGGTCTTTCGCTCGAGCAGATTGCGGCGTCCGTTGCAGGCGCCAATAACAGATCTGCAAAGGCCTCCGGCCGGCGGGCCGCAAAGGGCGGGGCCCGCCGATGATCCCTTCTTTCACAAAATGGATTGCCGCGACCCAGAACGGAGCGTCGGCGCGATGTCGCTAATGCATCAAACCAAAGGCCGAGACGGCCTTGCAGATCTGGCTCGCGTCGAGCGACCTGGAGATCCGCGGCGTCGACACAATCATCGTGAGCAGCGGCATGACTTGTTCCATTGGCATAACGACTCGCGTCGCGATCTCGCGATCGTATTCGCCGCCGTCCTTCGGCCTGCCAGTGTAAAAAACAAATCTCACATTGTGCCCGGTCACTTCGACCCGGCCGATTCCATCGACGTACTTGTCTTCCACGGGATACGCCTCGACCAGAGGCGGCCCCGCTTTGTCTTCTTGTGGTTCGTTCATCCTGATTCCCCAACGCATGAAGCGCGTTCCTTTCAACGGAACCGACTCTTCTACAAGTTGCGTCAGGAGTCACGCGCCGGGCTCCGCTGTCTTCCGGTATTTGGATACTCGGTGAAAACCGCGCTTCGAACGTTGCTCGAAAGCTACATCAACGCCTTTTGTCTTGCATTCTTCCTCGCGCAGATCGGCGCGGGAATTTTTCTGAATTGTTTGCTGCGCCAGGGCGCAGCCGTGTGCATCTGGCGGCGCTTCGCTGCGCAGCTTTGAAACCAACTCGGCCGCCGCTTTTCCCAGCGGCGTCCAAGTGTCGCGTGTGTGTGTGTACGGATCTTCGTCTTCGTTCATGTCCATCACCCTGGACGAAGACGCTGACCAGGAAAGACCTTGAGGAGGCCCTTTTCGGGCAGACCATAGTGACCGCATTTGCAAGAGACATTCCGAGTGCAAGCAGAATGCTTGAAATCGCCGAAACTATTAGATCGCGGCAAACGGGGCTCTCAGAGGGCGATGTTCGCATGAGTTTCGCGAGCAAGCTTGCCGTGTCGGTAAAAACGTTGCGGCTCATCCGCCAGCAAAGGCGGAAGACCGTTCCTCACTTCCTGATGTCCGGCATCCGAGCCGTGATGATCGAAGTGCTGCAAGCGGAGATCCGGTTACTACAACATGAAGTCGACATCGCTAAGCAAGTTGGCCTTGACCATCGTGAGGATGCGTTCGCAGAAGCGGCGGCTGCGATCGAAACTGCTCGACAGCTTCTCGAAAGAGCAACTGCGGGACGCTGAACGGAAAGTGCTGCGGGGGCAGGGGAAAGATGAGCGGGACACAGAGCGCAGCTGATGCGGGCGGCGACGCCGCGCGCTTCTCGCAATCGATGATCCGGGCAAATCCGCTGCTCGGCTGCGGTCGAGCAGCATCGAAGTGAGTTCTTGCCTTGAAAATAAGGGTTCAATCGAAAGGAAGCAACATGCCCGCAATTTCTGAACAGGTCGCCAGCATGGAGCATGATCTCAACGTGGCATTGGCGAAGGTCGAATCGCTTGAGGCGGAGAAGGCCCTTCTGACGAAGGCGCTGAACGCGGTCACCGCCGAGAAAAGCGAACTTGAGGCTAAGCAAAACGACATGCAATCGCTTGTCGACGACACGCGCCAGCTCACGGACAGAATCGCAAGTATGGCGCTGGACATGCTGCGCACGTCGCGGCGCCCCGTGGCGGCGCCAGAATCGCTCGCGCACGACAGCGGATCCGGAAGGGATCGCGCCGCATTCGACCCGTTGGACGAGATTGAAGCCGAGACGCCGCCCAATCTCGATTTGACTAGTGAGAATCTCGGCATGAGGCGCGTCGCCGAAGGGACGGCGGTAGACCGGCTGCGCTCGCATCTGCTTATGGAAACGGCTGTCGCCGCGATCGAGGCGCGAGCACCGCGCGGCAGCCTGCCCGAGAGCATGCCAATGTTCTTGCAGGACGCGAAGACTGAGGGGCGGCGCGGGCATGGGCGGCGGGGATTAGCTTGACCGATCCGCATCCCAAATTCGGCTGCGGCTGCATGGAAAGCCGCGTTCGGGCGGCGTTGCGCGCAGATGATGCGCCGCCTTCCGAAGATGGCTCTAT
>Ga0209677_100238_pt1 | contig 38405 bp, 35 predicted proteins | sample AraplaCvi_mCL_r2_2_FD_184285 | JGI IMG/M metagenome (GOLD analysis project Ga0209677, IMG submission 184285) | Arabidopsis root microbial communities from North Carolina, USA - plate scrape CL_Cvi_mCL_r2 (SPAdes) (version 2) | ecosystem: Host-associated > Plants > Roots > Endosphere | place: USA... | reverse complement strand
TCTCAAACGTCAAATTGCAGGCTTTCGGCCCACAGCCCTGTCAAAGCCTGCAATCCCCAAACGGCGGAAACGTCAGAAACTGCTTCTAGATCAGGTGCTTTCGCGTTTTTGACGGACGACTAAGTAACCCCGCCAAGCTCGACGCTGAACGTCAATTTATAGCGAAGCGGCACTTCAACCCAGCCCCATTTATAATAGTAGCCGGCCCAAAGCGCCCCGAACCAAACAAGGCCGGCAACGATGAGTGCTATGGGTACGCCGACAGCGCTCAGGAGTGCTATCTTTGCCACTCTGTTCATCCAACGTCATCCTGAGAAGACCCGTTGCCGATCCTCCTTTATCGGCACAAGGTTGCACAATCTTTATAGCGTCAACCGTAACCCGCTAAATGCTAAATTTTAAACGAAGCGGGTGCGACTTCCGTTCTGGGTCAGAAGCGGGCGCCGATGCGCGAAAGTTATTGGCTGTTTGTGCGTCGGTTAAGTGCGCTCTATAAGGGCGGGCCAAAGCCAATCTTGCGACACGCCATCCACAAACTGTGCAGACTATCGTCTGATGGGGCATCCGATTGATCCATTCCGGTCTCACCGCACTCTCTCTTTAGCTTTCTATATTCCGGCGATCCGTAGAGGTAGAGACCTACGATCACCGCCAACGACAATAGAACGGTCACCGCGAAGCTTCGCATGCCATGTTCCCATCGTTGCATGGTCCGTCTAGGCAGACGCGCTTCCAAAGCAAAATATCTGGATCTAGACAGCAAACGCTCAACTCTGATCAAGCGGCACAAGGTCGCCTCCGGGCCAAGAAGAGACATTCGAAACCGTCCCGTCAACGCTGTGTTTCGCCCTTTCATCGCGGCGCGTGCAGCAGCAACTTGTTAGGCATACCCGCCGTGATTGAATCTGAGGCTCTCGGTCCAGCGAAGCCAACGTGTTATTCGGCCACTAGAGAGATGCCGACGGACAGGTCTCGGGTTTAATGCCGAAGACGCGCATCATGTATATCGAGAATAAATCCGCATCGCTGAATGGGCCGGCGCGGATTGGCCGCGTCACGTTCTCCAAAACGGGCAAATCGATCAGCTATGGGGGACGTACTTTCCAGAGCCTGAAGGGGAGCGGGTTCAAGGCAAACTATTTCGACACAGAGACGGGAGAGCGGTTTTGGATTTCAGGACCGCGAAAAGATGGCAAAGACCGGCTCTATGCCGAAACCGCCTCGCCTATTGAAATCGATGCCGACGTCGCAGAGGAATACTGGCGGAACATCAGGAGCAAGCCCTAGTTCTACTGCGTCACAAAATTCGAGGCATCGCCTTTTTCACCGTCATTCCGGGGCGATGCGACAGCATCGAACCCTCAGGTGCGCAGTTGCGCACCGAGAATCTCGAGATTGTTAGCAATGAATGCAAACCAATCTCCAGATTCCGGGTTCAAGGCCTGCGGCCTTGCCCCGGAATGACTGCGGTTATGACGCAGTAGGACTAGAGCATGATCCGGAAAAGTGGAAACCGGTTTCCGAAAATATCATGCTCAATCAAAGAGATGAGATCATGATGCGATTCCTTCTCATCGCATCATGATCTCATGGACAGGCTGAATTGAGAGAGTTGTGGATCGATAGATGCATGGCGTCGGGAGAGCTTGCCCGGTGCGGTTCGAAAGCGCCTCGTCGGGCAAATCAATGTGCGTTTCTGCTCGATCTCGCCGCTTCGAAACGCCGCCAGACGCCAAAATCGCCTGCGCGCAAAAACTCATTTCATGAGCCGTTTCAATACGAAGCGATGTGCACGGCCACGCGGGCGAAAAATTTCTCTTTCGTTTTTTCGGAAATCATGGATAACTATGCGCATCCTGCCTCGGCGAGAGGGACGTACGCGCGGTCGTCACGATATGTGGGGTGGGGATGCGGTGGCCGTGTCGGGTCGCAGCGTGATTGGATCATGCCGACGAACGACATCGATGCGGACGTGAAGTCGTGTGGTCCTGGCGCCCCGGTGCTGGCGCTAAATCGGCGGCGACGCTTGCGCGTCACGCCAATGACGGGGGCAATCGAGCCGGTCCCCGGGGAGATCACGTATAAGCGTGAAAACCATCGCGCAGGGAATGCCGGCTGTCGGCTGTACCTGTGGTGACTGCCGCCTGCTTTTTGTGTTGCAGGCGGGCCATGGGTAGCGGCCAGCGCCCGGCATTCCCTGCGCCCTCTCGATCTTCCGAAGGGCGTGTCGATCGCAAGACCCGGGCGCATGTCGCCGCGGGAATGCGACCCCGTGTCCGCGGCTGTTTGAGACGCGAATCTATGACGAGAGGCCCGGACAGGAGATGAGTTCGCTCCACGACGCGCAAGAGATCATCGCGCAGGTTGCTTGCGCGATGACAGCACGTCCATCCCGCGAGGATACGGTTCGAGCGCGCCGAACCTCAGCCGAGGTTCAGCTCCTTGAAGAAGTCGTTGCCCTTGTCGTCGATGATGATGAAGGCCGGGAAGTCGACGACCTCGATGCGCCAGATCGCCTCCATGCCGAGCTCTGGATATTCCACCACCTCGACCTTCTTGATGCAGTGCTCGGCGAGGTTTGCCGCGGCGCCGCCGATCGAGCCGAGATAGAAGCCGCCATGTTTCTTGCAGGCCTCGCGCACCGCCGGCGCGCGGTTGCCCTTGGCCAGCATCACCATCGAGCCGCCGGCTGCCTGGAACTGATCGACGAAGGAATCCATGCGGCCCGCGGTGGTCGGACCGAACGCGCCGGAGGCATAGCCTTCCGGGGTCTTGGCCGGACCCGCGTAGTAGATCGGGTGGTTCTTGAAATAGTCCGGCAGCGGCTCGCCCTTCTCCAGCCGGTCGCGCAGCTTGGCATGGGCGGAATCGCGCGCCACGATCATGGTGCCGTTCAAGGACAGCCGCGTCTTGGTCGGATATTTCGACAAGGTGCTGAGGATGTCCTTCATCGGCTGCTGCAGGTCGATCTTGACGACGTCGCCGCCGAGCGCCTGCTCCACTTCGGGGAGATATTGCGCCGGATTGTGCTCGAGCTCCTCGAGATAGACGCCGTCTTTGGTGATCTTGCCGAGCACCTGACGATCGGCCGAGCAGGACACGCCGAGCCCGATCGGCAGGCTCGCGCCGTGGCGCGGCATGCGGATGACGCGGACGTCATGGCAGAAATACTTGCCGCCGAACTGCGCGCCGACGCCGAGCGACTGCGTCATCTTGTGGATGTCCTGCTCCATCTCGAGGTCGCGGAAGGCGTTGCCGTCGGCCGAGCCGTGGGTCGGCAGCGCATCGAGATAGCGCGCCGAGGCGAGCTTCACCGTCTTCATGCAGAGCTCGGCCGAGGTGCCGCCGATCACGATGGCGAGATGGTAAGGCGGGCACGCCGCGGTGCCCAGCGTCAGGATCTTCTCCTTCAGGAACGCCAGCAGGCGATCTTTCGTCAGCACCGACGGCGTCGCCTGGAACAGGAAGCTCTTGTTGGCCGAGCCGCCGCCCTTGGCCATGAACATGAACTTGTAGGCGTCGTCGCCCTCGGCGTAGATCTCGGTCTGCGCCGGCATGTTGTTGGCGGTGTTCTTCTCCTCATACATCGACAGCGGCGCCACCTGCGAGTAGCGCAGGTTGCGGCGCAGATAGGCGTCGCGCGCGCCTTCGGAGAGCGCCGCCTCGTCCTCACCATCGGTGATGACGTTGCAGCCCTTCTTGCCCATGATGATCGCGGTGCCGGTATCCTGGCACATCGGCAGCACGCCGCCGGCGGCGATGTTGGCGTTCTTCAGGAAATCCAGTGCGACGAACTTGTCGTTCGGGCTGGCCTCGGCGTCGTCCAGGATGCTGCGGAGCTGCTTCAGATGACCCGGGCGCAGATAGTGGTTGATCTCGCCGAAGGCGGCCTCCGACAGCGCCCGCAGCGCCTCGCGCGACACCACCAGCATGTCGCGGCCCAGCACCTTCTCGACCCTGACACCTTCCATCGTGATCTTCTTGTAGGGCGTGGTGTCCGCCCCCAGCGGAAACAGCGGCGTATGCTTGTAGGGTGGGACGGGCTTGCTCTGGTCGGGAAAAGCGGTCGGCGCGTTCATGGGGAGCTCACGGGTTGAAAGGCCGGAAAACGCTTGTCGGAGGCGTCCGGCGATAGAGCTGTTCTAAGCTGTTTTGGCGGAAAAGGAAGCTATCCGCCCGTGTGGACAGAGCCGCCAAAAAGGCCCTCCTCTTTGGCTCTTGACAGCCCTGGTAAGGTGCAAGTCGGGAGCTGACCGAAACATGCCCCGACACGGCGTTACGGAGGATCACAATGGCGACTTTCGTCCTCATTCCAGGGGGATGGCGCGGCGACTGGTGGTACGGGCCGCTCGCGGAGCGGCTCAAGCAGGCCGGCCATGCGGCCTACGCGCTCAGCTTGAGCGGGCTGGAGGAAACGCCAGCCGCTGCGCGCAGCGTCAATCTCGAGACGCACATCGCCGACGTGGTGGAATTGCTGTCGGCCAGAGACCTGTCCGAGGTCATTCTCTGCGCGCACAGTTATGGCGGCATGGTCGCGACCGGAGTCGCGGACCGTGCGCCCGAGCGGCTCGCAGCCCTGGTCTATCTCGATGCGTTCGCGCCGGAGCATGGTCAGGCCTGGTGGGCTCTCGCCGGCGACGGTTATCGTCGGCTGGCGATCGCGGGCGCCGGCCATGACGGGCTGACCGTGATGCCGCGCGACGGGGCCGATCCGCGTTGCCGGCCGCATCCGCTCGGCACCTTCGTGCAGAGCCTTCGTCTCACACGCCCTCCGCCGGAGCTGCCTCGCGTCTTCGTCTATGCCACCGGCTGGAGCGCGACGCCTTTCGCCGAACAATATGAGCGGCTGCGCACCGACCCCGCCTGGACCGTGCGCACCATCGCCTGCGGCCACGATCTGGTCCACCAGGCGCCTGATGAGACCTTCCAGGTGCTGATCGACGTCGCGCGCGAGCTGTGATCCGGCTGTGATGCTGGACTGCGGAGCGCGTTTGTCACACGTGGCCTGGTCTTGCACAGCGATCACGGATCGGTGCTTGCATGCGTTTTGCGCGCAGGCTTCAATGGCGCGGGGGTATTCACGCATGACATCCGATCGATTGTTGCATCAGGCCGTCATCGGCGTAGCCACGGCCGGCCTCGCAGCCTTGCTCGCCGCCTCGACGGCACATGCCGCGGACCGCTGCGACGATCTCGCCAAGGAGCTGAAGAACCAGATCGACGGCATGCGCATCGGCCAGACCGCAGCCGGGACTATCTATCTCGCGCACCCGAAGGCGCGCGAGATCACGCTCGGCTGCTCGGGCAAGAATTTCAGCAACCAGCTGTTCGCCAAGGCCGACCGCAAGCCATCGGCCGCGTTCATCGACCTGGTCGCCAGCGCGTCCGCGATCATCTTCACGCTGCCGAAGGACGACATGCAGCGCGGCGCCACTCGCTGCATCCGCCGCATGGGCTTCCTGCATGGCGACGATGTCTCGATCCGTTATCGCCGGCTCGACATGCGCTGCACCAGGACCAAGACCGAGTCTTCGATCGCGATTTCCCGCAGCAAGGACCAATAGGCGCGGAAAGCTGCCGATTGCGCAGGGCAACGTTCACCATCCGGCGTGGGCCGCGACGGATTGCGTAGAATTTTAGCGTTTTGCTTGACGAAGCTTTCGCCACCTCCGGGCAACGCTTGCAGCAACACAAGCGAGGAGATGGACGATGTCCGTTTCAAGCCCTTCGACGACACCTCCGCCGGCGCCGCCCACCGACCCCACGTCATCGTCGCAGCACGCCGCTAGCCAGCAGAGTTCGGCGCTGAAGACTGACAAGGACGGCGACGACGTCGCTGCCGAACAACAGAAAACCGCGCGAGCGCCGCTGCCGCCTGGCCAGGGCACGCGGGTCGACATGCTGGTCTGACCGGAACGCCGCAGTCTTGAGACGGCGCGGATCGGATCTGCGCCATCTGCCGCAGAACAACTCGGCATCAGCCATCCTGCGCGATCACCTCGGCCGTGGTCAGCGTCCGTCAGATCTGGTCCGGCGGATAAGGCAGCACTTCGAATCGCACCCATCCTTCGGCGCGTGTTATCTTGATCCATCCGCCAAAAGGAGGATCAGGGATGACCGAGAGAACCTATACGGGCGGCTGCCACTGCGGTCAGGTGCGCTTCGAATGCACCACGGATCTTGCCATGGTCACAGCCTGCAACTGCTCGATCTGCACCAAGAAGGGACTGCATTTCACCTTCCTGCCACCCACCGCGTTTCAGCTCCGCGCCGGCGAAGAGAATCTACGCGAATATCTGTTCAACCGGCATGCCATCCGGCATCAACTCTGTGTCGACTGCGGCGTCGAGGTATTCGCACATGGCCGCAAGCCCGACGGCAGCGATGTCGTAGCACTCAATGTGAGCTGCATCGACGGCATCGAGCTGGCCAAGCTCGCGATGACGCCGATCGACGGCAAGAGCCTCTAAAGCGTTTTCAAGCGAAGTGGATACCGGTTCGCGTCAAGAAAACGCGTCAAAATAGAGCCTGCCCGTCAGCCGTCCAGCGGCTTGTAGTGACGGAAGATGTCGTCCTCGTTGAACGGGATCCGCCGCTCGCTCGCCAGATAGGCCGCGATATTCGGCCGCGCGGCGATGCGGTCATGCAGCGCGATCAGGCCGGGAATCCTGCGCTCGAACGCCTTCATCCGCTGTGGGAAGGCATAGCGCAGACCCTCGACGTTCTGGAACAATGAGAGATCGACGTAACTGAGCTTGCGCCCGGTGATATAGGGCCCGTTATCGGCCAGGATGCGCTCGAAATAGCCGAGGAATTTCGGCACCCGCTCATCCCAGAATTCCGAAGTCCGCTTCTTCGCCGGTGCGCGCTGATCCTCGTAGTAGAGCGTCGGCCCGAGCGGATGGTGCGTGTCATGCACCTCGACCACGAAGTCGGTGATGGTGAGCTGGAGCTGGTGCACCCAGAGCTGCGCGGCCTCCGATTTCGGCATCAGGTCGTGGCGGCCGCCGAGATAGAACAGGATGTTGGCGACCTGCCCGATCACGAGCTTGCCCGCCTTCAGGAACGGTGGTGCAAACGGCGGCGTGCCGCTTTTCGCCTCCAGCATCTTCGTCATGGCCGACATGCCGCCGGGCTCGCGGGCGACGTCGCGATAGGAAGCCCCCACCTCCTCCAGCGCGAGCCGCACATATTCGCCGCGGCCCTGGATCGAGGGCCAGTAATAGAGCTCATAGCGCATGAGGGGTCCTTGGCGTGGATTTGAAAACGAACGGTGGGCTGCCCTGCAGACGAAGCAAAGGCGCCGCGGATGGTTCCACGGCGCCTCGCCTTTCGTCTAGTGTGACTGTGCTCAGTTCGTCTGCTGGATCGCCGAAACCTGCCAGCTGCCACCGCGCTCGCGCAGGAAGGTCCAGACCTCGGTGACCTGCTGCGGCTGCTCCGAGCCTTCGACCAACCGGCCGCTGGCACGATCGATCGTGGTGTCGACGAGCGAGAAGCGCATCGCCACCGTCGCAAAATCCGTGTCGCCCTCGCGCCAGGCTTCCGCCAGGTCACCCTGCAGCAGCTTGGTGCCGCTGACCTTGTTGATCACGCCGCGGGCGCGGTTCTGATCGAGGTCGCGCTCGAAATAAGACACCATCTCCGGCGTTGCCAGCAGCCTGATGCGGCCGACGTCCTCGTTCGACCACGCCGCCTGGATGTCGCCGAGCAGCCGCTCGAACGCCTCATAGTCCGCCGGCAGGATCTGCAGCGGCGCGGCGCTGGCGCCACCAAAGCCGCCGAAGCCCGTGTTGGACTGGTAGTTCTGCTGATCCGATGGCGGAACGGTCCCGGCATAGGCCGGCATATTGCGGCGCTGCCACCAGGCCATCGCCATCCGCACCAGGAACACGATCAGCACGATCTGCAGCAGCAAACCGAGGATCGAGGAGAAGCCGCCAATCCCTGAGAACAGGCCGCCGCCAAACAACATGCCGAGCAGGCCGGCGCCGAGGAACCCTGCCGCCAGGCCGCCGAGCAGGCCGCCGCCGCGATTGAAGAAGCTGCCACGCGCCGGCGCGCCATAGGCACCGCCATTATTGCCCGGCTGGGTGTAGGTGCGATTGAAGGGAGACGCCGTTCCCGGCGCGGTTGAGGTCGACGGCGGCGCCGAGAAGGTGCGGGAGCCGCGGGAGCCTGAGCTGAAGCCGCCGCCGATCCGGGCATCGGCCGCCGAGACGGCCAGCACCGTCGGCAGCGCCAGCGAGATAATCACGGCCATGGCCTTCACGAGACCGCCGGTGCGCTGCATGAATTTCATGTTTCGGTTCCTGAAAAATCCTCGAAATCGAGAACGCTTCTAAGATGGGCAAGGTTGTCGAAATGTGAAGCGGCCAGCATACAGTGCGGCTGCGGCGCGGCGTCGCGGGGAACGGTATCCCGCCCCTCCCGGAAAAAGCGTCTTTCAGTCCCTATTGCGGGGGCACCATGGTTTCCTTCACGGCGGCGACGAGCTGGCTCAGCGTGAACGGCTTCGGCAGGAACGCGAATTGCTGGTTTTCCGGCAGGCTCTTCTCGAACGCATCCTCGGCATAGCCGGAGACGAAAATGATCTTCACCTCCGGATTGCGGTCGCGCATCGCCTTCAGCAAGGTCGGGCCGTCCATCTCAGGCATCACCACGTCGGAGACGACGAGATCGACCTCGCCGTTGCATTCCTCCAGCGCTTCCATCGCCTCGATGCCGTTGGAGGCCTCGATCACCGAATAGCCGCGCGAGCGCAGGCCGCGGGCATTGAGCGCGCGCAGGCCCTCCTCGTCCTCGACCAGCAGGATGGTGCCCTGCCCGGTCATATCAGCGCGCGGCTTCGTCTCGGTGCCCGCGGTCGCAGCCGTCTCCTTGGCTGCGCCATTGCCGCCAGCGTGCTGCTGCTCGGCCTGGGCCTCCTGCTCGACATGATGCCGCGGCAGGAAGATGTTGAACGAGGTGCCCTTGCCGACCTCGCTGTCGACATAAATGAAGCCGCCGGTCTGCTTGATGATGCCATAGACCGTGGACAGCCCAAGCCCGGTGCCCTTGCCGACTTCCTTCGTCGAGAAGAACGGCTCGAAGATTTTGTCGCGGATCTCCGGGGGAATGCCGGTGCCGGTGTCGGTGATAGTGATGCGCACATAGTCGGCGACCGGCATGCCCTTGTAGGCCGCCTGCGCTGTCTCCTCCGCCGCGACATTGCCGGTACGCACGGTGAGCTTGCCGCCATCCGGCATCGCGTCGCGGGCATTGACCGCAAGATTGACAATCACCTGCTCGAACTGGGAGACGTCGACCTTGACCGGCCACAGGTCGCGACCGTGGTTGAGATCAAGCTTGACCTTCTCGCCGATCAGCCGCCGCAGCAGCATGGTGAGGTCGGACAGCGCGTCGCCGAGGTCGAGAACCTGCGGCCGCAGCGTCTGCCGGCGCGAGAACGCGAGCAGCTGCCGCACCAGGGTGGCGGCGCGCGTCGCGTTCTGCTTGATCTGCATGATGTCCTGGAACGACGGATCGGTCGGCTTGTGCGCGTTCAGCAGGAAGTCGTTGGCCATCATGATGGCCGAAAGCACGTTGTTGAAGTCGTGGGCGATGCCGCCGGCGAGCTGGCCGACCATCTCCATCTTCTGCGACTGGTTGATCTGGTTTTCCAGCGTGCGCCGCTCGGTAGTCTCCAGCAGATAGACGATCGCGGCTTCCGTCTCGCGCTCGCTCTCCTCGACCGCGGTGACGAAGAACTGGCCGAACCGCTCCTTCGGCCCGTCCAGCATCACCTCGACCGGCGGAATGTCGGCCTGCCCTTCGGCCGCCTGGTTGATCGCGGCGATCAGGAGGTTGCGATCGCGCGGGCTGACGGCGCGGAAGATCGATTTCGCGGCCGCCGCATCGGCGCTCAGGTTCTGCGCGAGCTTCGCATAGCGGGCGTTGGCGCGCACCACGGCGCCGCTGCGATCGACGGTGGCGATCGCCATCGGCGTATGGTCGAAGAAACGCATGAAGCGGACTTCGGCGGCGCGCTCGGGATCGGAGCGCTCGTCGCGGGCGCGGCTGATCACGAGCGTGCGCGACGGCCCCGGCGCGCCATCGGCGCCGAAGGCGAGCTTGTGATAGAGCCGCACCGGCATGGTCTTGCCGCCGCGCATCTTCAGGTCGATGTCGAACACCTCGGTCCTGACCTCGCCGGGCACCGCGACGATCGAGGTCAGGAGTGAAGCGCCGTCACCGGAGACGACGTCGGTGAGCCGGAGGCCGCCCGAGCCGATCTCGGCAAGATCATAGTCGAGCCAGTTGGCGAGCGTCGCGTTGACGTAAACGAGATTGCCCTCGGCATTGACTGAGAAGAAGCCGCAGGGCGCATGATCGAGATATTCGATCGCGTGCTGCAGCTCCTGGAACACGTCCTCCTGGCGCTCGCGATCGCGGGTGATGTCGGCGATCGACCATACCGCGTATTTCTGCTCCTGCTTGGATTTACCCAGGGGACGCACGCGCATGCGCAACCAACGGCCTTGACTACCTTGGCCGCCTTCGCCGGCAGCGGCGATCCGCACCTCCTCCTGCTGCCGCTTGCCTTCGCGCGCCGCCTTGAGCAGGCGGAATACCGCTTCCGAGACATCGGGGTTGCCGATGAAGACGCGCTCGACCGGGCGCGCCTCCTGGGCGCTGGCGGCGCCGGTCATCGTGAGATAGGCGGCGTTGGCATAGACCACGTGGCCGCGCGGGTCGGTGACCGCAAGCCCGTCGGGCGCGAGGTCAGGCACCCGCCCCATCACCGGATCGTCGGTGGTGCGGTCGGCGAAGCGGACGATGCCGGCGGCGAACGCGAACAGGTTGAACAGCCCGACGGTGGCGAGCACCGACAGCAGGCCCAGGATGTAGGGCTGCGCCTGGGCGCGTCCGATCGTCATCAGCACCACGGCGGCCGCGACGAGCGCGCCGGCGACCAGCAGCACCAGCAGAATGCTACCACTGCGCCGGTGCCGCTCGGGCAGGCTCACCTGGTCCTGGGACGCATCGTTGTCGAGTTCGGCGCTCATGGCAAAAGGACGCGACCTGCCGGCAGGGACATGACGCGCATTGGCGCGCTAATCTGCCCTCCCTGCCTGAATCGACCGCTCCTGCGCAAGCCCGTCAAGACGAGATTCCGTGGTTTATCCGCAATTTACGGAGGTTTGGCTGCCAGAGGTCCGACTCACATCCGCCGCCCGGAGAGGTTGCGCCGCAGCCCCATGACGTAGCCGATGATCTCCGCGACCGCGTGATAATGTTCCACCGGGATCTCGTCGTCGATGTCGACCGTGGCATAGAGCGAGCGCGCCAGCGGCACGTTCTCGACGATCGGGATGTCGTGGGCGCGGGCGACCTCCCGGATCTTGAACGCGATGACGTCGACGCCCTTGGCAACGCAGACCGGCGCCGACATGCCGCGCTCATAGGCGAGCGCCACCGAATAGTGGGTCGGGTTGGTGATGATCACAGAGGCCTTGGGCACCGCCGCCATCATGCGCTTGCGCATCTTGGCCTGGCGGAGCTGCCTGATGCGGCCCTTGATGTGGGGATCGCCTTCGGACTGCTTGTATTCCTCCTTGACCTCCTGCACCGACATCTTGAGGCGCTCGTACCATTGCCGGTACTGGAACGCATAATCGCCGATCGCGACCAGTGCGAGCAGCGCCACGACCGAGCCCATCAGGTGCTGGATCAGCGAGAATGAGATGCCGAGCAGCGCCCCCGGATCGAGATGAAGCAATGATTCCAGCCGGAACCGCTCCGGCCAGAGGATCATGGTCATCACGGTGCCGAGCAGCCCGAGCTTGAACAGGCCCTTGGCGAAATTGACCGCCGCCTGCTTGCTGAACAGCCGCTTGAAGCCTGCGAGCGGCGACAGCTTGCCGAAATCCGGCTTCAGGGACTGGGCGGACCACACCAGGCGATGCTGCAGCATGTTGCCGCCGATCGCGGCGAGCGCGAGCATCAGGATCGGAATGCCGATCGCCGCCACCACGGCGAACAGCAGGCCGCGCCCCAGCGCCAGCAGCGCCGGTCCGTCGGTATGGATCATCCAGGAATTGGCGATCAAATTGCGCAGCGGCACCATCAGCGCGGTGCCGATCGAGCCAGAGAAGGTCGACATCAACAAGAGCGCCGCCGCGATCACGAACCAGGTGTTGAGCTCCTGGCTCTTGACCACATCGCCACGGCTGACCGCGTCGTCGAGCCGCTTTTGCGTCGGGTCTTCTGTTTTGTCTTCGTTATCGCCGCCCTCGGCCATCGCTCACGAGCCTCTCACCTCGGCATCATGTCGCGCATCACGCCGTCGAAATAGCCGAGGAACGTTCCCATCATCGCCGCCAGCACGAAGGCGAGGATCAGGAAGCCGAGCATGATCGAGAGCGGTGCACCGACGAAATAGACTTGCATCTGCGGCATCAGGCGCGCGAGCACGCCGAGTCCGACGTTGAAGACGAGGCCGAACACCAGGAACGGCGCCGAGAGCTGCAGGCCGAGCTTGAACGCGGTGCCGAAGGCCTGCGTCGCGAGCGAAGCCACGTCGCCGCTCGGCACCAGCTCGCCGGGCGCGAACACCTTGTAGCTGTCGCTGAGCGCCGCGATCACCAGGTGATGGCTGTCGGTGGCGAACAGCATCGTCACCCCGAGCATCGTGAGGAAGTTGCCGACCAGCACGCCCTGCTGGCCCTGGGTCGGATCGACCGCGGTGACGAAGCCGAGCCCCATCTGCTGGGCGATCACCGCGCCGGCGACCTGGAGCGCGGCGAACGTCACCCGCGCGGTCGCGCCGAGCACGATGCCGATGATGATCTCGTGCAGCATCATCACCAAGAGCGGCGCCAGCGATCCCATGTCGACCTGATAGGCCTGACGATGCAGCGGCAGGATGATCATGGTGAGCAGAAGCGCGATCGAGAGCTTGATGCGCACCGGAATATTGGTCTCGCCGAGCCCCGGCAGCAGCATCACCATGGCGGAGATGCGAGCGAAGGCCAGCATGAAGGCGGCGGCGTATGCCGGCAGGAAAGAGATGTCGATGCGCATCGCGCGGCGTCCCGGCCTTGACGGCCGCATCCGCTGCCGCAGCTCACTTGCGAAAGCCCGAGCCGAGCGGCCGTTCGCGCGATTGAAGGAGGCGGCAGTCCCGATCCCGTCCCTCGCACGCGACGATCGATCGGCGCGCGGCGAGCAGAGCAGGCTCCGCCGCGCGGGACATTGCCTCATCCGCCGATGATTCGCGACGAGATCCGCATCATGTGCGATTCGAGCGCATCGGCCATGAACGGCAGTGCGAGCAGCAATGTCACGAAGATCGCGATGATCTTCGGCACGAACACCAGCGTCTGCTCCTGGATCTGGGTGAGCGCCTGGAACAGGGAGACGACGACGCCGACCACGAGGCCGACCACCATCAGCGGCGACGACACCACCACGATGGTCCAGATCGCGTCGCGCGCGACGTCAAGCGTTTCGGCACCGGTCATGTCTCGCCAGCCTTTCCAGTCATTATCATCGCCATGGCTCGGCCAATGAAGCCGTCACACGGCACGAGGCCCCGCGATCCGCGCGTGATCCATCGAGATGTCGGGCTCGCGCGGAATGCGCGGGCCGTATCGCAAGTGTGCAGCGACGATCCGTCAGATCGTCATCTTCATGATGTCTTCGTAGGCCTGGATCACGCGGTCGCGCACCGAGACCAGCGTCGACACCGCGACATCGGTCTCCGCGACTGCCGTGACGACATCCATGACATTCGCCCGGCCAGAGGCCATCGCGACCGTCTGCGCGTCCGACTTGCGGCCGGTCTCCATGACGCCGCCGATCGCATCCTTCAGCACTGCGCTGAACGAGGGACCGCCGGTCTCCTGACCGCCTGCATTGCCGAGAACGTCGCGCACACGCGCGAGATCCCCGAACTTGTTACTCGAGCCGCCGGTGTCCAAGACCCTGGCAAGATTGGCGTAGGCGTTTGCTGCATTGACTGGGCTAGCCATGACTTACGTTTCCCTGTTCTTCAAGTCTTGAGGATGTCGAGCGTGCGTTGAATCATGCGGCGCGTGGCGCCGATGATGTTCAAATTCGCCTCGTAGGACCGCTGCGCATCGCGCATGTCGGTCATTTCGATCAGCGGGTTCACGTTCGGATATTTGACGTTGCCTGTGGCATCCGCGGCCGGGTTGCTCGGGTCGTATTTGACGCGAAACGCGGACTGGTCCGGCACGATCTTGCCGAGGCTCACCACCTTGGCGTCGGCCGCGCGGTCCAGCGCCGAGGTGAAGGTCGGGACCTTGCGACGATAGGGATCGCCGCCGGCGGTCGCGGCCGTGGAATCGGCGTTGGCGATGTTTTCCGAAATCACCCGCATACGCCCGGCCTGCGCGCGCAGGCCCGAGGTCGCGATCGTCATCGAGCGCAGGAAATCGCTGGAATCACTTGCCATGCTTGTCGTTCTCCATTCCTAGGTCCAGCCAGCTCAGCCCTTGCCGATCGCCGTCTTCAACAGGTGCAGGCTTTTGCTGTAGAGCGAGGTGGCCGCGGCGTAGTCCATCTGGTTGGCGGAGACCTTCAGCATCTCGTCTTCGAGATTGACGGCATTGCCGGTGGGCCGGGTCTGGAAGCCCGCCTTGCGGTTCTGGTCGAAGCTCGCGCCGCCCGATGTCGGGACGATGTGGGCTTCGCTGGTGCGCGTCAGCGCCAGCGGCCCCATGCCGCCCGCGACCGCGCCGGTTGAATCGAATTTTGGCTCAACCAGATCGCGCGGCTTGAAGTTCGGCGTGTCGGAATTGGAGACGTTTTCGGACAGGACGCGTTGCCGCTCCTGGTGCCACTGCATCTTGGTACGCAACGCCGACAACACTGGAAAATCGTTGATGGACATTGCGCCGCTCCGTTCTGTCCGGCTGTTTCGACCTCCTTCGAGGTAGGTACAATCTGCCGGGTGTATGGTTAATACCGAGTTAACGTGATGTGCGGTGCACCCCGGTATTGTTCCGGGGTTTTGGCAATTTTTTAAGAATTGGCGGATGCGATCGCTCAGCGCTGCACCAAATTGGCACGCGGGGCGTTGCCAAGAAGTCGTTTTGGCCCGACCGATTCATGGGCTATTAAGATACCGGGCGGCATTTCCTGCCGCCGCGCGTTAACAGTGGTTCCGATCGTGACGGCTTCGTTCAGCGTTGGCGAACCCCATCCGACAGACGAGAGCCCTTCAGGAAGCGGGATTTGCCGGGGACAGACATGCAGGCACTGACCTTTATTTTCGCGTTCGTGGCCGTGCTGGCGCTGATTTTGCTGGTCGCCTGGCTGGTGCGGCGATTCGCGGGGAATCGCCTCGGCACCACGGCCAATCGCGGACGCATGCCGCGTCTGGCCGTGATCGATGCCGCCGCTGTGGATGGACGCCGCCGGCTGGTGCTGGTGCGTCGTGACAATATCGAGCATCTGCTGATGATCGGCGGCCCGACCGACATCGTCGTGGAATCGAACATCGTCCGCGCCGCGCCGGTGCGCGAGCAGATTCCCCAGCGTCCCGGTCTCGCGGCGGAGCCTCCGCCGCGGATCGCACCCTTGCCGGATGCCCAGCCCTGGTCCGACAGCGAAGCCGCCAAGGCCGAGGGGCTCGACCATCCCGAGCCGGCCGTGCCGCCGATGCCGGAGTTGCCGACCCGGCCGATGCGCCCGGCGTTCGGCGACGACGGCCGCCGCCCGGCGATGGCCGAGCGCCGCGAGCCGAGGGGCGAGATGCCGGAGCGGCGCGACCTGCGAAGCGAGATGCCCGAGCGGCGCGAGCCGATGACGGGCTTTACCCCGGAGCCCCTGCCCGGGCGCCCCGAGCCCCGGCAAGAGCCGAGAGCCGAGCTGCGCGGCGAGCCGCGCATGGAGCCGCGTGCCGAGCCCCGTCCCGAACGGCTGATGCCGCGCGGCGAGCCGATGCGTGAACCGATTTTGCCGCGCCCGCTGCGGCCGGCCGAGCAGCCGAAGCCGATCGATCCATTCAGGCCTCAGGCCGCCGAGCCCCCGGTCAAGCCGCCGCCGATGCGCGCGCCCGAACGCGTCGCCGCGCCGCCGCCCCCGCCTCCTCCGCCGCCGGCACCACCGGCCGCGCCCCCGGCTCAAAGCGCGGAAGCCAATCTCGCCGAGATGGCGCAGCGCCTGGAAGCGGCCCTGCGCCGTCCGCCGGCCGAGCCGCCCGCAGCAGGCGCACCGCCCAGCGAGCCGCCGCCACTGCGGCCCGCCGCGCGCGCTGAACCGGGTGCCCCTGCTCCAGGTCCGGCGCCGGCGGGGCCCAAGACCAGCTTCGAGAATCTCGAAGACGAGATGGCCTCGCTGCTCGGCCGTCCAAAGTCGTCTTCGTGAGGCGCCTTCTCACCCCGCGTAGAGTTGTCTTCCTTTTCGCTCTGATTGCCGCCGGATCGCTGGCGGGGACTGCGGCTGCCCAGGACATCAGCATCAACCTTGGGCCAGGCAATGGGGGCGTCACCGAGCGCGCGGTGCAGCTGATCGCGCTGTTGACGGTGCTGTCGATCGCACCGTCGATCCTGATCATGATGACGTCGTTCACGCGCATCGTGGTGGTGCTGTCGCTGTTGCGCACGGCGATGGGCACCGCGACGGCGCCGCCGAACTCGGTCATCATCGCACTGGCGATGTTCCTGACCGCCTTCGTGATGGGGCCGGTGCTGCAGAAGTCCTATGATGACGGCGTTCGGCCGCTGATCGAGAACCAGATCGGCGTCGAGGATGCGCTGCAGCGCGCCTCGGTGCCGCTGCGCGGCTTCATGCAGAAGAATGTGCGCGAGAAGGATCTGAAGCTGTTCCTGGATCTCTCGGGTGAGGCGCCGCCGGCAACGCCCGACGAGCTCTCGCTGCGCATCCTGGTGCCGGCCTTCATGATCTCTGAGCTGAAACGCGCCTTCGAGATCGGCTTCCTGCTGTTCCTGCCGTTCCTGATCATCGACCTCGTGGTGGCCTCGGTCCTGATGTCGATGGGCATGATGATGCTGCCGCCCGTGGTGGTGTCGCTGCCGTTCAAGCTGATCTTCTTCGTGCTGGTCGACGGCTGGTCGCTGGTGGCGGGCAGCCTGGTGCAGAGCTACGGAGGCTGAGCGCCGGGCCGCTATTTGCGCGGCCCGTGCCGCGCCAGACGAGCGATCACGCTTCATCAGATGTTGCGCAAGGCTTGCGCATGAGTGATCCGGCATGCGCCGCAGCATCGCCGCGCCTGTGGGACGATCGTTACCGACGGCGCAAACAACAAGGCTTCATTGGATTGACATGCCCGCATGCGGGCTTTCAAATCGCGGCAATATCCTTTCCGGCCGGTGTTACCGGCGGCTCGCATTTCAATCGTAACGGCTTTGTCTGTTTGCGACATCGATTGGCAATTTCGGCCGACGATCGTTGGCCCCTCGTAACACCTCGCTCCCACGCCGTTGCGCTCGTCCGGCCGCAATGGCTTCGTGAGTCCGGATGGCCTGCTGATGACCGCCCAGCTCATCAACATCAAGACGCTGCAATCGCCCGCGCGCCGCGTCGCGATCCTTAACGGCTTTGGTCGCACGCTCGGCGACGGCATCATCGGCCTGCAGGCGCTTCATCTGGCAATGCGGCTCGGCATCGTGCCCCCGCGCCCGACATTGTTTCGGCTTGCCGGCTTCGGGCCGATGGTCGAGGCCGTCCATGCCGCGGCTGATATCGCCGAAATCAGAATCCTGCCGTCTGCGCATGCGACGCCGCAAACACGGTTCGACGAAACAGACGAGTTCGATCACGTCATCGATATCCGCGACTTCGCATTCTCCGCGGATTTTCAGCGGACGTCGATGATCGACTTCTTCCTGCGCCGGCTCGGCGTCGAGCCGGAGTTCGTGCCGTCCGGCCTCAAGCGCAATACATGGCTTGCACCGCGCGTGACGGCGCAGCCGGCAGCGCGTCCATGGGGCTATGTCCTGGTCTGCCCGCGTGCGTCAATGCCGCTTCGCGATATGCCAGACGAGATTCACGACGTCATCCTGCGCCAACTCGCCCGCCGCTGCGCCGTGGTCACCCAGGGCCGCGTGCCGCTTGACCTCGTAACCGAGGTTGCGCATGCGCCCGAATGCGCGACGCTCGCAGAGCTGTGCACGCTGGTGCGCAACGCGCGCTGGGTGATCTCGACGGACACGGCCATGGTGCATCTGGCCGATGCATTCGGCGTGCCGTGCCTCGCCTTCTTCCCGACTCATCGGCCGGAATGGCGCATGCGTGATTATCCGCGCTGCGTTGCCGTTCCGCTCCGCTCGGCACTGCCGCCCGGCCTCGAATTCGCGCGCGGCGTGGGTGACCACGCGCTGGCGCGCCGCGCCTGGTTTCCCGATGGCGCGGATCTCGGCTGGTTGAAGCGCGTCGTCGCGAAATGCAGGGCATGGCATGAGCCCCGCTCTGCTCCATCAGAGATGGTCACATAGAGCATGATCCGGAAAAGTGGAAATCGGTTTTCCCACGCGACAAACGCCGAAGGCGTTTGCGCGGAGATCATGCTCAATCAAAGAGATCAGATCATGATGCGATTCCTTCTAATCGCATCATGATCTAGCAAGGCGGACGCCCCGCCGTCATGCCACGTCATATTGCTTGCTGAGGTGGTCGCCGATCTGCACCAGCATCGCGACGCATTCGGGGTAGCCTGGCTTGGTTGCCGTGCCCGGATCGGCCTTGGCGCGGAATTCCCACCGTGTGCCCCATCGCAACACCGAGATCGACATCCCCGCGGGATAATCGAGATGGGCCTTCAGTTCCGTCGTCGCCATCTCGATCAACTCGGCTTCGGTCTTGGTCGGCTTGCTCATGAATCCTCCGGTACGATCTTGCGATCACTCGGCCCGCACCTGCGCGGCTGGTCGAATCGCAAATTGCCGTCTTCCTGCGCAACTGTCGAGAGCACAGGCGCATGCTGCCACCAGCGAATCCCGATCGGATGCCTTCAGCGCCGGAGATAGCGCCAGCCGATCACGATGCCGCTCACCGAGACCATGGCGCCGAGCAACGAGAGCAGGACCACGACAATGTCCCAGGCTGGGCGGTACATCAGCAACAGCTGAAAATCGAAACTATGCAGCGCATTGAACAGCCAGCGGTAGCTGCGCCGGCTCTCGTCGATGTGCCCGACGATGTCACCAGTGATGGGACTCATGTGAAACCAGGTCCGCGGCTCGTCGTCGAATACCGCACGGAGGACCGGCAGCTCCCGCTCCTGGTGGTGTGCATACCAGTAGGCGTCGTATTGCCGGAGTGCGAGCCGATCGGCGAGATGCGCATCCGGAATCAGCTTCGCAGCGGCCGTCCACAGCCGATCCGGTGTCAGCTGGATCGGCGTGCCCGAGGCCGGGTCGATCGGTATCGGTGCGCCATCGCGCCCCTCCAGGATCATCATCGGGCTTCCGCCCAGCCAGACGAAGCGCGCCTCGACCACGCCCCTTTGTCCCGGTGTCGGGAGCCGTGCCGCGATATCAGGCGCATCGTGGCCGGCATAGCGCTGCATCGCTTCGCGCGTGGTGTCGCGGCCTGCGAAATAGTCACCGGGATTGAGCGACAGCCAGCCCGAGAACATCCAGGTCAGCACGAACAGGCCGGCGATCACACCGGTGACGTGATGCCACGCCATCCAGCCGCGATACGGCGTGATCCTGCCGCCGCTGTAACGCCGCTTCAGCCGCACGCGCAGAATGCCGATCCAGATGCCGGTGACGCCGACGATCAGGCAGATACCGGAAATCCAGAGCACGACGAGCCGCCACAGCGGCCCGTCCTTGCGCAGCACGGTCGGATAGATCCAGTGCGGGATCGAGCCGAGCCAGTTCCAGACGCGCTCGGCGTGGTTGGTATCGAGCGCGATCTCGCCAGAGCGCGAGGAGACATAGAGCTCGGTGCCGGAGTCGTCGCCAAGCGTGATCAGATAGAACGGCCGCAGCGGATCATAGCGCGCCGTGACGCTCCACTGGTCGCGGTCGACGACATCAACGATCTGCGGCGCACGGCTGGCCGGATGATGGCGCGCGACCGCAAGCGCCTGCTGTTCGGAGACTTTCGTGATTGTGTGGCCATCGACGGCGGAGATAGCCTGTCGCTTGCCATCCCAATCGGTCAGCCGATATGCGGGCTCGTCGGCCAGCATCGCAAGCCTGAGGTCGCGCGGAAAGCGCGTCGCCCCTGCCGCCTTCATCGCATCATCCGGAGATAGTAGCACCGTCTCCCATCTGATGTCGGGCAGCGCCGCCAGCCTCTCCTTGTCGGAGAGGTTCGGAAACGCGACATACATCATCACCACGCCCGACATGAACCACATCGCGAACAGCAGGCAGGTGACGATGCCGACCCAGCGGTGGCCGATATACAGCCACCGCCGTGCCGTGCGGAGCAGTCCGCGGCGCATGCTCAGAACTTCACGTTGACGGCGAGCTGCGCGGTGCGCGGCATGCCCAGCACCCACTGGCCGGTGATACCCGAGGCGGCCTGGGTGGCCGTACCCGAGGTGGCATAGACAGTGTCAAAGAGATTGTAGACCCGGAACGAGACCGTTGTGTTTGGATCGGGCTTCCACTGCACACCGGCGTTGACGACGTTGTAAGCCGGCATCGCCACCGTGTTGGCGTTGTCCGCGTAGATCTTGCCGACAATCTGGATGCCGGCATTGGCCGACCAGTTCGGCGCAAACGCCCAGGTCGCCCATATGTTGGAGACGGTCTGCGGCACATTGATCGGCACGTTGCCGGCATAGTTCACGGTGCCAGAGCCGACCGCCTGGACGAAGTCGTCATACTTCGCGCGGAGGAACGCGGTGTTGGCATCGATGCGCCAGCCATGATCGAGCGCAAAGCCCACCGACGCCTCGACGCCGCGCGACGATTGCTGGCCAACCTGCACCGTCAGCGTCGGATCGCTCGGATCCTGCTGCAGCAGGTTGTTCTTGACGATCTGATAGCCCGCGAGCGTCCACTCGCCGCGGCCACCCCAGAACGACTGCTTGACACCGACCTCGACCTGTTTGCCGGAGGCCAGTTCGAAATTCTTGTTTGCCGTCGAGGTCGTGATCAGACTGCCGACCGGATCCACCGCGACCGAATACTGACCGTAAAAGGCCAGATCCTTGATCGGCGTATAGACGGCGCCGAAGCGCCAGCTCGTGGCGTGATACGATCTCTCGAAGCTGCCGGTGGCGGGCGAGCGATAGTCGGTGCGCTCGATGGTCGGCTCGTCCTGGCGGATGCCGCCGATCAACGACAGTTGGTCCGTGACCGACAGGCGGTTTTCGGCAAACACACCATACTGGTTGGTCGTGCTGCTGAATCCGGGTGCCGTCGGGCTCGGACCCCCGCCGCTGAAGAGGCCGGGATCGACGGCGTAGAGATCCACCGACGACGTGCCGTCAAAAGGCGAGTTGTTGGTGTGGGTGAAGCTGATGTTGTTGACGTCGAAGCCCGCCACGAACTCGTTGGCCATGCCGAGGACATGGCCACGGAAGGTGGTGTCCATGCGATCGCCGATCTGCCGTTGATCGTGGAAGATTTCGATGTAATCGCTGCGGTCGATGCGGCCGGTCGTGGAATTGTAGCTGTAAGTCTCGGCATCCCTCCAGTGTCGCTGGCTGTCGAGGTAATAGAGCGTGTTATGGACCGAGATAGCGTCGGTGACCTGCCATTCGGTTTTGACCTGGCTCTGGCTGTCCTGATAGCGGATGTTGCTGTCGCCGACATTGTAGTTGTTGAAGCGAAGCGCCTCCAGGAACTGGCCGCCGACAAGCGGCGTGCCGAAATAGCGCATCGGGTGGCGGTCGCCATAGTCGGTGGAGATCGTCCAGGTGACGTCCTCGTTCTGCTTCACCTGGACTGCGGCATGCAACTCGACATTGGAGTTGTCGCCGCGATCGACCCAGCCATCGGATGCGTTGGCGGTGGCGGTGATGCGATAGGCGACATCCCTGTTGACCGGTCCACCGCTGTCCACGGCGATGCGCCGGGTCATGTTGCTGCCGAACGAGACTTCGGCCTGGTTGCTCTGGACCCACAACGGCATCTTCGAGATGACGTTGATGGCGCCGCCGATCGCGCCCTCGCCATACATCACCGATGCGGGGCCGCGCAGCACCTCGATGCGCTGCGCCGACCAGGTGTCGTAGGGGAACGTCAGCGTGCCGGAGCCGACATAGAGGCGCGTGCCGTCATACAGCGTCATCACCGAGCCGTTGCCGGTGAAGCCGCGGGTGTTGAAGGACAGGCTGCCGTTGCCGGGCTCCGGGCTGGCGGTGAAGCCTGTGGCGTTCTGAGTCACCGCGGAGATGATGTCGTACTGGCCGCGCTCGGCCATTATCTCCGCCGGGATCACTTCGACGCTGGCCGGCGTCTGCAGACGCGTCAGGCCGAGCCGGCTTCCCGTCGAGGTGGTGCCGGTGAGATTGAGGGTCGGTGCAGCGAACACCGGACCGGCCGGCGCTGTGGTCGCAGCAGGGGTCGAAGCATGCGTGCGGGCGGCATTGCGCTGCTGGCGCGCTCGAGCAGTGGATGATGCTGACCCTTGCGCAGCGCGGCGCACGGCTGGCTTGGCCGACGGCGTCACCACGACGGGTTCGAGCGGATAGCTCGGCTGGACGGTTTGCGCCCCGGCCCCCGCAGGCCAGAGCAGGAAGGATGATGCAACGGAAGACAACAGGATAGAACGCCGCTTGGATGCGGGTGAGATCAGGGAGGTCATCAACAGGGCTCGCGACAACGTGGCACGTCACCGCGAACCAAGCCTTCCCCCGCTGAACGCGGCAGTCGACTTCCACCAGGACACCCCGCCCGATGTGCTCACGTGTGACCACGGCTGACGGCAGGTCTCCTGGCTCGCGGGTCGTGGCCTTTTCGCCGCCTTCCCGAGCTAGCGCTCAGTGGCATGTGGCAAAGGCTCGCCGCTTACAGTTGCGGGGGCAGCCGCGGAATTGGGTCACCCCACACCGCGTTCCCGTTTAATCCTCGATGAGGAACCGTCCTGCTCACATAAAAGTTAAATTCGGAACATGTCAACACCCGGCCGCAGATTGTTCCACGACGTAGCGCAGCGGCATCTCGCCTCACCTTTAATTCAGGTCAGTCAGCTGTTGCGTTGCGACTCATGCTGGCAAGGACGGCTCGCTCGCAACGACAATCACAACTGTCGTCCCGGGCAAGCGAAAGCGCGACCCCGGACCCATAACCCCAGGGAGATGTTGTGACACGGGATGGCCGACGATCTTTGTCGACAATCGCCGACAGTGACTATGGGTCCCGGCTCAAGGCCGGGACGACAGCGGAGTTTGTCGTTGGCGCCAGCGGATCACGAAGCGCCGGCCCGGCGGCGGACAAAGTCATTCGCCTAGCGCCCCGCGGCCGCCTGCTTCACGCCATTGATCCGCGGCAGCGCGCCGGTGGTGTCGGGCGCCGCCATTGCGGAATCCTTGGCGGCGTCCTTCTGCGGATCGCGCGACGCTTCGGGTGAGCGCGCGGTCGCATCAGGGAAGCGTGTCTTCATGTCGCGCAGGAAGCCGTCGAGCGTGTCGACGCTCGCCGCCATCTTGGCGATCTGGGTGAACTCGGCACTCGAGCCGGTGGCCGGCTTGCTGGCGACGTCGAAGGCGAGCTTGTCGGCCTCGCCGGTCATCAGCGGCGCGTATTTCTCCCGGAACCGCGCCAGCCCGATCGCGTCCTCGGCGAGTGCATAACCGACCACGGCGCGAATGATATCGCCGCGCTCGGCCGGGTTGAGCGGCCGGAAGTCACGCCAGCGCTCGCCGTAATAGAGCTCGATCTGCTCGGAGGCCTCGCGCCAGCGCCGCGACGCCCAGTAGATGTCGGAGCGCAGCCGGATCGCCTCGCGGCCGTTGATGTTGCTGATGATGTCGAGCGCGAGATCGTGGCGGCCGATATCGCTCTGCGCCCGCGCCTCAAGCAGCAGACGCTGCTGACGCAGCTCGCCGGAGAGATCGGCGATGCGGGTCGTGTTCAAGGCGTCGATGGCGCGGTCCGGCTTGCGCGCGGTCAGATAGACCATCGCAAGCCTGGCCGCGACCTGCGCCCGCGCCGCGCCTTCGAGGCGCTTGTCGATCTGGTACTGTAGCAGCTCGGCGGCCTGATCCAGGAGGTCGATGCCGACCAGACGGTCCGCCAGGCGGCGGATCATCTCGTCGCCGCGCCGGCCGATCGGCGTCAGCTCGCGGAATTCGTAGAAGATGCTGAGCGCATCCACCGGCGGCAGCTCGTCGGCCTTGCCGCCGAGGAACAGCTGCGAGAACAATGCGGAGGCAGCATCCTGGGTTTGCCGGGTGACTTCCGAGGTCGGCATCAGCTGCGTCGCCGTGCGCGCCGCAGCCAGCGAATCCAGATAGTGCCCGGTCTCGCTGTAGAGCTGCGACAGCATCTGCAGCGTCTCCACCTCGACCGCGTCGCCGCGCCAGACCACCTGCAGCGTCTCCAGTTCGTGCAGTGCCTCCTCCGGCTTGATCTCCTTACGCTTCTGCAGGAGCTTGATCTCGAGCAGCTTGCCTTGGGCCGCGGCAACGCGATCCTTCGACTGGACGGCGAGCCGATAGTCGTCGAGCGCATCCTTCTCCTGCGCCATCGCCTCGGCGAGCCGGCCGCGCAGCACCGCGACCCCAGGCTTCATGTCGGGAGAGACGCCGATCACGTCGAGCTCGGCGCGCCGCTTGGCCGCACCGGCGAAGTCGCGGACCTCGAGCGAGGCCTTCATCGCATCCGCGGTCACCACGCGCTGCAGGTCGAGCGGCAGCGATGCGATGGCGAACTCGACGTTCTTGAACTTCTCACGCGCCTCGGCCCATTTGCCCTGGCGGGCGTAGGCGAGCCCCTTCCACATCTGCGAGTCGAAATTATTGCCGATCGACGGGCTGGCGAGATCCTTCAAACCCTGGTCGGGCCGTCCCATCAGAATGCTCGCGACCGCATGGAGCGTCAGCATCGCGATCTCGTCGGTCCGGGGATCGCCGTCCGAGATCATCAAATTGGTGACGCCCCGCGCCTCCGGATACATCGCATGCCCCATGTAGAAGCGGGCGAGCGCAAGCCGCGCCTGCGCGCGCTTCTCCGGCTCGGCGGTGGCGGCGGCCTTGATCAGCGCATCCTGACGCGGCAGGAAGGGCTCGCTCTGGTTCTTATTCCACTCGTCGATGTCGAACATCGGCCGCACCGCGCTCGGTGCGCGCTCCGGCGAGTAGCCGATCGAGGACAGCGTCAGGCCGCCCGGCTTGCCGAGGATGACCTTGTCGGGCGCAATCTCGACCGCGACCTCGTCAGTGTTCGGACGCACGGCGATGCCATGGAAGGAATCGAGCAGCGACAGCTCGACGAAATCCTGCCGCTTGATGAAGCCGCGGATCGGCGGCAGCGCGGTGATCACGAGCAGCTGGTCGCCGGCGTCCGGATCGGTCAGCCGATGCAGCAGGCCGGGGCCTGGATTGGCAAGCGGGATCGCGACATTGGCGATCGCGGGATCAGTGACGTTGCGCATCACCATCAACGGCTGCTGTGAGCTCGAAGCCTTGTCGGCGAAGGCGAGAGTCCAGCTCCGGCCCTTGCCGTCATCACTCGACAGTGCATGCATCTGCGGTCGGTTGAGCCGGATGCGGATGGCTTGGCCCTTGTCCAGCGGCAGCCGCGTCACCTCGCCGACAACAGCGCCGCCCTTGGCTCGGATCGGCTCGACATCGATCGGCGTGATGGAATCGAACACCAGCCACACCGTGTCGCCTCGGCGGAACAGCGCCGCCGGCGTCGGCCGGTCGAAGTTGAAGCTCAGGCGCAGCCCTTCCGAGTCCCTGATCGCCTCGACCGGTGCGGCGGCGTCAGTGCGCCCCGACGATGACGGCGCAGACGCGGCTTTCGCAGCTTCAGGCTTTGGCGTCTCGGGCTTCGGTGCTTCGGATTTCGTGACCTCAGATTTGGCAACTTCCGATTTGGCGATTTCGGGCTTAACCGCTTCGGGCTTGGCAGCTGGCTCGGCCTGCGGCGCATTGGCCTGCGCCATCTCGGGCTTCGGCGCGGCCGCGGCGGCGACTTGCGCCTTGGACGGCAGTTCGGGCGCGGGCTGGCTAGCGGCCGGCTCAGCGCTCGCCACGGGCGCAGACGCTTCCGACTTGCTCTCCGCCCTCATCTCGCGCGCTATGCTCTCCGAGGTCGGCGGCATGATCTCGTTGGCATGCGCTGCGGCCTTTGCCTTCTCGCTTCCCTTCTCGGCCACGGCCGGCTTCGCCACCGGCAAGGCATCCGGCAGAACCGCGGTCATGGGCTGATCGGCCCGCTGGAAGGCAACGTCGATGTTGTAGTTCTTGTCCTCGCGGAAGGTATGGACGTCGACATCGCCGATCACGTTCATCTCGACCGTGGTCGCGGCGGGGTCCATCTTCTGGGTGATCGAGGCGACGTTCGGCGGCGCGGCGATCTTGGCGTCGGCGAGATCGAAGGTCAGCGGCGCGTTGAACAGCAGCGTCAGCTTCTGGTCATTCAGCACCGAGGACACGTTGACGCCGTCGGGCATCTCGAACACGAAGCGGACGAAAGTCGGCTGCACCAGCGCACGGACTCGGATCGGCGGCCGCCGCTTGGCTTCGGTTTCGGCGCGCTGCTGGCGGAGCGCCCGCTCGGCGGCGCGCGCGCGCTCGGCGAGCTCCTTCACCACCTCCGGCGGCAGGTTCGGCGGTGGACCAGTCCAGCTATCCGGCAACAGGTCGATGAACACGCGCTCGCCGGCCGCCATCGTGTTGACGCGCACCTTGCGCGACAGCGACAGCCGCAGCGCCGAGCCGTCGGGATCGCCGCGGGCGCCGGCGATGTAGTCGGGCGCCGCCTCGGTCCAGCGATCGATCGGAATGTTGGCGGGACGCTCGAACTTGATCAGCAGGATCGAGCCGGCCGTCGTCACCTCGGCGCCGACGTCCTCGCTGAATTTCAGCACCAGCCGCGCATAGCCGTTGGCGGACTGCAGGCTTGCCTCGCCCTTGACTGGCTCGGCGCGGGCGATGGCCGGCGCGGCAAGGCCGATGACGATGGCGGCGAGAAGGCCAAGACCCGTGCGAAGGCTCGTGCGCGCACGGGCGCGCGCCTGCGACCACAATCCGACATCAGCCGTGCGCACCATGCACCACACTTTCAGTTCGATATCCGTAACGTCACGGACATGCCCTGCACGCCGCGGCCGCGAATCTAGCCGCGCGCGTTTAAGGGCCTGTTAAATATGCGGCTCAATTCGTCTTCGCCGGCATCACCTTGCCCTCGATCTTGGGCAGTTCGGCGCTGGCCTCCGAGGATCTATCGCCACCTGCCCGGCGCGCCAGCTCGACGGTGAGACGTTCGGCGGACTCGGGCTGCATCAGCCCGAGGATGTCCGACATCTTGCGCGGCGCGATCTGCGAGGCGATCTCGATCAGCACGGACATCTCCAGCCGGTCGAACACCTTGGCGGCGTCCTTCGGCTTCATGCCCTCATACATCGTGACGATGCTCTTGAAGCGCGCGTTGTCGGCCTCGCTCTTCTGGCCGTTGACGGCGGAGATGCGCTGCTCGATCGCCTTCATCTCCTCGGTCTTGGCCTGGATACGCTGCTCGGCCGCTTTCAGCAGGCTCTCGCGGATGTCGATCTCGCGGGCGCGCGCCTCGAGCTCCTGGCGGCGGCTCTGCAGGCGCTCCAGGATCGCTTTCTCCGAAGCCGACACAGGCTGCTGATTTTCCTCCGGATGCAGCACCATGCCCTCGGGCTTGGTCTCGGGAGCCGCCGGCTTCGGCGCTTCCTCCTTCTTCGCCTCCTTCGGCTCGCCATGCGTGGCGCCGGTGATGTCGGTCTCCTCGCGACCCGGATAGTTCAGGTTCTCCTGCGCCCACGACCGTTTGGTCGATTGCGGGGCGTAGTCGAACACATAGCCGCCGTCGAGCACGAGGCCCGCGACCTTCAGCACTGCCAACGCGCAGACCGCGATCAGGACGACCGGGAGGACGCGGATATTGCGAAACGCATTCATGCGGCGAGGCCACCGGACCTTCTACGTTCGGAGAATGCCTGCGCCGCGGCGGCGACAGCCCTGGCGCCGGTGACCGGTGCAGGAGCCGGCGCTGGTGCAGGCGTGGCGACGAAGGCAGGAGCAGGCTCGGCTTCGGCCGGCGCAGATGCAGGACGCGCTGCGCTGGCGATCTTCGACAGCCGCCGCACCACATTGTCGCTTTCGATCAGCTGCCGCTTCAACTGCTCCGACATCTGGGTCGCCGCGCTCATCTGGTTGCCGAGGTTCTCGTTGACGTCGCGCACCGCGAGCTTGAGACCGCCGATCGCGCGCTCGGCGATCTCGGTCGCGGTGATCAGCTCCGCGATCACAGCCTTCAACGAGTGCTCGTCCGATTTCAGGCGCTTCAGCCGCGCGTTGAGCAGCATGCAGTAGCCGATGGTCAGCACGAGCAGGACCGCCACAAGGCTTTCGATGATCAACCCGAGGGCGTGGTTCATTGTGCCTCCATCAACTTGTTCTGGCCTTCGGCCCCTTCGAACATCGCAAGCGTCGTATGCGGCTTGCGCAACTGTTTGGTGACACGGATCGCGACGCGGTCGCCGACCCGGCCCATCCGTCCTTCCGTCAGCGTGGTCGCGCCGCAGCGGACCGCGACCAGCGCGTCGGGGCGGATATCGAGCGGCAGCGTGTCGCCGACCTTGAGCTGCATCAGCTGCTTGAGCGGCACGTCGGCCTCATACAGCACCGCATCGACGGCGATCTCGGCCTGGGAAATCTCGGTGGCGAAATGGCCTTCCCAGACGGGATCGCGGCCGAACTTCTCGCCCATGAACATCTGCAGCAGGACCGGGCGGATCGGCTCGATCGTCGCATAGGGCAGCAAGAGCTCGACATTGCCGCCGCGATCTTCCATGTCGATGCGCAGGCGCACCAGGATCGCGGCGTTGGCGGGACGGCTGATCGCTGCGAAGCGCGGATTGGTCTCCAGCCGGTCGATGGTGAAGCGCACCGGCGACAGTGGCCGGAACGCCTGCTCGGCATCGCTCAGCACCACCTCGATCAGGCGCTTGACGAGGTTAGTCTCGATCGTGGTGTAGGGCCGGCCTTCAACGCGGAGCTGGGTATTGCCGCGGCGGCCGCCGAGCAGCACGTCGATGATCGAGTAGATCAGGGTCGAATCGACGGTGGCGAGGCCAAAGTTCTCCCACTCCTCGGCCTTGAACACGCTAAGCACCGCCGGCAGCGGGATCGAGTTCATGTAGTCGCCGAAGCGCACCGAGGTAATACGGTCGAGCGAGACTTCGACGTTGTCGGAGGTGAAGTTGCGCAAGGACGTCGTCATCAGCCGCACCAGGCGGTCGAAGACGATTTCGAGCATCGGCAGACGCTCGTAGGACACCATCGCCGAATCGATGATGGCGCGGATGCCGGAATGGTCGTCGAGATTGACCTCGCCGGCGGTGAAGCCGAGCAGATTGTCGATCTCCTCCTGCGACAGCACCCGCTCGCCGCCGCCGTTCTTGGCGGTGCCGAAGTCGCGGCTGCCGTCCTCGACCATCGCCGCCCATTGCAGCGACATCGATTCCGTGAGTTCGTTGGCTGCAGCAGCTTCTGCGGCCTCGGCGGGATCCTCGCTTTCGAGCGAGGCTTCCCATTGTGCGGCTATCGCATCTTGATCGGCTTGATCGTTGCCCGCCATGTGACTGCTTCCCGCGCCTTACTGGACCACGATTTCCTTGAAGAGCACCGCGTTGACCTGGTTCGGCGCCAGCGCGACGTTGACCCGCTTGGTCAGTTCCTCCTTGAGGCGAAACAAGCCGGCGGAGCCGTTGAGGTCGCTCGGCCTGAGCTCGCGCAGGTAGGTCTGGAAGATGTCGCTGACGCGCGGCAGGGTCGGCTTGATGGACTCGACCTGCTTCTCCTCCTTCACCTCGAGCACGACCTTGACCTTGAGGTACTGCACGCGGTCGCCGGGATTGCCGACCAGGTTGACCAGGAGATCGGGCACCTCGACGAAGGCCGGCGGCTTGTGCGGCGGCGCGGCCTCCGCGTGCTGCTCCTCGCCCTTCTTGCCGGACAGGAAGAAATAGGCGGCGGCGCCGCCGCCGAGGATCGCAAGCGCGCTGACGGCGATGATGATGAGCTTGAGCTTGCTCTTGGGCGCGCCGAGCTCTTCGCCCTCGCCCGCTCCGCCTTCAGTCTCAGCCATGGCTTTCGGTCCCCTTAGGAATGGGCCGATGCCGCAGAAAGCCTATGACGCGATACCAACGCTCCCAGCGCATCTGCGCTTCTCGTTCGCGGACGCTACGGCGGGAATGGTTAATGGAACCTTTCTTTCGCGGCTGCGGTGGGAAAAAGTTGCCGGGCAATTATGGTGAATGAGCCGTTATTGCCGGGTGATTTCAGGCCTACAAAAATTCCAAATCTTTGATTTCACGAAACAATCTGGGTTGGCACGGCATTCGCTCTCCTCTTCAGCGAACCGGCGGCTTGGGAGAGCCTCTCCGGTTCGGAACACCCCGCAAGGAACGGCCTGGGAGGGCCATCGCTGCGGGCATCGTTAAAGGGGAGCTTGCCCGATGGAGAATGCGCTTCTCGTCGGATTGTCGCGGCAGATGGTGCTGGAACGACAACTCGACGTCGTTGCCAACAACGTTGCCAACGTCAACACCAATGGCTTCAAGGCCGATCAGCAGCTGTTCGAGGAATATCTGACCTCGGGCGCGCACGAGGACAATTTCCAGGCAAGCGACCGCCGCGTCTCCTATGTGCAGGACCGCGGCACCTACCGTGACGTTTCGCAGGGACCGATCCAGAGCACCGGCAATCCGCTCGACGTCGCCATCAACGGCTCCGGCTATCTCGCGGTGCAGACAGCAGACGGCGAGCGCTACACCCGCGACGGCAACCTGCATCTGAACAACACCGGACAGCTCGTCACCGCCTCGGGCGACGCGGTGCTCGGCACCGGCGGCCCGATCGTGTTCCAGCCGACCGACCACGACATCACCATCTCGCCCGACGGCACCGTCACGGTGGTCGAAGGCGCCAACCGCGCCGACTCGATCCGCGGCAAGCTGCGCATCGTCAACTTTGCCGATCCGCAAGCCGCGCAGAAGCAGGGCAACAACCTCTACGCCGCCGCCGGCGGCGCAGTGCCGCAGCCGGATACGAAATCGACCATCCAGCAAGGCTCGATCGAGAAGTCGAACGTGAATGCGGTCGGCGAGATGAGCCACATGGTCGAGGTCACCCGGACCTATCAACAGATTGCCACCATGCTGCAGACGCAAAGCGACCTGCGCAAGACCGCGATCGAGAAACTTGCCGACGTTCCGGCCTGAACCTCGCAGAATTTGAAGGGATAACTGACATGCAGGCGCTTCACACCGCTGCGACCGGAATGGCGGCACAGGAACTCAACGTTCAGGTGATTTCGAACAACATCGCCAACCTGCGCACCACCGGCTTCAAAAAGCAGACGGCGCAGTTTCAGGACCTGATCTACGAACATGTCCGCCGCGTCGGCGCGCAGGCCTCCGACCAGGGCACGGTCCTTCCTGTCGGCATCGACGTCGGCGGCGGCGTCAAGACCGTCGGCACACCGCGTTCGATGACGCAAGGCACGCTGTCGCAGACCGGCAACGACCTCGATCTCTCCATCACCGGCGAAGGCTTCTTCAAGGTGCTGATGCCGGACGGCACCTTCCAGTACACCCGCGACGGCACCTTCCAGATGGACAATCAGGGCCGCATTGTCACCGCGCAGGGCAACCCGGTCCAGCCGACCATTACGATCCCGCAGAACGCTTCGGGCATCACCGTGAACGCGCAAGGACAGGTCTCGGTGACGCTGCCGGGCTCGACCACCTCGCAGATTATCGGCACGATCCAGCTCACCCGCTTCATCAACAAGGCGGGCCTGCAGCCGGTCGGCAGCAACCAGTACACCGACACGCCCTCCTCCGGCCAGCCGCAGGACGGCGCCGCCAACGCGGAAGGCTACGGCAGCATCACGCAAGGCAGCCTCGAGCAGGCCAATGTCGACGTGGTCAGCGAGATGAGCGAACTGATCGCCGCCCAGCGCGCCTACGAGATGAACGCCAAGGTCATCACCGCCGCCGACCAGATGATGCAGTCCACCACGGCCCTGTTCCGCTGATCTGAAGGACGCCTGCCATGATGATCCGCACCTCCCGCAAGCTGCTGCTGACTGCCGCGCTGCTGACCTCGACCACGCTCCCCGGCTTCGCCGGCGAAGCCCAAGACAAAATCGGTGCGGATCAGATCGCCGCGGACCAGATCGCCGCGCCCGTGCTGCACGCGACCGTCAACGTCACCGGCGACATCGTCCGCGTCGGCGACCTGATCGACAATGCCGGCGCCGCGGCCCAGGTCGCGGTCTACCGCGCTCCTGATCTCGGCACCACGGGCCTGTTGCCGACCGCTCAGGTGATCGCGGCGCTGCGCGGCCATCAGGTGATCGGTGTCGACACCCGCAACATCAAGGAGGTCGCGGTGACGCGGCTGGCGCGCACTGTCGATGCCAAGGAAGTCGAGCTCGCGGTGGCCAAGGCGGTCGAGCACCGCTCCGGCCTCGGCGATGCCGCCAACATCACCGTCAACTTCGACCAGCCGGTGCAGGACCTGAAGCTCAATGCCATCAACACCGGCGCGCTGGCGCCGAGCGCGGTGCGCGTCGATCCGCGCAACGGCCGTTTCGATGTCACCTTCGAGATCGGCGACGGCGTCACCGCAGGCGCGGCCAAGCTGCGCTTCACCGGCACGGCGATCGAGACCATCGAGGTCGCGGTGCTGACCCGCAACATCGACCGCTCCGACGTGCTGCGCACCGGCGACATCGTGATCGAGCGGCGCCCCAAGGCGGAGCTCGGCGGCGGCGAGCCGATCTCGCGCGTGGCCGCCATCGGCATGCAGACGCGCCGGCCGATGCGCGCCGGCCAGCCGCTGAAGACGCTCGATCTCGCCAAGCCCGATCTGGTGCAGCGCGACCAGGACGTGACCATCATCTTTCAGACCGCCGGCATCTATCTCACCACGCGCGGCAAGGCGCTGGAGTCCGGCAGCGAAGGTGACACCGTGAGCGTGCTCAACGTGCAGTCCAAGCGCACCGTCTCCGGCCGTGTCGCCGGCCGCGGCCAGGTTGCGGTCGAGATCGCCACGCCGCGCCCGGCGCAGACCGCCGAGGCCGAGATCGGCGGTCCCGTCACCGTCGCCAATCGCGTTCCCAACGCCGCCACCCTGAAAGCCGAGTAAGTTTCATGTCGAAGTTCATGTTTGATGGTTCGTCTTCGCAGAGCGTGCGGCGGATCGCGCTGGTCACGGCCTCGTTCGCGGTGCTGAGCCTTGCGGGTGGCTGCTCCTCGATCGACCGTCTCAGCCAGATCGGCGAGAAACCGAAGCTGACGGAGATCGAGAATCCGACCACGCAGCCGGGTTACAAGCCGGTGCAGATGCCGATGCCGAAGCCGGAGACGGTGTCCTACGCGCCGAACTCACTGTGGCGCAACGGCTCGCGGGCCTTCTTCAAAGACCAGCGCGCGCACCAGGTCGGCGACCTCCTGACGGTGACCGTCAACATCACCGACCAGGCGAATTTTGCCAACGAGACCCAGCGCAGCCGCAGCGGCAAGGAAGATTCCGGCGTCACGGATTTCATCGGCTCGAAGACGATCACACAGACGAACAAGATCCTGCCCGGCCGCCTCCTCACCGAGGACTCCTCATCCTCCTCGGACGGCAAGGGCTCGATCCAGCGCTCGGAATCCTTGACCACCAACGTCGCCGCCGTGGTCACCCAGGTCTTGCCGAACGGCAATCTCGTGGTCGAGGGCAAGCAGGAGATCCGGGTCAACTTCGAAATCCGCGAGCTGATCGTGGCCGGCGTCGTACGGCCGGAGGACATCCAGAGCGACAACACCATCGATAGCTCGAAGATCGCGCAGGCGCGCATCTCCTACGGCGGCCGCGGCCAGATCACCGACGTGCAGCAGCCGCGCTATGGCCAGCAGGTGATGGACATCTTGCTACCGTTCTAGCGAGCGGGTGACCCGGAGATCGAAAGCCGGCTTTCGATCTCGCGGCGAACAGGACTATCCGACTGACGCGACGTGCCGACGATCATCAGGATCTCCGCCAAGTACAGGATCGAGCTGATGCGATGAAAGTCCCTCCCCCTTGTGGGGGAGGGCCAGGGAGGGGGTAGACCCGCGCGAGACATCAGCCGTCTACGACGCGGGCCACCCTTCCCCGATCAACGAGCTCCCACATCGGAGCTGCGAACCTAGGCGCAGTTTCGATGTATACACGGCCTCCGCTAGCTCCCCTGGCGGAGGCCGTGTTCGTTTTCACAAACAGGAGAAGAGGCAGTGTCCTATCAAGCGACACGATGAAGGCATTCCCAACGATTGCTAGGTCGATCGAGATCATCCGAGGAGGCAATCACGCATCCGCAGTCTTGAACGGAGGCGACCTTCGATCCGTGATCGGATGCACGCAGGTTTATCCGGCATGCAATCATGCATACTTATTCCAGCCTTGCTCGTGATGCGGTTGTGTGAAAGATTTGCCGAATGAGCGCGAATTATGAGTATGTCTTCAGGCGTGCGGTTGACCTTGCCGGCAAGCCATCCCCGCGCGTTTTGGATTACGGCTGTGGCCGCGGGGAAGTTGTAAGTCTTGGCCGCTCTCGCGGATATGAATTCTTCGGTGTTGATCGGGATGCGCCCGCGAACGAGCGACCTCAGTTTTTCCGTCCGCTGGACGGCGCCAGGATCCAGTTTGAAGACGGGTTCTTCGATGTCGTGATCTCAAACCAGGTTTTCGAACACGTCGAAAAACCCCAAGATGCGCTGCGAGAGATTGCGCGCGTCCTCAGGCCTGGCGGGGTGTTTCTGGCCCTTTTCCCTGATCGCTCGGCGTGGTTCGAGGGACACGTCGGATTATACTTTGTTCATTGGATGGCTCCGCGCGCTGCGCGCCTTTACATGGAGACCTGCCACAAACTTGGATTTGGCTATTTCAGAGAAGGGAAATCCGCCGGAGAGTGGGCCGATTTCATGAGCCATCAATTAGCGACAGATGTGTTTTATCACTCCACGTCGGATCTTCGGATGTGGTGGGAAGAAGCTTTTGGATCGCCTCCACTCCCGATCGAGCGGGACTACATGATGTTTAGACTTGGACCCGCTTCCCGGTTCGTGAACGGGGCTATCTTTTCTCCCCTTCTGTCCTTCGTTTGCAGAAAGCGCGCCGGCCTGGTGTGGCAAACCGTGCAAGCCAGATGATCCGGATGATCTTGTTACAGACGATGTGGGCTCAACAATGTTGTGGAGCTTGCGCGCGTCGACGGCGAGCTGGATGTTCGTGGTGAGCCCGCCGTGGACCGAGACAATGATTTGCTCCCCCATTCGGCGTTCATCCATGGATTGGGCGTGCCCGTAGATGATCCTTGGCGACGTTCTGCTTCACCGACAAAACCGCAAGATCGGTCGAGCGCGTCATGTTTGCATCCGCTTAGCTGGTGCTGCCACGGAGGACGGAAGGGTGAAGGCGGCGCTTCGAAACTACCATGCCCGGATGCAGCGGGTGCTCGATCACATAGACCGGCATCTGGACGACGATCTGGACCTGGACGCGCTGAGCAGCATCGCAGCCTACTCGAAATTTCATTTCCACCGGCAGTTCACAGCAACCTTCGGGCTGTCCGTGCATCGCTATATCCAGCTCGCCCGCATGAAGCGTGCTTCATACCGGCTCGCCTACAGCGATGCAGAAAGCGTCACGGACATAGCGCTGGATGCCGGGTACGACGCACCGGATGCCTTCGCCCGCGCCTTTCGGCAACGGTTCGGGCAGTCGCCTTCGTCGTTCCGGAAGTCACCCGACTGGGTGCCGTGGCTTGCGGCCTTCGGGCCTCTCGACAACGCGAGGAGCAAGCTCATGCAGAAGACTTATACGCCCGACGACGTCACGATCCGCGACGTGCCCCCCACGCCGGTGGCGATCATGGAACATCGGGGCGACCCGGCGACGCTCGGCGCCACCATCCAGCGGTTCATCGCGTGGCGCCAGGCCGCAGGCCTGCACCCCAAGACAAATCCGACCTTCAATGTCTGGCGTTCCGAGCGGCGCCCAGCCTCGCCTGCCGATTATAGCGTGGACCTTTGTGTCCGGACCGACCAACCGATCGAGGCGAACGGCGAGCAGATCAAAGCCGGCGAAATCCCTGGCGGACGCTGCGCGGTGCTGCGCGTCGTTGGTAACACCCACAATCTGGAACCCGCCGCGCTCTACCTTTATCGCGACTGGCTTCCGGCCAGCGGCGAGGAAGCACGCGACTTCCCGATCTATTGCCAGCGGCTGAGCTTCTTCCCGGAGGTGCCGGAGCACGAGACGGTTGCGGAGCTGTTTTTGCCGCTGAAATAGCGCCCTCTGATAGCGGCCTGTCCCGCTTCCGATTGCAAGAAACGGATTGCAAGAATCGGATGGCAAGAAACGGACCGGCCGCTATCCACAATCTCCGCCTTTTTGGGTTCAGTGAAAGTCCATCAGCACGGCAGCCGATCGGAGATCAGTCCCGGAATAGGCGTCATGGAGTGCGCCGCGCCATGAAGCCGCGACACCGAGACCCGCCGGAAAGCATTCTCACACTTCCTTCGCTCGCTTCGAGAGGCGGACCTCCTCCTCCTCGTACATTGGAGGCCCGTGTCGTCGGGCTCCGAGAGCATCATCCTGAATTCGGAGAATCAGTATTTGGCCTTGACCAGCAGACGTTCTTGCTTTATGTTTCCGTTTTGTTCAGACCCAAGATCGAGGGGCGTATCGCGATCGTCACGGACGTTGGGTCGGAATGCGATGGACGCGGCCAGGCCGACTGACGAGCGGCCGGGCTGCGGACGGCGAAATCGTGTGGTCCTGGCGCCCCGGTGCTGGCGCCAAGTCTGCGGCGCGACGAGCTCGCAGGCGACGGGGGCAAGAACGCCGGTCCCCGAGGAGATCACGTATAAGCCGTAACCCATTCGCGCAGGGAAGGCCGGTTATTTGGCTGAACCTGTGGTTCTGCCGCGTGCTTTTTTGTTGCACGCGGACCATGGGTATCAGCGGATACCCGGCCTTCTCTGCGCCCTCCATTCTTCGAGGGTGACTGCCAGCAAAGCCTCGGGTGCGATTGCGCCGCGAGAATGGTGCCGCGCATGCCTCGGCTATTTCGGTTTGGACCGCAGACAGCTCAGTGATGGCGGCGAGCTCGTGGGCAGCTACATGAGCTCAATCGAACCCGACCTCCACCCGCCCCAATCCATCGAGCTCCATCAGCACCCGGTCGCCCGCCTTGAGCCAGACCGTCTTGACCAGGCTGCCGGTCAGCACGAGCTGGCCGGCTTCGAGCCCGTCGCCGCGCGCGGCGAGATGGTTGGCAAGCCAGGCCAACGCATGCAGGGGATGACCCAGCACGTCGGCGCCGGTTCCCTCGCCGGCCAATGTGCCATTGATGATGGCGCGGCCCGTGATCCCGGCAAGGTCCGGCAGTGCGTCGGCCTTGACCGCCGCGCCGAGCACGCAGCCGGCGGCGAAGAAATCATCGGCAACGAGCGTCGGCGCTCCCAAGGTCTCCCATTGCACATAGCGGTCGTCCACGATCTCGATCGCCGGGTGGCACTCGCCGACCGCCTCGAGGACACGCTGGATCGTGAAGGGCGCATCGAGCGGCAGCAGGTCCCGCGCGAGCCGGATCGCGATCTCGCATTCGACGCCGACGCGAACGAAGTCGGCCGCGCGCAATGCTGCGCCGGACTGGTGGATGCCCTGCGCGAATATCCCGCCCGCACACGGATGAGGAATCCTGAGATAGTCCTGCATGACCTTGCTGGTGCAGCCGATCTTGTAGCCGGCGAAGTCGCCCACGTGCTCGGCGAGCAGCCAATGGACCTCGTGCTGGATCTCATAGCCCGCCGCTTCATCTTGCGGCTGAAGCTGAACCGGCAACGGGCCAAGCGGCACCCGGCCGCGGCGGGCGGTTGCGATCGCCTGCGCGGCCGCGAGCACGGATTCTGCTTCCATCGGGGTTCATCTCCCTTCGCAAGCCGGTCGAACCGGAGCTGCAGGTTTCATGGTGAACGGACTGATTATAAACGAAAATCTGGATCTCGCCTCATCTTGATGACGAGCGCAAGGCGGCGCGTGGCCCGCTCATGTCCTGCTTTAGGTTCGTCCATGCTTCACCAGCCCGACCGCGAGCAGGCTCTCGGCGGTGGCCAGGATGATCTCATCATTGGGGCGCGCCTTCCAGCCGAGCAGGCGTCGCGCCTTGGCGCTGCTGGCGCGGCGACGGTGGCCGAGCATCGGCAGCACGCCGCGCATCTGC